>Ga0209956_1000042_pt1 | contig 74323 bp, 57 predicted proteins | sample SalPon2A_C_D1_MG_FD_185720 | JGI IMG/M metagenome (GOLD analysis project Ga0209956, IMG submission 185720) | Soil microbial communities from South San Francisco under conditions of wetland restoration - Salt Pond MetaG R2A_C_D1_MG (SPAdes)... | ecosystem: Environmental > Terrestrial > Soil >...
TCGGGAGAAGTGCAAGTTGGCGGCCGTTTTTTCCGTCTATACGTCTGCATGACAGAGCGTTTGCCTCGTTATGTTCCTGAAGGCGGCGCGTTGGTCGAGATCACCTACCGAGCTCTGCAGGGCAGGTACCTGCTGCGTCCGGGCCCCAAGCTCAACGAGCTGGCGGTCGGGGTCTTCGCCCGCGCCCAAGAGCTTTGCCCCAGGGTAGAGCTCATCGGAATCGTCGTGTTATCCAATCACCTCCACTTGCTGTTGTGGGTGGAAAACCAGTACCAGCTTTCCACCCTGATGTGGTTCTTCGGTGGGAACCTGGCCAGGGAAGTCAACCGGGAGCACGACTGGAGCGGGAAGCTCTGGAGTCGTCGCTACCGGTCCATCTGCGTGACGGACGAGCCGGCGGCTCAGATCGAGCGTCTGGAGTACCTGCTGTCCCAGGCAGTGAAGGAAGACCTGGTCAAGAAAGTGGAGGACTGGCCGGGGATCCACTTCGGTAAGACGCTGATGGAGGGTCGGAGCCTTCTCGTCGGTGCCTGGTACGACCGCACGAAGCAGTACCGAGCCGCGGTGCAGGGCCAGAAGATCGAGGAGTCTGAGTACCGCACCGCGCTGACCGTCGAGCTCAAGCAGCTCCCGTGCTGGCGCGATCTGCCCTGGAGCCGGTACGTGCATCGGATCCGCAAGATGATCCGGAGGATCGAGAAGGAGGCCCAGCGTGAGCGGGAGGCGCAGGGTGCCACGGTGGTGGGGGCTGCGCTGGTGCGCCAGCAGGATCCGCACACTCGGCCCAGGAAGCTGAAGAAGAGCCCCGCGCCGCTGGTGCACGCAGCGACCAAGCGCGAGCGCATCGCCTGGCGGGAGGCCTTTGGCTTCTTCGTCGCGGCGTATCGGTTTGCCGCCGATTTGCTCAAAGAGGGCTTCTTCGACGCTCCCTTCCCCGAGGGGAGCTTCCCACCGGGGTTGCCGTACGTGGGGGATCGGGGAGGCGCAGAAGGCGAGCCGGTGCCGGCGTAGGAACGGACCCCCTGGCGTTCCCTTCGCTGAGCTGAGGCCCTGAGGCGCGAATCGCCGCAGGGTCCCGCGTAAGCTGTGTTCAAAGCTATCGATAAACCCCAATAAATCCTTTGAACCATCCGATTCCGGCGTTGAAAGTGTTGCTGGGCGAGCTCCTGGCTACATAGCTTCGCACCCATCGGCCTCGAAATCGCGCTCGTGAGCCTCTGCGTGAGCCGTCTCCCAGTAAATGGGTGTCAGATAGGGTGGATAGGGTGGAACTGAGGGACCGGGAGGAGCTCCCGATCCCTGGAGGATCCAGCAACAGGGTGCGGACGTCTAGAAGTGGTTATCGCAGATGTCGCCGTTGCCTTCGGCGCTCTCGAGAATCCCGTTGCCGCAGCAGAAGCGGTTGTTGGGATTGCCGGTGAGCTGTCCCGCGCAGTCCTGGGGGCAGCTCATGCAATCTTCGTTCTGGCTCCCTGTACCGGGCTCGCACATGTTGTTGCCGCAGACCGGTCCGCAGTCGAAGCAGCCGCTGGTGTCGATCAGACACATCGCGGTGCAGCTCAACATGCCCATGTTGCAGCCGAAGTCGCCGCAGGTGGCACCGCCGAAATCCGTGCCGTCGCACTCCTCGCCCGGCTCCCGGACACCGTTGCCGCATACTGTCGGCACCATCAGCGTCCAGCCGATGTCTTGCATCAGCTCGTCGGTCAGATCCACGTCGGAGCTCAGGTCGGCGTTAAACGCCGGCTCCATCAGGAGATTCGGCGTCGCCGTGACGTCCCAGTGCGAGACCGAAGAGCCCGGCTCCACCGGATTCGGTGCGTAGAGCCGAACGAAGCCGGAGGCGTTGGCGCCGGCCAGGAGCGTAGCGCTCAGACCGATGGTCACGTTGACCCCTGGCAGGTTGGCCTTGATGGAGTTGCCGTCGGCTTGCGAGATTCCCACGTTGACGATCGTGACGGTGGGATCGTCACCGCCCATCGGCGGCAGCCCCGGGGCGACGTTGTTGGCCACGATGACCCCGATGGCGCCCGCCGTCTGCGCGTTGACGGCCTTTTCGGCAAAGCTGCAGGTCCCTCGGTCGACCAGCGCGATGTTGCCCGAGACCGCGGCACCGTTGACCAGCGGCTCGCAGCCGTCGGTGGTCACGCCGTTACCGTCGTCCACCAGGACCACGTCGCCGGTGATGTCCGGGCTGCCGACCGTGGCGCCGAAGGTAGCCGGCTGTGCGAAGCGCTCGCTGGCGATTCCGGCCGGGCTGTTGACATCCACCGTCGCCTGGGGATCGAGGACGTTGGGAGCCTCGGCGGTGACGTTGGGCCCTTCCCACACCAGATTGCCGGTGTTGATGGCGGAGCCCGCGCGCTGGGCGTTGGACATCTCGTTCCAATGCAGCCCCAGGGTTTCGTCCAGGCTGAACACCGTGTAGATGTCGGCCTGGCCGTTGAGCAGAGCCCCGGTGGAGTCGTTGACGAAGTTGGCGAAACCGAGACCGTGGCCGAGCTCGTGGAGCACGACGACGAGCAGGTCGATGTCGGTTCCACCATTGTTGTCGAGCCCTAGATACCAGTTGGTTCCCGCCAGACAGTTGTCGTTGTTGTCGATGGAGCTGTTGAACTGGGCCGCAATGTCGTCGTTCTGCGGAGACAGGTCCTGTCCCGCCAGAGCGTTGGCCAGTGCGACGGGGTACCAGGTGTCGGCGATGGGAGCGTTGGGGAAGTTGGCCGCCACCTGGACGGCACCGGCCGAGCCGAGCACCGCGGAGCTAGCGTTGCAGCTCAACGAGTCGAAGGTGGCCGCGACACGGATTTCCGCGGCGCTGTTGAGGATGCTGCCCCAGATGTCGGCCGCGGTCTGGAAGACGATCAGACGTTGCTCGCCCAGGGTGGTACCGGGATTGCCCCCGACCGGCGCCACCGGAGTGGTGTCGTTGAATCCCTCACGGCGGCGGTCGTTGTTGACGATGGTGATGGTCGAGCTGGCGAACAGCTCCGGCGCCAGCAGCACGGCAAAAACGGCCACCAGGGCGATGGCGGAAGCGCGGACCGAGGCTCGATTGTGCAAATGGCTCATTCCGCGTCTCCTATCGATCCGCCGGGGCGTTGGAGATGTGGGTGGCGGTCGGCACGTTCGAGACCGTGGCGGCGTCGTGGGTGCAGGTCAGCTCCGCTCCCCGGTCTCCCAACCGGAGAAAGGACAGGGTCTGGAAACGGCCCTGGAGATGGAGCAACTGGGTGCCGTTGGGCAGCGTCATCGGCACCAGCCCCTCGTCGGAGCGCGAGACGGCGTTCTGCAGGGTCTCCGAGAGCTGCACCGGCATTCGGCGCAGGGTCAGACCCCCGGTTTCGGGATCGATGTGAGCCCGCAACTGGTGGGAGAAGGCGGGTGCGTCGGCGGTGGTCTCCGCCGCGATGTCACCGGACGGAGCGTCTCCGTCCAGTGCGAAGCCACTGCCGGCGATCACCAGCAGCGCCGCCAGGAGCAACCCGGCGGAGCGAAACAGGGTTGGGGCAAGAGAGTGGCGAGAAGAATGTCGCATGGTGTGGTTGTCCTCCTTCGTGGTGTGGAAAAAGATCTGAGCCTGCCGCGGTGACCCCGGGGACGGAGCCCCCACGGAGCTTCGTTGGATAGTCCTCCGGCTGCTAGAGAGACGACTGCGAGAGAAGAGGGCGAGCAAGGGAAGACGAGGATTACCCCTACATCCCCTATCGGTACTCCCGGGTCTGATTTCGGGACATCGGAGTTTCTTGTTTTAGTACTTCGATCTCAAATGTTTTCTGGAGTCTCGAGAAGCTCCGAAGAATCGTCAAGGCGAGCCCGGGTCGCCGACGATCTCGTCCACCACCTGGCGCGACAGCGGGTGGTACCCGGGCCTCGCCCGGCGATAGATCTCCAGGGCCTGTGACCGTCGCCCGGCGTCCACCAAGGCCCGGTACAGTGGACGCAGGAACTTGCGCCGGCCCTGGCGGGTCAGAAAGTCCGCCAGCGCCTCGTCGGCGGCGCGGTAGTCGTGTGCGATCGCCTGCAGCAACCAGGCGTGGAGGATTTCCGAATTGCCGCTGTCGGTGAAGCCGAAGGCGGTGTCCAGCTCCTCCATCCGGGCTTCGGGGAGCGACGCGGGGAGCCCACGCACGAAATGGAGCCAGTGGTGGGTGGTCCAGCCGTCGGTTGTCAGCTCCGCCGCGGGCCGGCCGCCGACGAAGGCGGCGAGCTGGGCCTCGACCGCCTCGAAAGCTCCCGGTCGGGGCAAGGGGGCGTTGTCCGGCAGACCGGGACCGTAGATCCAGGCTTCCGCGTCGACCGCCTCGAGCTCCTCCCCGGACAGCAGCTCGTCGCGCAGGATCTCGAGATAGCGTTCGCTAGTCATGGTTTGAAAGGCGTGCTGGTCGAAGTAGGAGCGGAGAAAGGCGTCCCAGCGGTCGCGGCCGACGGTGCGTTCGAGCAGGCGCAGAAAGAGCGCACCTTTCTCGTACGCTACGAGACTCAAACCGTCGTCCGGATCGCGGTCCGCCAGGTCCAGGTGCAGCCAGGTGTCGCGGGGTGCCTCCTCCGCCAGCGACTCGCGCAGATCCTGGACACCCAGCGCGGCGAGCATCTCGGCGTAGGCCTCGCCGTAAACCGCTTCCATGATCCGGTTCTCGAAGTAGGTGGTGAAGCCCTCGTTGAGCCAGAAGTCGTTCCAATTGGCGTTGGTCACCAGGTTGCCCGACCAGGAATGGGCCAGCTCGTGGGCCACCAACGAGGTGAGGGAGCGGTCTCCGGCCAGGATCGTGGGGGTGGCGAAGGTGAGCCGCGGGTTCTCCATGCCACCGAACGGGAACGACGGGGGCAGCACCAACAGGTCGTAGCGTCCCCAGCGGTAGGGGCCGTAGAGCGCCTCGGCGGCGACGATCATCTCCTCGGTCTCGGCGAGCTCCCAGGCGGCGGCGTCAACCACCGCGGGCTCGGCGTAGACCCCGACTCGGTCGGACAGCGGTCGGAAGGCGAGGTCGCCAACCGCCAGAGCCAACAGGTAGGACGGGATCGGCTGCGGCATTGCGAAGCGGTAGACGCCGTCGGAGCTTGGCTCCTGCGGGTTCTCGGCGCTCATCAACGCCAGCAGCCCGGGGGGCACCCGCACCGTCGCCGAGTAGGTCATGCGCACCGCGGGAGTGTCCTGACAAGGCACCCAGGTACGGGCGAGGATCGCCTGGGACTGGGTGAATAAGAAGGGATGGTCGCCCGAGGTCATGGCGGGCTCGAGCCATTGCAGCGCCGCCGCGTCCGGCGAGGTCGCGTAGTCGATGTGCACCACCTCCGGCTCCGCCCCCGTGGCGACCTCCGAGGCCGGGGGCAGCTCGACGACCAGCTCGCGGCCGAGCACCGGGTCCTCGGCGCCGAGGGTGAACGGAGCGCTCTCCCCCTCGCCGTAGCTCACCGCCCGGATCTCCAGCCCGTGGCTGTCCAGGTGCAGACGGTTCGCCTTCCCCTGCCGGTCCAGGGTCAGCGAGGCCCGGCCCTCGAGACGCCGAGTGTGGAAGTCGACGGTCAGGTCCAGGTCCAGGTGGGACACGGTGACCTCCCCGGGCCGCGCGAACGAGTGGGGTGTGGGCGGTGACGGGCCGGAAGGCGTTTCGACAAGTTCTCGGCGACAGCCGCTCCCAAGGCCTGTCAGGACGAGGAGCGGGAGACCGAGGACGAGGCTCCGGCGCCAGCGGTTGTAGGGGGCTCGGAGGGCCTGGGCGGGTGTGGGGGAGCGGTGGACGTCGGGGTCGAGGGTCGGGACGCTCGGCATGGCGAGAGATTGTATCCGGTGCTTGCCGTCCTGTGACCGTCATGCCACTGTAAGGTGGTCTTCAGGGTACAATCATGCAGATATAGCTCTTTGTTTGGATCTACTGGAGGGCGGATATGACTCTCGACGACACGCAGACGCTGCGCCTCGACGACACCGGTGCCCTACCCTGGCCGGTGCCGATCCCGGACGACAACACCTGGGAGATCGGGCTCAAACGGGTCCTCGACGTGGTGCTGGCGTCGATTCTCCTGGTGCTCACCGCTCCCGTTCTGTTGCTGGCCATCGTGCTGATCCGACTCACCAGCCCGGGTGCGGCGATCTTCCGGCAGCCCCGGGTGGGGCATCGTTGCCGCACGTTTCTGATGCTCAAGCTCCGCACCATGGAGCGGGGAGCGGAGGAGCGCGAGGCCGAGCTGGCGAGCGAGGTCGACGGCACGTTCTTCAAGCTGTGCGACGACCCGCGCATCACCCGGTTGGGGAGATGGCTGCGGCGCACCTCGGTCGACGAGCTGCCCCAGCTCGTCAACGTGCTGCGCGGCGAGATGAGCCTGGTCGGTCCGCGGCCGCTGTTGCTGCGGGACTTCGAGCGCTATCCCAAGCACACCCAGATGCGCCGCTTTTCCCGGCCGCCCGGTCTGACCGGCTTGTGGCAGGTGAGCGGCCGCAGCGAGACCGGCGACGAGGAGCGGATCCGGCTCGATCTCGACTACGTCGATCGCTGGAGCTTGGCTCTGGACTTGAGGATTCTCGGTCTCACGGTGCCCGCGGTGCTCTCCGGCCGCGGTGCGACCTGAAGCGCTCCGGGAAGCTCGCGGCTGCGGTTCCCGGAGAGCCGCGCCACCCCCTCGGGAAAGGTGGAGGACTGGGACACCCGGGAGAGAGGAGACGACCTTGCCCGACAACTTCTATCTGCGTGCCCTCGTGCGGGGGGCCTGGTTGGTGCTCGTGGCCCTCGTCCTGGCGGTCGCACTGGCGTGGTGGGTGACCAGCCGCCAGACGCCCAGCTACCGGGCCAGCGCTTCGCTGGTGGTGACTCCCAACACCGAGGTGGAGGACGTCACCGACCTGCTCCGCAGCCTGGAAACCCTCGAGCGCCGGACGGTGGTAGCCACCTTTGCGCGGCTGCCTGGAAGCCCCCAGACGGTGGACGCCGTGGCGGAGCGGCTCGGGCTCGAGCCCCGCGAGCTGCGCTCGTACTGGATCGGGGGTGCGGTGGTCCCCAACACCAACATCGTCCGCATCGATGTCTACGGACCGAACCCGGAGCGCACCGCCGAGGTGGCCGACACCGCCGCCCGGGCAGTGCGGCGGGAAGCCCGCCACCTGTACAAGATCTACTCGATGCAGGAGCTGGCCCGCGCCGAGACACCGCGCCGTCCGGTGCGGCCGGACGCTCGGCGAAACGTCCTGGTAGCGGCGATCCTCGGGCTCTTCTTGGGCGTCCTGGCCGCTCTCGCCCTGGAGGCCCTGCGCTCGGGACGTCACGGGTGAGGTGCCGCTGAGGTGTCCTCGAGCGAGAGCGGGCCGACACCGACGGAGAGCGGTTCACGATCGGGGCCCCAGCCCGGGGCACCGATCGGCGCACCCACCATCGGGGCACCGGCTCTGACTCTGACCGTGGCGTTGGCGGGGGCTCTCGCCGCGATGGCCGCAGGTGCCCTGGCCGCCCTCCGTCCCGAGCTCTTCGAGCTCGAGGTCGACCTGTCGCCCAGCGGGCTCGCCTCGCTGGCCCTGGTCCTGGGGCTCGCCGTCATGGTGCTGAGGCGCCCGGGCTGGGGTCTGGTGCTGCTGGTCGCTCTGCTCCATCTCAACCTGTCAGAGATCCTGGTCCGCCGCCACGAGCTGCCGTCGCTGCTCCAAATGCTGAGCCTGCCGCTGCTGGCCGCCGGGCTCTTCGAGCGCGGCCGGCGCGAGCTCGAGGTCCTCGCCGGCCAGGCCCTCACCTGGCTCCTCGCCGGCTGGGTGCTGGTCCAGCTCGCCTCGACTGCTCTGGCTCAGGATCCGGCGCTGGCGGACGCCCGGGTGGCGGAGGGGGCCAAGGCCTTCGGGCTCTTCGTCCTGGTGGTGCTCCTGGTGCGCTCCCGCAAGCGGCTGCGCATGGCGGTGTGGACCCTGCTGGGCACCGGCTCGCTGCTGGCCGCGTTGGGTCTGATCCAGGAGGTCACCGGCAACTTCCGGGACGAGTACGGAGGCCTCGCCCGGATCAAGGACGCCCACATCTATGGCGACGTCTTCGAGCCCCGCATCGCCGGCCCGCTCGGTGATCCCAACTACTTCGCCCAGATCCTCCTGATGCTGGTGCCCCTGGCGCTGATGGTGGCGTGGAGCGCCTCGGCGCACCGCGACGACGACGGCCCCGCCGATCGCTCCGGCCGTGTGCGCAAGTACCTGGCCTACGGCGCGGCCGGGTTGATGATGGCAGCGACGGTGCTGACCTATTCCCGGGGCGGCGCCCTCGCCCTGGGGGTCGTCGTCACCCTGGCCTTTCTCTGGCGTGGGCTGAAAGCGCGCGAAGTGGTCGCGGGGCTCGCCGTAGCGGCAGTGCTCGTCCTGGCATTGCCCTCCGATTTTCTGGAGCGGCTGACCACCCTCGAGCAGGTGCTCCCCGGCGGCGGGGAGACGTTGCACCCGGACAGCTCGTTCGAGAAGCGGCGGCTGGTCACGCGGGTCGCCTGGGAGATCTTCCTCGACCACCCGGTGCTCGGTGTCGGGGCGGGCAACTACACGGTGCTCTACGATCGCTACGCCGACCGGGTGGGCTCGGCGGCCCGCGAGTACGACGATCCCGGCGAGGCCCACTATCCCCACAACCTGTACCTGGAGATCGGCGCGGAGACCGGCTTGCCGGGTCTGCTGGTCTTCGGTGCGGCGGTGCTAGCGGCCTTCGCCGGGCTCCGCCGGGCTCGTCGGTGGGCCCAGGAGAAAGGGGATGCCACCATCGCCGCCATCGCAGCGGGCGTTGCCCTGGGCTTGCTGGGCTACCTGCTGAGCAGCCTCTTTCTCCATGGCCAGCTCCAGCGCTATCTGTGGCTGCTGCTGGCGCTGGCGGCGGCGATCGATGCGCTGAGCCGCCGACCGGACGACAGCCCGGCCGCCGGGGAGACGTCGTGACCGGAGGAGACACCCAGCGACGGGCCGAGCCGCCGGGATCGCCGAAGCCGCCGGCAGCGGCGGAACCCGCGCGGGTGGCGGTGCTGGTCTCGCGCTTCCCGCGGGTCACCGAAACCTTCATCCTGCGCGAGATCGACGAGCTGGAGCGTCAAGGGTTGCCGGTCCGGCTGGTGCCTCTGATCCGGGAGGACCCGCCGGTGGTACACCGGGAGGCCGTGCCCTGGGTGCGGCGGGCGCTCTACACCCCGTGGCTCTCCACCGGCATCCTGGCCTCCGTCCTGCGCAGCCTCATCCGGAAGCCCGGTCGAACGCTGAGCACCAAGCTGCGGCTGATCGCGGGCACCGCCCGGCATCCCTCCATCCTGGCTCGCACCCTGGTGCTCTTTCCCAAGGCGGTCCACCTGGGGGAGCGTCTGACGGCCGAGGGCGTGACCCACCTCCACGCCCACTTCGCCACCTACCCGGCCACCGTCGCCTGGGTGATCCGGCGTCTTTTCGACCTGCCCTTCAGCTTTACCGTCCACGCCCACGACCTGTTCGTCCACCGGGCCCTGCTGCGCGTCAAGGTGCGGGATGCGGACTTCGTGCGGGCCATTTCGCGGTTCAACCGGCGCTATCTGGAGGAGCTCTATCCACAGCAGCTCGATCCACAGCAGCTCTATCCACAGCAGCTCGATCCGCAGCAGCTCGGCGCCGGGGGGACCCCTATCTCCGTCATTCCCATGGGGATCGCCCCCGATCGTTACGGTGAGCCGGACAAGGGCGAGGGCAGCGACGAAGGCGAGAGCCGGGACGAGGGTGGGGCGTCGGCCGACCCGGATCGGCCCACCCGTCTGCTGTGCGTCGCGGCCCTCGAGGATTACAAGGGGATTCCGGTGCTGCTAGCGGCGTGTGAGGCTCTCTCGCGGGAGGGCCGCGCCTTCGTCTGCGACGTGGTGGGGGAGGGCTCCCAGCGCCGGGCGCTGGAGCGGGAGATCGAGCGCCGCGGTCTCGCGGGCTCCGGGAGCGAAGGGAAGCGAGCCACCCCCCGAGTGCGTCTCCTCGGTGCACGCTCGCAGGAGGAAGTGGCCCGCCGGCTTCGACAGACGGATCTCTTCGTGCTGCCCAGCGTGATCGCCCCGAGCGGTCAGATGGAGGGCCTCCCGGTGGTGCTCATGGAAGCCCTGGCGAGCCGGCTCCCGGTGGTGGCGACCCGGCTCTCGGGCATCCCGGAGCTGGTGGAAGACGGGGTCACCGGGCTGCTGGTGGAGCCCGGCGATTCGGTGGCGCTGGCCCAGGCGCTCCGTCGGCTGCTCGACGACCGCGAGCGGGACGGGGGACGTCTCGGGCGCCGGCTGGCAGCCGCGGGACGCCGGCGGGTAGAGGAGCGGTTCGATGTCCGGGACACGGCAGCCCGGCTGGCGGCGGTGCTGGCTGCCGCGATGGAGAGGGGGGAGGCGGGACGGGAGCGGATCGCCGGCCGAATCCTCCACGACAGCCCGGACGCGATCGTCTCCGAGGTGGTGGGGAGCGGGGTGGCGGGGATCGAGGTTGGGGCCCATCCGGTGGTGCTCAAGCGCCCGCGGCACCGCTCCGGCCAATCCCGTCCCCCCGCAGAGCGGGCGCGGTGGGAGCACGACGTCCTGGCCCGGCTCCACGCGGCGGGGGTCAGGGTGCCACGGCCCCTGGGGTGCCTCGAGGACGCCGACCCCGACGGCGAGGGGAGCGTGCTGGTCCTGGAGAACGTGGCGGGAGAGCCCCTCGACCTCTGGCTGCGCCGGAAGCGGTGGGGCGGACCGTGGAGCTTCCGGGAGCTCGAAGCGGTCGTCCGGGTCACCGGCGGATGGCTGCGGGGGCTTCAGCGGGTCACCGCGGGCGGGCGCCACGGCGATCTCTGGCCGGGCAACGTGTGGGTCGCCGTGGACGGCGCCAAGGGGAGCGTTGAGCAGGGTGTGAGCGTGACGGTCCTCGATCTCGAAGGGTTTGCCGAAGGAGCGTGCCCCCACCGCGATGCCGCGTGCTTTCTGGTCACCTGCGGTCTCTATCTGGCCTATCCCCTCCTCGGCCGCCGCCGTCGGCGGTTGGAGCGGGCGTTTGTCCAGGGTTGGCGCCCCGGCGGGCTGGAGCCGGCGGAGGAGAGCGCGCTGGAGCGACAGAAGGGCCGCGAGGCCCGGCGCCTCCTCGACACCTCCGCCGGAGAGGCGGCGCTTCGGGACGTAGGGGCCCTTTGGCGCCGGCGGTGGCTGTGGCGTCTGGCGCGGGCTTCCGGAGCGGAGACCGGGCCGTGAGCGCGGGACGAACGGGATCGGCGGGAGCCCGCAGCCTGGCAGGCCACGCGGCCCGTGGCGTCGCCTGGGCGTTTGTGGCCACCACGGCGAGCCGTCTGGCCTGGCTGCTCGCCCTCACGCTGCTCACCCGCTGGCTTTCCCCGGAGCAATTCGGCCTCTTCGGGGTCGGTCTGGTGGTGCTGCTCTATCTCGAGACCGTGGGCGATCTGGGCACCGGCGCCGCCCTCGTGTTCTGGCCCAAGGACGAGGAGCGGGCGGCGCAGGTCACCTTCCGGGTCAACCTGCTGGTGGGGGCGGTCTTCACCGCCGGGCTGCTCGCTGCTGCGCCGGGGGTGGCCGGGTTCTTTCGCCAGCCGGAGGCGGTGCCCCTGCTGCGCGCTCTGGCTCCGGCCTTCCTGCTCCGCTCGCTGGGCAACACCCACGACGCCCTGTGTCGCAAGCACCTGCGGTTCCGCGCCCGGCTGGTGCCGGAGCTGGCCCTGGCGCTGGGCAAGGCGGGCGTGGCGGTGGCTCTGGCGTTGGCCGGCTTCGGGGTGTGGAGCTTGGTGGCGGGTCAGCTCACCGGTCTCGCCCTGTGGACCTCGGCCCTTTGGTGGGTGGTCTCCTGGCGTCCGCGGTGGCGAGTCCCGGCGCTGGGGGAGCTGGCACGGCCGATGCTGCGCTACGGCCGCGGCATCCTGGCGGTGGACGTCTTGTCCGCCGTCGCCCATCACGCGGACGTGGTGGTGGTCGGACGCCTGCTGGGCACCGCCGCCCTGGGCCTCTACCAGATCGCCGCCAAAGTGCCGGAGGCGACCGTTACCGTGGCGGTCTGGGTGGTCGGCAAGGTTTTGTTTCCGGCCTTCTCCCAGCTCCACGCCAGCCGCGATCGGTTGGACCGCGCGTACCTGGCGGTCCTGCGCTACGTCTCGTTGCTCACCCTGCCGGCCGCGGTGGGCTTGATCCTGGTGGCGGAGCCGCTGGTGGGCACGGTCTTCGGCGACGAGTGGCGCGCGGCGGCGCCGGTGCTCCAGGGTCTCGCTGCTTACGCCGGGATCCGCTCGCTGGGCTCGCACGCGGGCGACGTGCTCAAGGGTACCGGGCGCATCGGTTGGCTGGCGGGTCTGGCTGCGCTCAAGGCGGTGCTGCTGGTGCCCTGCCTGGTGCTGGCCGGCCGGGGTGATCTGGGCTCCGGGGGGGCGCCGTCGGTGGCCTGGACCCTGGCGACGGTGACCGCGGCGACCTCCGCTCTCAGCATCGGTGCGGTGTGCCGGATTACCGGCGTGACCGTCGTCGGGGTTCTGCGCGCCCTGGCCCCGGCGGCGGCCGCGACAGCCGGGATGACGCTGGTGCTGGCGGGGTGGATCCGCTGGCGGGCGAGCGGGCTCGCAGAGGGCATGGAGGCGTGGCCGGAGCCGGCGGAGCTGGCGGTGCGGGTGGCGCTCGGTGCCACCGTCTACGGCTCGATCGTCGCTCTCGCGGCGCCGGGGGTGCTCGGGCGCCTGTGGCGGACGCTTCGACATGGAGACGAGGCGCCCCGGGTGGTCGGCGGGGAAACAGGCGGGGAGACGGGAGCAGGGACGTGAGCCGCGAGAGCCGCACGGTCCGCGAGCCCTGGGAGACATGGGAGCCCCAGGAGACACGGTGGGGCCCGCTGGGATCCCTGGATCGCTTGCTGGTCACCCGCGACCACGCGGGGGCGGTCGCCTACCTGGTCGACAAGCTGGCGGTGGCGCACGGGCGCCGCCAGCGACTGCGCCACGCGCTGGCGCGGTCTCTGGACCTGACCGGGATGCGACGGCTACTGACGCCGACCGCCCCGTACGGGGAGCTTCCGGCCCGCTTCCGGACGGCTCTCTACTGGCTGAATCGGGTCTTCGGCCCGGAGGGAGAGCCGCTCCTGGCGGGGCCCCCCTTTGATGGGAATCGCCCTGCGGGCTTCGTTCTGCTGACAGACTACGAGGGCAGCTCCCGGGGTCAAGCGGTGGGCTTTCTCTTCGCCGACCGGGAGGAGACACCCCGGGCGGTGCTCAAGCTGCGGCCAGACGGCGGGCCGTCCGAGCCGCCCCTGGTCAAGGAAGCCACGGCCCTCGACGAGCTGGTGGTCCTGCCGTCCTCTCTGGCCGCCACCGTGCCCCGGCGTCGGGCCTTCCATCGGCTCGAGGGCGCCAGCGCGCTGCTCACCTCGGTGCTGCCCGGGCGCTCCGCCTACGTAGAGCTGCACCGGGGGATCCTCTCCGGTGCCGAGGCAGCCGCCCGCCACCTCGAGCTGGCAGGCGCTTGGCTCGGCCGCTTCCACCGGGCCACCCGCCAGGACGAGCGCTGGCAGCCGCCCGATCCCGACGACCCACGCTTCGGTCCCGTACGGGGAGGGGACGGGTCGGCTCCGCGCTGGCTCCGGGAGCTGACGGACGACCTGGAGACCTCGCCTCTGGTCTCCTGCTCCGGCCACGGGGACTTCTGGGCGCGCAATCTCCTGGTGCCGCCCGAAGATTCCGACGCCCTTCCGGGAGTGGTCGACTGGGGGGGCTACCAGGCCGTCGCCGAGCCCTACGAGGACCTGTTCCACTTCCCCTGGACCTACGCCGGGCTCCATCCGGCGGGGAGACGTTGGAGCCGCGGTGTCCTGCCGACGGAGTCGGATCCCGAGAGCGCCTTCCGCCGCGTCTTTCTCGAAGACAACGCCCTGGCGCGCGCGGTCCGGCGCTATTTCCAGCTCTACACCCAGGGCTCCGGGCTTCCGTGGAGCCTGCTGCCCGCCCTGTTCCGGCTCTTTCTGCTCACCCGTGCCGCCGCTGACGGCGAGATCGCCGGAAAGGAGGGTCCTTGGCTGCGCACGTATCAAGGCTTCGACACCGCGCCCCGATCCGTCTTCTCTGGCTGATCGACTCGCTCACCGCCGGAGGAGCGGAGGCGCTGACCGTGCGCTTTGTCCGGGCGGTGGAGGAGCACAATCGGTCGACCGACGAGCCGGCACGGCGAATCGAGCCCGTGGTGGCGTTTCTCAAGCGGCTCGGGGACAACCCCCACGAGGAAGCGCTGTGCGCCTTGGGTGTGGAGCCGGTGTTTCTCGACGCCCGCCACCTGCGGGATCTGGCCGCCTTCCGCCGGCTCCTGCGTCTTGTGCGCGAGCGGAAGATCACGGTGATCCACGCCCACCTGGCGTACGCGTCCATCTGGGCGGTGGTGGCCGGACGGCTCACACGCCGGCCGGTGGCGGCGTCGCTCCACGTGGCACCTTCCGAGGCTCCTCCGTGGAGCCGTGAAGGGTTGCGGCGGACGTTGCGGGCGTGGCTCCTGACGCGCTCCTGGGTGCAGCCGGTGGCGGTGTCGCAGGCCGTCGCCCGGGGCTGGGAGCGCAACACGGTGATTCCCCGCGACCGCATCCGGGTGATTCCCAACGGCGTCGACGTCCGGGACTTCCACGTGGGTGGGGACGGGCACGACGGGGAGAGCGAGACGCGGGATCGTGTGCGTCGTGTGCGTAATGAGACCCGCAGCTGTCTCGGGCTGAGCGACACCGCCACGATGGTGCTGACGGTCGCGGTGCTGCGCCGGGGGAAGGGGCTGGACCTCCTGATCGAGGCGGCTCCCCGGGTGCTGGCGGAGCAGCCCGGGACGCGCTTCGTGATCGTCGGGGACGGCCCGGAGCGTGCCGCCCTCGCACGCCGGATCGCCGATCGCGATCTCGGGGGCCGAGTGGTGCTCACCGGATTTCGCCGGGACGTCCCGGAGCTCCTCGCCGCCGCCGATGTCTTTGCTCTGCCCAGCCGGGAAGACGCCTATCCGACGGTGCTCCTGGAAGCCGCCGCCGCGGGAGTGCCGGTGGTGGCGGCGGAAACCGGCGGCGTTGCCGAGATCGTGACGGCGGGGGAGACGGGCATCCTGGTGCCGCCGGAGGATCCGGAGGCTCTGGCGAGCGCCCTGGTCGAGCTGGTCGCGGCCCCCGGCGAGCGCCGGCGTCTGGGGGAGGCGGCCTGTCGCCGCGCGCAGACCGAGCTGTCCGCCGGCCGCTGGCTCGACCGTCTCACCGCTCTCTATCGCGAGCTCTCTCCGGACCCGGACCCGGACCGGGGCGCCGAACGCGGTCCTCTCCGTCTGGCCCTCGTCGAGCCGGTCGGCCGGGGAGGCTTGATCCACCACGCCTTCCAACTCGGCCGCGCGCTCACCGGGGAAGGAGCCGAGGTGATCCTGGTCACCAGCCGGGACCACGAGCTCGACGAGCTGCGGGCGCTAGGGGTGGACATCCCGTTCCGCGTCGAGCCGCTTTTGCGGCTCTGGGACGCCAAGCCCAGCTCGCCAAACGGAACGCGAGGCGCCTGGCGCCGGGGGCTCCGCGGAGCGATCTGGTACCGGGAGCAGTGGCGGCTGGTCCGCTACCTGACCCGATTCCCGACCCGAGGCGGCCCGCGCCCCGACGCCGTGCTGTTCGGTGACCTCCGCTTCGCCGGCGACCTGGTGCCCTTGAAGCTGCTCGCCCGGCGGTGCCGGCGGCAAGAGGGCTCGCGGGACCAGGGGCAGCGCCGAGGAACGGCCCTGGTCGATCTGTGCCACAACGTCCACCCGTTCTCCCTCGGCGGTCGCAGCGCGGGCCGCTTCGAACGACCCGGCGGGCTCACCGGTGCCGCCTTTCGTCGCATCTACCGCCTGTTCGACCGGGTGATCGTGCATTTCGAGAGCAACCGGCGGCGCTTTCTCGCCAGCTACGGTCTGCCCCCCGAGCGCGTGGGGGCGATCCCCCTGGGCCACGGCGGGCTCTTCCGCGAGCTGGCGAGGGGGGCTTCGGCTCCGGCCCTGCGCCGCCGGCTGGGGATCGCCGCCGACGCTCCGGTAGTGTCGCTGCTCGGCTCGCTGGCTCCTTACAAGGGGCCGGATCTGGCGGTCGAGGCCTTCGCCCGGATCCATCGGAGCCGACCCGACGCCCGTCTGGTCCTCGCCGGTCCAGTCTTGCCCGGTCTCGACCTCGCCGGGCTGCGGCGGGAGGTCGAGCGTCGCGGTCTGAGCGCGGCGGTGCATCTGGAAGCCGGTTACCTTCCGGTTTCCGAGATGGCGGCGTGGATGGAGATGGCGACGGTGGCGATCTTCCCCTACCGCGACGTCTCGCAGAGTGCGGTGGTGGCCCTGGCCCTGACTCTGGGCGTGCCTCCGGTGGTCACCCGGGTGGGGGCGATGGAGGACATGGTGCGCGACGGCGAGACCGGCCGGGTGGTGGCGCCCGAGGATCCGACGGCGCTGGCGGCGGCGACTCTGGGGCTGCTGGAGGATGGCGGCCAGCGCGACCGCATGGCGGAGGCGGCGAGACTCTTTGCCCGCGAGGAGCTGAGCTGGCGACGGGTGGCGCGCGAGCTGCTGGCCGAGATCCGACCGTTGCTCGGAGAGGTGGCTGCGAGCTCGCTCGAGACCGTGGAGACTCCTGGGAAGGCTTCGGAGGAGGCTTCGGAATGAGTGGCTGGCAGGACCTCGTGGGGTCTCTTCTCGGAGATCTGTCCGGCGGCCGGGGGATCGCCCTGGCGGTGTTTCTCGGCTGTCTCGCCGGGACCCTCTATCTCTATTTCGGCTATCCGCTGCTGCTGTGGATCCTCGCCCGCTGGCGGCCGCGGCCGCTGCGTCCCCGGGCCGTCCGTGGCCCGCTTCCGGAGGTGACGGTCGTCCTTCCCGTCTTCAACGAGGAGGACGTCCTCGCCGTCAAGCTCGACAACACCCTGGCCCAGACCTATCCGGCCGAGCGGCTGGAGGTGCTGGTGGCCTCCGATGGCTCGACCGACCGGACCGACGAGATCGTGCGCGCCCGGATCGAGAGCAGCCCCGCATCTCGGCTGCGGCTGCTGAGCCTGTCCCGGGGCGGCAAGGCGCGGGCGCTCAACGCCGCCGCCGCGGCGGCCCACGGAGAGATCCTGGTGCTCACCGACGCCAACGCATTGCTGGCTCCCGGTGCCCTGGTGGCGTTGGTCGAGCCGTTCGCCGATCCCGAGGTGGGCGGCGTGTGCGGTCGCAAGGAGTTTCGCCGCGAGCTGTTTCCCCAAGGGCGGGACGCGGCGTCGGGCGGGGCGGGTCCGGAGGACGCCACCGCCGAGGGCGAGGGCCTGTATTGGCGCTGGGACCAGTGGCAGAAGAGCCAGGAGAGCCGGATCGGAAGCGTCTTTGCGGCGGATGGCGCGCTCTATGCGGTCCGCCGGAGCCTCTACGTTCCCATCGCCGACCCCGCCCAGGCGGACGACATCGCCGTCTCCACCCGGGTCGTGCTCCAGGGCTATCGGCTGGTCGAGGCGCAGGACGCCCGCGTCTTCGAGCAGCCGCCGGAGGAGGGGCGTGAGGAATTCCGGCGCAAGATCCGGGTCACCAACCACAGCGTGCGCGCTCTCTGGCTGCTGGGCCGGGCCCTGTGGACCCGGGGCCTCTACTCTTTGGAGCTGCTGTCGCACAAGCTGCTGCGGCATCTGGTGCCGTTTCTGTTGATCCCGCTTTTTCTCGCCAACCTGGCGCTGGCTCCGGGCGGCCCCGCTCTCGCTATCCTGCTGGCGGCGCAGATCCTGTTTTACGGTCTGGCGGCGCTGGGGTTCGCGCTGCGCCGGACGCGCGTGGGGCGTACGCCGCTCCTATCGATCCCTTACTATTTCTCTATGGTCAACGCGGCCGCCTTCCTGGGAGTGTTGTCCTTGCTCCGGGGTGAGCGCCGCTCCCGTTGGACTCCACGCAAGGGGCTCGAGCCGTGAGGCCCGCGCCGCGACCTTCGAACCGTTTCAGGAGAGTCACCCGACATGGATCCGAACCGCAAATCGTTCACCCCTCCAAGGTTTCTCAGACGGTTTCACAAACGATTTCTCAACCGTTTCAGCTCCGTCTCCCTGATCCCGATCACCGCCCTGGCCGTGGCCATGCTCCTGCTCCTCCTCGTCCCCTGCGCCCGGGCCGAGGAGGAAGAGGGCCTCTGGGGCGATCGCCTCGAGTTGGAGGCGAGGATCTTCGGGGCTTCCTTCGACAACTTCTTCCAGGCACCTCCGGGTGCTCCGGAGAACGACGTGACCACCACCCGGGTGGAAGCCCGGCTGACCGGCAAGCTCCAGGAGGAGGGGCCCTGGAAGCTGTACGGACAGGCCGCCTTCATCGACTACGATGGGGCGCTCGACAATGCCTCGGAGCTGGGAGTGGGGATCCTGCGCGACAGCCGCCCGCATCGTTTCGACCTCTTCCTCCAGCGTCAGCAGGATCGTCCGTCCTTCGACGTCGGCGACGAGTTCGACCGGGTCGACGTCGACCGGCTGGTCCTCGAGTACTCTTACCGCCTGGACCGGGACTGGGAGCTCACCGCCCTCGGCACCTATGAAGATCAGACCTTTGCGGTGACCCGGGGAAAGGACAACGAGTTTCCCACCCTGGGCGGGGCGGTCCGCTACCGCGGGTGGGGAAGTGAGCTCTCTCCGGAGGTCGGGATCGAGATCGGCGACCGGGACGCCGTCGACCCCAACGAGGACCACGACCAGATCGACCTCTGGCTCAAGCTGAGATCGGCCCCGACGCGCCGGCTCTATCTCTCGCTACGCTACCGTTACCGTACCCGCGACTACGACGTCGGGGTACCGACGGCCTCCAACTTCGGCCGCGAGGACGACCGGCAGCAGTGGGCTCTGGCGGCCAACGTCAAGACCGTGCGTCACCTGTCGGTCGACTTCTATTACGCTTACGAGAACGCCGATTCCACCAAAGCGAGCCGCAACTACACCACCTCGCTGCTGGGAGTGGGTCTGAAGGTGAATTACTAGAGGCCGGTGGTGGGAATCCGTGGGAATGAGCGAAGGCCTTCGACCGTACGAGGAGAGCCATGGATTCGAGAGAGCCCAACCACGACGTCTTTCGCCTCGAACGACCGCATCGGGATCTGCTGACCTACTACGTCCTGACGTCGGCGGTCCTGGGGCCGTTCTTCTTCTTCCTCCTGCTGCCCCTCTATTTCCGCTTTCGCACCCTCCGGTACCGCTTCGACGAGGAGGGGATCTCGATGTCCTGGGGCATCCTCTTCCGGCGCGAGATCCACCTCACCTACTCGCGTATCCAGGACATCCACCTGGTCAGCAACGTGGTCGAACGCTGGCTGGGTCTGGCGCGCATCCAGATCCAGACCGCGAGCGGCTCCTCCAAGGCGGAGATGACCCTCGAAGGGCTCAAGGAATTCGCCCGCGTGCGGGATTTCCTCTATGGCCGCATGCGGGGCACCGGTGAGGAAGACGGCCTCGGCGGCGCTCCGGGCGCCGGCGGGGTGGGGCAGGGCGTGGCCCTCTCCGCCGAGACCGTCACCGAGCTCGTCACCGCCCTTCGGGCGCTGGCGAGCGAGCTGCGAGAGCTGCGGCTGGAGAGGTCGCCTCGCCCGCTGCCCCAGTCACCGCTGGGAGGCCACGAAAGTGCTTAGCTTCGCGTCCGGTCTGCGCTCGCTCGTCGCCCGCGGGCTCAAGGTGCCGCCGCGGCCGGAGCCGCCGGCCGGGGCTCCCGGCTCCCTGCGCAGCTTCCGGGCTTCGGCGAGCTACCTCAAGTACCGACTGGTCCAGTGGGGGCTCAAGCAGGCCGCGGCCGTCTGGGGACTGATCGTCGGTCTGGTCTTCGTCACCCAGATCGATGCCTTTCCCCGCCTCTTCACGGCGCTCGAGATCTTCGCCTGGCTCGGCTTCGTCTTCCAGCTCGTCTTCTCCCTGATCGTGGTCTTCGTGGACTGGGACCTGCGCTGGTACCTGGTCACCGACCGCAGCCTGCGCATCCGGGAAGGGGTGGGGAAGGTCACCGAGAAGACCCAGAGCTTCGCCAACATCCAGAACCTCTCCATCCGCCGCGGACCGCTGCAGCGGCTGCTGGGTATCGCAGATCTCGAGGTCAAGACCGCGGGTGGCGGAGGAGGTCAGGGGGAGAGCAAGAAGGAGATCGGCAAGGAGAGTCTGCACAGCGCGTTCTTCCGCGGGGTGGACAACGCGGAGGAGATCCGCGATGTCATCCTGGCCCGCTTGCGCCGCTTCCGAGACGCGGGTCTGGGCGATCCGGACGAGACGCCCGCGTCCCGCCGGCCGCCGGCCCAGGCGGAGGCGGCGGAAGCGGGCTCTGCGGGGCTCGAGGGGGAGCTCCGGCAGGCGGTACAGGAGCTGGTGGAAGCGGCGAAAAGCCTGCGCTCGGCCGGGAGAAGAGGGCTCCCGGATCATCTTTAGTAAGAGCTGGATTGGAGCGTCAGAGAGAGAAATCCCCCGCGCTGAATCCCGGCACCGGCCAGGGGCGCGAGGTGAGCCAGAAATACTCTAGCCGAGCTTCAGGTGGGCCTTCACCGCCTTGCGAACCAGGGAAGCCAGTGTCGTGTCCTCCTTGGCGGCCCGGGCCTGCAGGGCGTCCCACTCAGCCTGTTGAAAATACACCGTCATTCGCATGACGCCAGCGACCGGCGGTGTTCTCGGAGGCTTTGCCTCCCCAGAAGAGGTCCGTGAGGTCTGTGCGCGAGGCATGATCTCCTTTCGTGAATCGCGAAGGGTTAGAGGTCTTTTCCGATTAGCGACTATAGCACTTCCGGGTTGCGACGAGGAATATTATCTTTCCAAAAACGAGCCCTACGTGCCGTTTTGCCGCAAATAAAGTGATGTGGTTATACCCGATCGTCGATTCTTTGCCGACGCCGGTACCGCGAAACCGTTGCGCAGTGGGGGATTTCGGAGATCGCGCATCCGCTTCTTCGAGCTTCGAACGACTTCCATCAGCTTTCTGCGCGCTTGCTCTCGGCTCCGGCTCCGCCCCCGAGATCTCTCCCGATACCCAGACCGGCGGTAGTTGCTGTAGAGCGGCGGTGGGCAGGCTGCGGCTCCCATCCCACCCCGCTGGTCTTTATACCACGTTCTTGCGCGGTGATGTCAGGGCTTGTACAGGTGCCGTCTACAAGCTCCGCCTACAGATTCTGCCTACAGATTCCGCCGGTACTTTCCACCCACCTCGTACAGCGCGTGGGTGATCTGGCCCAGCGAGCAGCATTCGACGGCCCGCAGGAGCTGATCGAACAGATTGCCTCCCGCGAGCGCCGCTTTCTGGAGCGCGGCGAGCGCCGCCGGTGCCCGACCCTCGTGCCGGTGGTGGAAGTCCCGGAGCCGGGACAGGGCCTCTTCCTTCTCCTCCGGCGTCGCCCGGGTGAGCGGCACCTCCGGCAGCCCGCTTTCCGCCACCTCCTCGTTCTTCGGGCGGAACGTGTTGACCCCGACGATGGGCAGCGCCCCGGAGTGCTTCAGCAACTCGTACTTGAGAGAGTCGTCCTGGATCTGACCGCGTTGGTACTGGAGCTCCATCGCTCCCAGCACACCGCCGCGCTCGGTGATGCGGTCGAGCTCCCCGAGCACCGCTTCCTCGACCAGGTCGGTCAGCTCCTCGACGATGAAGCTACCCTGGGTGGCGTTCTCGCAGTCGGTGAGGCCGAATTCCTGATTGATGATGAGCTGGATCGCCATCGCCCGGCGTACCGACTCCTCGGTGGGCGTCGTGATCGCCTCGTCGTAGGCGTTGGTGTGGAGGCTCTGGGCGTTGTCGTAGGTCGCCAGCAGGGCTTGTAGCGTGGTGCGGATGTCGTTGAGCTCGATCTCCAACGCGTGCAGGCTGCGGCCGCTGGTCTGGATGTGGTACTTGAGCTTCTGGCTGCGCTCGTCCGCGCCGTAGAGATCCCGCAGGGCCACCGACCAGATGCGCCGGGCCACGCGGCCGATGACCGTGTACTCCGCGTCCATGCCGTTGGAGAAGAAGTACGACAAGTTGGGGGCGAACTGGTCGATGTCCAGACCGCGGGACAGGTAGTACTCGACATAGGTGAACCCGTTGGCCAGGGTGAAGGCCAGTTGATGGATCGGGTTCGCGCCCGCCTCCGCGATGTGGTACCCGGAGATCGACACCGAGTAGAAATTGCGCACCTCGTTCTCGGCGAACCACTGGGCGACGTCCCCCATGGCGCGTAGCGCGAACTCGGTGGAGAAGATACAGGTGTTCTGCCCCTGGTCCTCTTTGAGAATGTCCGCCTGCACCGTGCCGCGGACCCGGGAGACGGCCCGGGCGCGCAGGCGCTCGTATTCCTCGTCGCTCAGAAGGGCCCGCACCTCGTCCCACGAGGCGCCCCGGTTGCGATCCGGCTGCAGCTCCTGCTCCTCGGAGATGTCCAGACGGCTTTCCCGGCGCAGAAAACGCCGGCACTGCTGACGGATGGCGACGTTGAAGTAAAACGCCAGCACCGTCGGCGCCGGTCCGTTGATCGTCATCGACACCGAGGTCTTGGGGTCGCACAGGTCGAAGCCGGCGTAGAGCTGCTCCGCCTCCTCGACGGTGAAGATGGAGACGCCGGACTCGCCGATCTTGCCGTAGATGTCCGGCCGCCGGTCCGGGTCTTCGCCGTAGAGCGTGATGGAGTCGAAGGCGGTCGACAGACGCTTGGCGGGCTGCTCGTCCGCCAGGTAGTGGAACCGCTGGTTGGTGCGCTCGGCGCTTCCCTCGCCGGCGAACATGCGCGTCGGATCCTCCGCCTGGCGCTTGAAGGGAAAGACCCCGGCGGTGAACGGGAACTCGCCCGGGACGTTCTCCAGCAGACGCCAGAACAGCCGGGTGCCGGCGTCCTTCGCACGCGGCAGAGCGACTTTGCTCAGCCGGGTCTCGGACAGGGTCTCCGCGAAGTTGTCCACCTGGATCTCGCGCCCACGGACCGTGTAGCTGAAGCGGTCGGCGTGATAGTTGGCCTCCCAGTCGTTCCAGCTCCGGAGCAGATGCAACGGCTCGGGGTCGAGCTGTTCGAGCCGCCGGTCGTGCTCGGCGACGAGCTCCGCCGCTGCGGAGCTCGCCCCGGACGTGTCGATGGTGCCGCCGAAGGGCCGCCAGGGATCGCCCGCGTCGGTGCCCAGCAAGCGGAGCGCCCGGGCCATGGCCTCGACATCGGCGGCCAGCTCCGCCTGCTCCCGCGCCCATTGCCGGTAGTCGCGGCAGGCGGCGGTGATCTCGGAGAGATAGCGCTCGCGGCCCTGCGGGATGATGAATTGGCCGGTGTCGGTGGTGCGGCGGTCGTCGGCGGAGTAGCGGCTCTCCCAATCCAGCTCGAAGCGCTCGGCGGCGGTGGCGACGAGATGGCCGTAGAGGGCGTTGACCCCGGCGTCGTTGAAGTGAGCGGCGCTGGTGCCGAAGACCGGGAGGGTTTCCAGATCCACCTCGAAATCGCCGCGGGTGCGCCGGAGCTGGCGCCGGACGTCACGCAGGGCGTCTTCGCTGCCGCGGCGGGTGAACTTGTTGATGACAACGAAGTCGGCGTGGTCGAGCATCTCGATCTTCTCGAGCTGCGACGGGGCGCCGAACTCGCTGGTCATGACGTACACAGAGAGGTCCGAGACGTCGAGAATGGCGGCGTCGCCCTGGCCGATGCCGGCGGTCTCGATGAACAACAGGTCGAAGAGCCCGCTGCCTCGGACCTGGGCGACGATGTCCGGGAGGGTCCCGGAAACCTCCCCGCGGGCGCCGCGGGTGGCGAGGCTGCGTACGTAGACCCGGGAGCTCTCGAGAGAGTTGAAACGGATGCGGTCGCCCAGCAGCGCGCCGCCGCTCTTGCGCTTGGTGGGGTCGACGCACAGCACCGCCACCCGCTTGTCCCCGAAGTCGTGGACGAAGCGCCGGACGAGCTCGTCGGCGAGCGAGGACTTGCCGGCGCCGCCGGTGCCGGTGAGGCCGACTACGGGCACGGTCCGGGACGAAGGCTTGGGTGGCACCGCGGTGCCGAGCTCGGTGTGGGTGATGCGTCGGGCGAGCGCCAGGTAGGGATCCCGGGCGTCGGCGGCGACGGCCAGCCCGCCGAGATCGAAGTCGCAGCCCCGCAGCACCTCGTCGATCATCCCCTGGAGACCCAGACGCCGGCCGTCCTCCGGCGAGAAGATGCGGTCGATGCCGCGGCGGTGCAGCTCCTCGATCTCCTGCGGCACGATCACCCCGCCGCCACCACCATAGATGCGCACGTGCCCGGCGCCCCGCTCGTCGAGCTTCTCGCGCATGTAGGTGAAGAGCTCCATGTGTCCGCCCTGGTAGGAGGTGACGGCGACCCCCTGGGCATCCTCCTGGATCGCCGCGGTGACGATCTCCTCCACCGAGCGGTTGTGGCCGAGATGGATCACCTCCGCCCCGGAACCTTGGAGCACCCGGCGCATGACGTTGATGGACGCGTCATGGCCGTCGAACAGCGCCGCGGCGGAGATGATGCGTACCGGATTGCGCAGCCGATAGGGGCCGTCATCCGGGTCGTTGGTCCGGGTCTCCGGGGTCGATGAGGTGCTCGGATGCTTCAGAGTCTCGGTCATGGAGGGGTCTCCAGGGAATCGGGGAAGGGGCCGAATCCAGGATCGGGCATCTCGAAGATTATGCCACGGCGCTAGCGGTTAGGATGACAGAGCTCGCTAAAAGATATGCAAGGAAAGGACGGTGCTTTGTGCGAGATCTTCCCCGGCGGTCCCCCGATTGCCGCTTCACCGCTCGTGCAGATGGGATCGGGGTTGCTGCTGATCGCCGCCAGCGCGCCGCCTCGCTCGCCCTCGACCCTGGAAGCTCCGCCGAACCCAGAAAAGGCGAAGGCTCCGGCCGCAGCCCGGAGCCAAGTGACCCCCACAACTGAGCAGGATCTAGAAAAGCTGGCCGGACCCTGCTCGGCTCAGACGACATGCACGGATGTCACGGACGTTGCTGGATGTGATTCAGAGGCGGGAGCCCCACTACTCGGCATCCGCCACGGTGTTCGGTCGAATCGCAAGGGGAGACAGCCCGCCCTCGGAGGCCCGCCGCCAGGCGCGGCGCGAGGAGCCTTGCCGGTTCGACGTGAGCTGGTGAGCTACAATCCCGCCGTATGCCCGAGATTCGCCACCGCGTCCTCATCGCCAAGCCGGGGCTGGACGGCCACGATCGGGGAGCCAAGGTCGTGGCCCGGGCGTTGCGGGACGCCGGCTTCGAGGTGATCTACACCGGGCTGCGCCAGACTCCCGAGCAGATCGCCGCGGCGGCGGTGCAGGAGGACGTCGAGGCCGTGGGCCTGTCGATCCTCTCCGGCGCGCACATGCGTCTGTTGCCGGAGGTGATCGAAGGGCTCCGGGAGCAGGACGCTGGAGACATCCTGGTCTTCGCGGGCGGCATCATTCCGGAGAAGGACATCCAACCTCTGCGCCAGCGCGGCGTCGACCGGATCTTCGCGCCGGGAGCGGACACGCGTGAGATCGTCCGTTACCTCCGGCAGCGATTGGATTGAGCGTGCCCCGCCTTTGACGCCCGTATGCCCTAAGTGCTATTGTCCATTCGGAATTTTTGATCCCGAGGCCCGCTCGGAGAGGCCCTCCGCAGGCCCAGCTTAGAGCGAGAGGTGGTCCCATGAGCAAGACGATTCTGTTGGCCGATGACAGCGTCACGATCCAGAAGGTCATCGAGCTGACCTTCATGGATCAGGACTGCGAGGTGATCGCGGTCAGCACCGGGGACGAGGCGGTGAGCCGTCTCGACGAGATGGAGCCCGCTCTGGTGATCGCCGACGTCCACATGCCGGGAGCCAACGGCTACGAAGTCGCTCGCCACTCCAAGGACCGCTTTCCGGGCGTGCCCGTGCTGCTCCTGGTCGGGACCTTCGAGCCTTTCGACGAGGGCGAGATGGCCGCGTCCGGCGCCGACAGCCACCTCAAGAAGCCGTTCGACTCGCAGGAGCTTCTGCAACTGGTGAATCGGCTGTTGGAGTCCGCCGCGACGGAGGCGGACGAGCCGGCCCAGGACGCGGAGCCGGCGAGGGCCGAGCCTCCGACCGGTCCCACCCCGGTTCCCGATGCGCCCGCGGCGTTCACGCCGCCGGCCGCGCCGGACCAGGCTCCGCCCTCCATCGGAGCCGAGACGGTGCGTCTGGACAGCTTGAGCCCGGCAGACCTGCAGGGCGGTGAGGCGGCTGCCGCCGGGGACGCCGCAGCCGAGACGCCCGACGACGTGGGACAAGAGTCGGTCACTTGGGGCAATCTGGATCTCGAGGCGGTCGAGGAGGTGGAAGTCGAGCTTCGACCTTCAAGGTCCACCGAGGTCGAGGCTCCCGCCGACGCCACGCCGCTGTCCGAGCAGGAGGCCGATCAAAGCGAGCCCTTCCGGCTCAGCGATCCGGATTCGGAGAGCTTCTCGCTGGAGCCCGACACCTCCGAGGCGTCCGAGCCGGAGGTTGCGGAGCCCGCTCCGTCGCAGGCAGAGGCGCCGGCTGCTCCGGCCGCGGTGGAGATTCCTTCGACCGGGCTGTCGGACGAGGACGTCGAGCGCATCGCCCGCCGGGTCGCCGAGCTGGTGGGGGAGAAGGCGGTCAAAGAGGTCGCCTGGGAGGTCATCCCCGATCTCGCGGAGGTCGTGATCAAGGACCGGATCCAGCAGCTCGAGAACCAGGTGAAGTGAGCCTCCGCGGGCCTCCCTAGTCGTAGCTCATCGCCCCCAGCCCCAGCGCTTTGCGTAGCATCGCGAGCTGCCCGACGTGGTACGACTCGTGTTGGGCGACGAAAGCGACGCCCCCCAGGAATGACTTGTCGTCGACCGGGAAGTCCTGCGGCGAACGCTCGTCGAGTTGGGCCTCGTCGAGGCTTTCGAGGGCGGCGCTCAGCCGCTCGCCCATCTCGTCCCAGGCCGAACGCATCGCCTCGAGAGACGGGAAGCGGTCCACGTCGTCCAGGGACTTCGCTTTCGCCAGCTCCGGAAACGGATCCTCTACCGGCACCCCCAGGAGACCCAGTAGATAGCGCCGGGCACCGACCAGGTGGGCGAAGAGGAACGCGACGTGGTTGGTGTTGTCGGTCAGACGTGTCTGGACAGTGGCGTCGTCCATGCCCTCGACACAGCTCAGGACCAGACGCTGGTTGAGCTGGAAGACGCTGGCGGCGGCTCGCAATGCGGAATCCATGGCACGTACAATTCTAGCGATGTCCTCCAGCGCGCGCATCCGGGGCTCTGAGACTTCGAAGGATGGAGACATAGGGGTGACCGAGGTAGCCCCAGGAGCACCGAGGGGCGATTCCCCGGGGCGCACCGGGCCGCGCTTCGGTTGGGTTCGCGAGCCCTGGTGGCTCCACGGGGCGGCCATGCTTTTTCTCGCCTTGGGCGCCGTTCTGCGTTTTGGCTGGTGGCTGTCCTTCCCGGGACCGTTGCTGCCCGACGAGCTGACCTATTCGCGGGCCATTCGGCTGGTGCTGGAAGGCGAGTCCCCCTACGGTTGGGGCGGCTATCTCTACCCGCCGCTGTTCGCTCTCGGCTGCGCCTGGCTGTGGGAGGCGCTCGGCCGCGAGGGTCTGCTGGCGGTGCTGCGGGTGCTCAATCTGGCGGGCGCCGTCGTCACCGTCTGGTGCGCGGCGGTGTGGCTGCCGTGGACTTGGCGCTGGCGGGTCGTCGCCGGCCTCGGGGTCGTCGTGCTGTCGCCGGCCTTGGTCCAGGGCCTGACCTTTGGCAACGTCTCCCTGTGGGTCTCCGGGATGCTCGTGATAGGGCTGCTGCTGTGGACGCGGCATCCGGTGCTGTCCGGCTTTCTGCTGGGCGCGTCGGTGGCGATCAAACCCCTGGCACCCCCCGCGATCCTCGTGCTCGCTGCACACCGGCCATGGGAGGGGCAGAGAGAGCCGACCGGGCGGCGGCGCTGGCTGGCGGCCGGGCTGGCGACCGCGATTGCGGCGGTGCTCACCGTGCCACTGCCCCATTTCGTCGAGTGGCTTGAGCTCGGATCCAGGGCGTCGCCGGAGCGGAGCGTCTCCTTCCACCGGTTTCCGGCCATCTTCGGCTTCGAGCCCCACCTGCTGATCGTGACCGGGTTGGTGATGGCGGTGGCCCTGTGGGTGGCCCGCGCGCGGACCTGGGGGCGGCTCGGCGCGATGTCCCTGGCGCTGGTGGTGACGATGGCGGCCACGCCGCTGGTGTGGAGCCACACGCTGGTGGCGACCCTGCCGCTCCAGGCGATGGCGCTGGGGGTGCTGGGGCTCCGCTGGCGGACACGACTGGGAAGTGGCCTCGACGATCGCGGGAGGCCTCGACGCTTGCCCCTCTACGAGCCCGTGCTCGTGGGTCTGGGGGTGGCGGCCTTGCATCTCGCCACCGGAGCCAACACCATCTACACGACGCCCTGGTGGCTGCAGATGCTCGGCACCGCCGCTCCGGCGCTGGCACCGGGAGCCCTGCTGGCCTACGTGGTGGCCTGCCGTGAGGGACTTCCGGAGCCCTGGCGACGGGAGATCTGAGGCGGGAGCTCGGCCACCGGGAGATCACGAGATGCGCATCCTCATCGTCGACGACGAGCCCGCCGCGCGGCGGCGGCTCCGGCGCATGGTCGAAGAGCTGGGAGCGGAGGTGGCCGGCGAAGCGGCCGACGGGGTCGAGGCGCTGCGACTCGCCCGCGAGCTGCGGCCGGATCTCCTGCTCCTCGACATCTCGATGCCCGAGGTGGACGGCTTCGACGTCGCCCGCCACCTCCCCGAGCCGCGTCCGGTGCTGGTCTTCCAGACCGCCCACGACGAGCACGCGCTCCGCGCCTTCGACCACGAGGCGCTGGACTACGTGGTCAAACCGGTCACCCGGGAGCGTCTGGCCCAGGCGCTGGCGCGGGTCGAGCGCTATCTGGCGGGGGGAAGTCAGGGAAGCCGGCTCGGGGGGCTGACGCCGGAGGTGCTCGCCCGCGTCCAGCAAAGCCTGGCCCGGACGGCGGGTGGAGCCCCGGGCCGCAAGCCCCGGCTCCTGGTGCGCTCCGGCCGGGGACATCGGCTGGTGCCGTTGGACGAGATCACGCGGTTCGTCGCCCGCGAGGGCCTCGTCTACGCCTACGGTCCCGAGGGCCGCCAGCTCACGGACTACACCCTGGCCGAGCTCGAGGAGCGCACCGCCGGGCTGTTTCTGAGAGTCCATCGCTCCGCCCTGGTGAGCCTGGACGCCGTCGAGGGGATCGTGTCCAACGGCGACGGCTCGGCGACGCTGACCTTGAGCGACGGCACCGCGGTGCGGGTGAGCCGACGCCGGGCCGCCGAGGCCCGGGAGGCCCTGGGCCTGTGACCGTTCATCGTGCGTTTACGACCGTTCGCCCGTCGGATCCGACCTTCGGCGGCGTCGGTCCTTGTCCCAAAGCTCTCGGTCGCCGAGTCTCGAGCTCGAAAGGAGGCTCGAATGCGACCGAATATTCACCTTGGGCTGCTCTACCGGGGGATCGCCGCCGTCTCGATGCTCGGTCTGGGCCTGACTCAGACTGGAGGCTTCGGGTCGTCGTCTCCGCTCGAGGGGCCGCTCCAGGCTCTGAGCGCCGTGCTGCTGCCGCCTGCCGCTCTGCTGCTCTCGAGACGCGAGGGTTTCTGGATCGCCGCCGTGGCCGCGTCCACCTTGCTTTTCGGCGTCGTCCGTCTGGCCTCGCCGCGGCCGATGCCCGGGCTCTTGTGGCTCGCCGGCTTCCAGGTCGTGGTGCTGTATCTGCTCCTCCGAGCCTTGTGGACGAGGCGAAGAGGGCATTCGGTGCGGGAGGTGCGGTCATGAGCGCGCAGGATCGGAAGAGCCGCGGGTGGCGTCTGATCTTCGCCGCCCTGATCGTGGCTGCCGGGGTCCCGGTCGCGGTCTGGCTGGCCGCCTTCTTCGAGACCGCCCTGGGTTGGGTGGTCGGGCCGGGGGTGCTGGCGCTCTCGATCGTCCTCGCGGGTGTCTGGCTGAGGCCGCTCGGTGGCCGCCGCATCGTCGGGGTCGCCGTCACCTACGCCGCGATCTCGCTCACGGTGTGCGCGCTCTCTGCGGACGACCCGGAGAATCTCCGCGAGATCCTGGTCCTCTGCGGAGGGGCCCTCGGAGGCATGTTCGTGGTCGTGGCCCCGGGGATCCTCACCCGAGAAAGGCGGATCTGTTGAGTCGCGAGGCGGGTCACGAAGCCCTGCTCCCGCCGGAGCACCATCCGGAGCTCCCACCAGGGAGCGAGCCGGGACGAGAGGCCGGCAGCGAGGAATCCTTCTGGCGCATCGTCGGGCGGCAGGTGAAGGAGGCGCCGCCCCGGTCCCGGCGGGTGCTCTGGATCCTGGTGGGCAGCGGCGTCCTGGCCATCGGTCTACAGGTCTTTGTCGATTCGTGGAAGCACGAGGGGCTGGAGGGCTGGGCGGAGCTGCTGTCCGTCTTCACGGGCACCCTCGGGTCGCTGCTGGTGGCTTTCGCCTACGTTCTCCACGACAGCGCCATGAGCTCGAAAGGCTGTCGAGGCTGGGGCCTGAGCTTCCATCCCCGGGTCTTCCACCGGGTGTTGCTCGCCCTGCCGGTCCTCGGGCTGGCCGGTGGCTCGCTCCTGGGAGCGTCGGTCGGGTTGCTCATCATTCGGGCGGTCCACCACAGCCCCATCCTGTGGGCTGCTGCGGCAGTGTATCTGGGGATTCTGCTCCTGGCCGCCCGGGTGGTCCACGGCACCACCCGCTTTCTGTTCCGTTACTCCCGCGAGCAGGCGGAGCAGGTAGCGGAGGCCCGGAGCCAGGTGACGGAGGCGCAGCTCGCCGCGCTCCAGGCGCGGATGAACCCCCACTTCCTGTTCAACGCGCTCAACACCGTGGCCGCGCTGGTGCGCGAGTCGCCGGAGAGCGCGGAGCGCACGGTCGAGAACCTGTCGGACGTCCTGCGACGAACCCTCGACCGCTCCCGGGATCCCCTGCGCACGGTGGGCGACGAGGTGGACTATCTGAGGTCGTACCTGACCGTGGAACAGGAGCGGTGGGGGGACCGGTTGAAGGTCGAGTGGAACGTGGACCCCGCCACCCGCGACCTGGCGTTGCCTACGATGTCGCTCCAGCCGTTGGTCGAAAACGCCCTCGTGCACGGGTTGGGGGCCCATCTGGACGGCGGCAAGCTCACGGTGGGCGCGGAGCTCGCCGGTGACCGCCTGGTGCTGACCGTGACCGACGACGGCGCCGGCTACTCTCCGCGAGCCGAGGAGGGCATGGGCCTGGGCAACCTCCGCCGCCGGTTGGAGACCCTGTACGGCGACGAAGCCTCGCTCCGCGTCGAGCGCCGCCACCCGGGAACCCGGGCGGTGCTGGAGCTGCCGGGTAGGAAAGCAGATACTTCTACTTCAGGCCTACCGTGATCGACTCAGCTCAGATTCTCAAGCTGTGGAAGAGGACGGGTCGAGAGCATCTCCGAGACGGTGCTCAGGGTGAAGACACGCCCATCGCAATCCCGGACGACGGGTCCCAAGGCGTCATTGACTCGCTCCCACCCGAGGCCGTCCAGCACAGCGAAGAGGGCCACACCGCCTAGCCGAACGGCCTCGCTGCGGAGAGTTGCATATCGGGACGCCTTGTCCCGGGCAGTCCCACCGTCATTGGTCATCTTGCACTCGATCATTGCGCGCAAGTGATTGGGAGGCTCGTACAGGACGAAGTCCGGCGCAGGTTGAACTGTAAGATTGAATCGATTCGCGATGTCTTTTTGGTTGCTGCTTCCTGTTTTTACGTAGGGGATGCCAGCTCGCATCAGGAGGCTCTCCACCGCGCCCTCTAAGAGCTCTCCACGGCCTGAGCTGGTCGCGTCCAGGAGGGTGCGAAATGCTCCACCGAAGTGCCTCTGATGCAGGTACACCTCGTAAGGCGCTCCCCGTGAGGCGAACTCGCGGACGCTCTCCCAACCACGCGCTGTATCAGGCTTCTCAATCTTGGGTTGGAAGCCCTCGGGCGCCTTCGCCCAGAGCTTGTGGGACACCAGTTGTCGGACGGCCTTCGCAAGGCAGCGGGCCTCGGCAAGAGATGGCGATGAGCCGCCTTCAATGGCTTTGACTCGCGAGCCGGTGACCTTTGTGGTTTCTGTCTCATCATCCTGCTCACCGAGCTCTCGAACGGCGACAGAGAGCTCGTTGGGTGTATATCCCACGATGGAGCGGAACACGAGAAGGGTCTCGGGGCATCCCTGCAAGGCTGCGCTCAAATCATCCAACGTTGGGGCAGCAAATCCGTTTGTTGCGTCATGGGCGGCTCTATACGCCTTCCGAAAGCGTTCGAGCCCATACTCCTCTCGCCACTGAATGAATGCGAACTGGGGACTCAGCTCAGGACGGTACAGGGCTTCGGCGATCGCGGCGTAGACCGCCCGATGTTCCTGCTTGCCGTGAAGCTCTGGGACCCTGCGGATCGCTTCCACCCTTTGATCCCAGGAGTCCGCCTCGACTACCTGCTTCAGCGTACGAGCGATCTCGGTCAAGGCGTGGGCTCGAAGGGTGCAGCCTCAGCGGGCTACCCGAATGCCGGTTGTCTCTGAAGCTCGATCTGAGTGGAAAGGTATCTCCGGGTCGGTGTCGCTGTCAGGCGAAGCTCCTTCCGACACTTGGCCTTTGAAGCCCGACTCAGCGTAGGTGCTCGATGCTACGAGCTCGTCGCTCACGGCCGCCCAGGCGGGCAAGTTGGCGATGACCTCTCGCAGCCCACGGAGCTTTTCAATGAGCGCCAAGCTAGGATTCCACCGGTTTCGACACTTCCAGACCGCAAGCTGAGTCAGGTGACCGAAGGTGAGACATTTTGCGTCCCCGGAAGTCGGGGTAATGCCACCGCGGCGTAGCTCTTCGAGGTCTTCCGCCACCAGCTCAGCGAGCAGCGCCGGGGTCTCGATCTCTACGGTGCGTCTCAGCACCGCTCCTTCGGTGCGACAAACGAAGACCGTGTCCACGATCGAAGAGCCGGTCTTGTGAATGTGGATCGACCCACCCATTTCCGCCGGGCAGGGCAGGGTCGCGGTACAGACGAGGCCCGCGTCCAGGAGGGCTAGAGCCACGGGTAGATAGGCTTCCAGCTCGTTGTGATGGTAGGTGAAGACGAAGGGGCGGCCCCGCTTGAGGGCCCGGGTCAGGCGGGTGAAAACCTGGGAAAGTCCCTCGGAGAAGTGTTCCAGACCCCGATCTCGGGTCTGATTTCCCGTGAGATCGCCAGGTCGATATGCGGAAGGGTTCCTCAGCTCCGGCAGGTCCTGGCCCGCCAACCGGCGAAGCCAGGCATAGCAGAAGTCCATCAGCTCGGCGTACTGCACGTTGGCCAGATACGGAGGATCGGTCAGGACCGCGTCGAGACTCTCAGGCTCGAGCTCGGCCTCCGTCGCGCTGCCGCAAACGAGCTCCACCCGGCGCTCCGGGGCTCTCCGGCGCTCGCCGATCCATTCTCCCGGGACCGCCACCCGTCGTTTGCGCCGGCCGTCGTACCGGATCTCGAAAGGTGCTTCGCAGTAGCGCTTCGCCTGGGTGAACTTGTTGACGATGTTCGACCAACCTCCACTGCCCACGTTGCTCAGCTCACCGTTGCGGATTCCCAGGAGGTTCGATTCGCATTGGACGAGCCCGACCGGATAGCCATGGACCGAGAACACATCGAGCGACTTGAGCGCCCGAGTGTCGTATCGGCACAGCATGTTCTGGTAGCGCAGAAGATCCGACAGGTTGGTCGCCAGCGCCTCGCGAACCTGAGTGTTCTCTACCCTCACCGACGAGATCCGTCGGGCCAGCAGCTCCAGCCCGAGGAGCTGACGAGCGTTGAACATCTGTCGGTACTCGCGGTAACCCCAACGATGGAGCCGGGCCGTTTCGTCTCCGTCCGGGATGGTCTCGGTGGGAATGTATCTCGGCTCGAGCGCGCTCAGCCGGCGCTCGGCTTCGGCGAACCGCTCCAGATCCTCGGGCTCCGGCTTCTTGAAGAAACGGCCACGATGGTCCGGTCGGCAGGTGGGGCAGTGGTACTCGAGAGCGACCATGCGGTGCACGGGAGGTGCACCGTCCGGATCGGCGTAGGGGTTGATCTCGCCGCAATGAGGGCAGGGGCAGCGGTTGCGCGAAGCCGGACCGCGATGGCTCAGGGGGGCGCTACAAGCGGCACAGTTGCCGGGGGTCTCCCGATCCTCGACCTCGGAGAGGTCGCCGCACTCCGGGCAAATCAGCACGTTCGTGGGATGACGCTGGTCGGCTGCGACGAGATATCCCGGAAACAGGTCGAACCCGCGCTCACACTTCCGGCAGCGCCGCGTCTTGACCCAAAGAAAGTATTTGACCGGTGCTTCCGGGTCCCCGCATTCGAGGCAACGGGTCCGGTATAGAGAGCCGAGCTTTTCGTCGAGAGCCTGCTCGATCTCCGCCGCGGTCTCCAGGTAGGTATCCACGTCCAGATCCGCGATCTCCTGGCGCACGATCCACCAGGCCATCGGGTTGACGTCCCACCCGACCACCTCGCAGCCGAGGCGATTGGCTTCCAGGAGCGGGGTTCCTCCCCCCATGAATGGGTCGGCGATCCGCAGGTCGGGGAGCTGGTGGGGCCGATCGAAGATCTCTGCCAGTGGACCTTGGGCAAACTCCGCGAGGATCAAGGCGCGAAAAAGCGTACCTGGACGACGGGCAAACCACTTGTGCACCGCGATCACGGGCCGCACATTTTGCTGAATCTGCTTTTCTTTGAGGGCGAGCTGTGCGACGAACGGGACATCGAACCGCGCTTCGATTCCCTCAGCGGCCGCAAGCTCTGAGGAGGGGACCCGGGTCTCCGGGAAGGGCAGCGGCTCTTGGAGAGGAGCGATCACGAGGGCACGGAGCGGAGCTTCTTGAAAAGTTTTCGTACGAGTCCTTCTGCCGCTTGACGATACCGAATCTAGAGGTTCGGAGCAACTGGTGGACACGAGATATTGACACTTCGTTGATTGAAAGCCCCAGATCTTGGAGGGACGGGGCAAGAATGGCATCGTTCGAGTGCTGGCCCGTGCGATCCAAGGTCATCGAGGCACTCCCACGGCTCCACTCGATGGCTTGGGGCCGACTCTTCAATGAGCTATCACCATATGAGGGGGTTGGGGGCTCAGTGACGGCTTTCGTTCGGAGAAGCCCTATTTTCAGGGGCTTTCGTCGTTTCTTCTCCCTGTGATTCGCCCGGGAACAGGCGCCCCTGGCATGATCCTTGAATCCTAAAGTCCCGATGAAACTCGCCGGGTGCGGCACGCTGCTTCGCCCACCCCTCTCCAAAATCCGTGCAAGAAGCTCCATCCCGAGGTGACTACATGCAACGCACGAAAAGCTCTCGAACAGCAACTTCCGAGGCTCGCCATCGCGGGCCCGTCGCTCATACCTCGCGTCTCGCATCCCGTTCCTTCTCCCGTTCCGGCCTGACCGCGCTGCTCGGCGTGGCGCTGCTGGTGCTCACCGCGGGTTGCTCCGCGTACCAGTCGACCGGTGGCACGACCAAGCGGGACAAGACCAAGAAGGGCGCCGCCATCGGTGCCGCCGCCGGTGCCGCCGCGGCGATCCTGACCGGCAAGCACGAGGCCGACGAGATCCTCGCCCGCGCCGCCATCGGTGCCGGCGTTGGAGCCGGCGTCGGTGCCTACATGGACCACCAGGAGGAGCGTCTGGCACGCATCCCCGGCACGTCCGTCGAGCGGGTCGGCACCGATACGCTGCTGGTGCACTTCGACTCCGACGTCCTCTTCGGCGTCGACTCCGCGACCCTGGACGGGGACTCCCGTTACACCCTCGACGAGGTGGCCGACGTCCTGACTGAGTACCGCAAGACCGCGGTGGTGGTCCAGGGCCACACCGACTCCACGGGCACCGAGGATCACAACCTCCGTCTGTCGCAGCGGCGCGCCGACTCCGTGCGCGGCTACCTCGTCGGCCGCGGCGTGGCCTCGGACCGCATCGCCGCCGTCGGTCACGGCGAGGCCTTCCCCGTGGCTTCGAACGACAGTGACTGGGGTCGTCAGCAGAATCGGCGGGTCGACATCCTGTTGCGCGCCAAGGCCAAGTGATCCGTCATCTCAGCGCGTGAATCCCGGGGCTCGACTCAAAGCCGCTTTCATCGTCAGAATCGTCCATGTGACCGAATAGAACAGCTTTTCATCGATGAAGAGCGATTTTATTCCGACACATTAACGATTTCATCGATGAAAGCGGATTCTAATCCGGCGAAGACACAATTTCATCGATGAAATTGCAAAAAGGTCCGACTTGAACGCGATTTCATCGATGAAAATCCAAATGATACCGACACATAGACGATTTCATTGATGAAATCGTGTTCGAGTCGATGTTGAACCCGATTTCATCAATGAAATCCAAAATATGTCACTCCTGAAGCTGATTTCATCGATGAAAGAGCATTCCTGGCACAGGTCTTGACTCGGGCAGCTTCCCGGATCGGGAGGACCTCCAGTGCTTCCTCACGGGAGGCGGAGGCCCGTGGAACAGTCCGGCTCGACCTGCCAGGGCGGTAAAAAGGCGTCCCTGCGGGTATCATGGAGCGCATGGGGGAGCCTCTTCCACAGGGCGACCGGCTGGATGGCTTGATCGCCCGGCTCCGACAGGACGACGAGCTCGGTCCTCTGGTCGTGCACCACGCCTACTTGCCGCCCTGTCCTGCGCGGTACGGGGAGCTCGACCCGCCTCTCGCCGAGCCGCTGTCCAAGGCCCTGCAGGGCGCCGGGGTCGAGCGTCTCTGGAGCCATCAGGCGGAGGGCTTGAGCGCCGTCCGGCGCGGTGACAACGTCCTGGTCACCACGCCCACCGCCTCCGGCAAGTCGCTGGTGTTCCAACTGCCGGTGCTCGAAGAGGCGGCCCGGAACAGTCCCGGCAAGGGGCTGTTCCTCTTCCCGCTCAAGGCCCTGGGACAAGATCAGAAAACCAAATTCGACGCCCTGGCCCGGGCGGCGGGGCTGCCGCCGGAGCTGGTCCGCTGCGAGATCTACGACGGAGACACTCCAACCGCCGACCGCACCGCCATCCGCCGGGCCTTTCCGCGGGTGATCGTCTCCAACCCGGACATGCTGCATCTGGCGGTGCTCTCCTACTGGTCCGGCTGGGAGCTCTTCCTGCGCGACCTCGAATGGGTGGTGCTCGACGAGCTGCATACCTATCGGGGAATCTTCGGCAGCCACTTCCACCACGTCCTCCAGCGCTTTCTGCGCCTGGTACGGGAGGCCAAGGGAGGAGAGAAGGAGCCCCGCCTCATCGCCTCCTCGGCCACCGCCGAGAACGCCGGCGACTTCGCCCGCACCCTCACCGGCCGCTCCTTCACCTGGATCCGAGACTCCGGTGCCCCCCGCGAGGGCCGGCACCTGCTGCTGCTGCGCCCCGACGCCAGCCCGTACACAGCGGCCCTCAAGCTCCTGACCACCTGTCTGGACGCCGGGCTCAAGACCATCGTCTTCACCAAGGCCCGGCGGATCACCGAGCTGCTCTACTCCTGGCTGCGGAGGGGGGAGCCGGAGAAGGCCCGCAAGGTGGCGAGCTACCGCGCGGGGTTTCTCCCCGAGGAGCGGCGCAAGATCGAGCGCCGGCTGTTCGAGGGCAGCCTCGACGGGGTGATCTCCACCTCGGCGCTGGAGATGGGCATCGATGTCGGAGGGCTGGACGCCTGCATCCTGGTGGGCTACCCGGGGAGCATGATGGCGACCTGGCAGCGCTCGGGACGGGTGGGCCGCGACGGCCGCGAGTCCCTCACCGCGCTGGTGGCGATGCCGGACGCCCTCGACCAGTACTTCCTCGATCATCCGGACGAGCTGATCCAGCGCCCGTGCGAGCAGCTCGTGGTCGATCCGGACAACGAGCCGGTGACTCGCGCCCACCTGGTGTGCGCCGCCGCCGAGCTGGCCCTGGGCAAGGAACGCGACCGCTCCTACCTGGAGCGCTACGCGCCGCTGGTGGGGGACCTGCTCCGCGAGCGCAAGATTCTCCAATCGGCCGAAGGCGACGAGCTGTACTCGGTGCGCCGCCGGCCGCAGCGCGACATCTCTTTACGCGGTACCGGCGCGACCTACACCATCGTCGACGACGAAACGGACCGGGTGATCGGCACCGTCGACGGCGTGCGAGCGCTCCACGAATGCCATCCCGGCGCGGTGTATCTCCACTTCGGCCGCCAATACCTGGTGCGCGAGCTGGACCTGGAGAAGCGCCGGGCGCGGGCGGTGCGCGAACGGCTGGATTACTTCACCACCCCTCTGACCTCCAAGGAGACGGAGATCCTCGAGATCCTCCAGCACCGGCAGGACGGGCCGCTGGAGGCGTGGTTGGGCAAGCTCAAGGTCACCGAGTGGGTCACCGGGTTCGAGCGCAAACGCATCCAGGGGCAAGAGGCGATCGACCAGCAGCCCCTCGACCTGCCGCCCACCTTCTTCGAGACGGTGGGGCTGTGGTGGGCCGCACCGCCAGCGGTGGAGGAGACCGTCCGCAAGGCGGGCGAGCACTTTCTGGGAGCCCTTCACGCCACCGAGCACGCGTCGATCTCGCTCTTCCCGCTGCTGGCCCTGTGCGACCGGGGCGACATCGGGGGCATCTCGCTGCCGTTCCACCCGCAGGTGGGCTGCGGTGCGGTGTTCGTCTACGACGGCCATCCCGGCGGCGTGGGCATCTCCGCCCGTGGCTTCACCGAGTTGCCGGCGTTGCTGGATCGGGTGCTGGCGTTGCTCGACGCCTGTCCGTGCGAGGACGGCTGCCCGTCGTGCATCCAGTCCCCCAAGTGCGGCAACGGAAACCGTCCGCTGGACAAGCCGGGAGCGGCCCGAGTCCTGCGGTTATTGCTGGGTCGCGAGGAGGCGGATCCGACCTCTCGCAAGCAACGCGAGCCGATCCTGCCGATTCCACCCGAGGAGATTGAGGAGGGGGCTTCGAACGGGGAGGAAAATCCCTCCGCGATCCCCCCTTCGATCGAAGGAGGGACCCCCCGTCCCGTCCCCGGGGTCGACGAGCGGTCGCACGATGGGAGCCGTCTGGCGGTCGCCTCGCCCCGTCCCCAGCGGGCCAAGCGGAGCAAGCGGCGAAAGAGACCGCGGCGAAGAGCCGGGTACGGTCCGGATCCCAACAACACCGTCCTCTTCGACCTGGAAACGCTGCGCTCGGCGGAGGAGGTCGGGGGCTGGCACAGGATCCACAAGATGGGACTGGCGCTGGGCGTCACCTGCCACCTGGAGGAGGGCACCTTCGAGGTGTTCAGCGAGGATCGGGTGGTGGAGCTCGTCGAGCGTCTGTCCGCCGCCGACCTGGTGGTGGGCTTCAACGTCAAGCGCTTCGACTACCAGGTGCTCTCCGGGTACACGGGCGTGGACTACAACCGCACGCTGCCGACTTTGGATCTTCTCGAGGAGATCCACGGGCATCTGGGCTTCCGGGTGTCCCTCGGCGCGCTGACCCGCTCGACCCTCGGCATCGACAAGTCCGCCGACGGGCTCCAGAGCCTCGAATGGGTCAAGGAGGGGCGGCTGGATCTGGTCGAGGACTACTGTCGCAAGGACGTCGAGATCCTCCGCGATCTGTATCTCTTCGGCCGCCGCGAAGGCCACGTCCTTTACCCGGACAAGGACCGCGGCGTCGATCTCCGGTTGGAAGTGGAGTGGTGAAGGGGCAGCTCTCCCACTCGGAGAGCCGGGGGAGCAAGAAAGTCTGGCTCGGCAACACCGCCTCCCCCGATGCCTGCTGAAAGGGCGTAGCGAGGGCGCCCAACCAACCGCTGAGCTCGACCCGACAGGTGCTTCCCACAAACTCACATCGTGCAACGTGGTTCATCTCTTTCGATGGAGGCACCCTGAGCCCCACCTCCAGAGGCAGCCTCAAGCTCCCCACCCGTGCCAGCCCTACCCCGCCCCCGGGGTGTCGAAGCCCTCCCCTGTGCCGGGCTAGAAAAGGTAGGACAGGGCTCCGAGGCCGACCAAGGAGGTCCAGGCATGCTCCCACTTCACCTGCTCGCCGAGACGCCGGACGATCTGCTGGATCACCACGTCGACCGCAGAGACTTCCTCAAGATCTGCACGATGGCCGCCGCGGCGGTGGGCTTGCCTGCCTCGGCAGCGGCACAGATGGCCGACACCCTCGCCCACGGCGGCAGGCCGTCCGTCATCTGGCTCTCCTTCCAGGAGTGCACCGGCTGCACCGAGAGCCTGCTCCGCACCAGCCATCCCGGTCTCGCCGAGCTGATCCTCGACCTCATATCGCTCGACTACCACGAGGCGCTGATGGCGCCCTCCGGTCATCTGGCCGAGGAGGCCCGGCGCCAGGCGATGGAGAAGCACGCGGGGAAGTACATCCTCGTCACCGAGGGCGCCATCCCCACCAAGGACGGCGGTATCTACTGCAAGGTGGGCGGTCAGACCGCGGTGGAGATGACCCGCGAGGCGGCGGAGAAAGCCGGAGCCATCATCGCCATCGGCTCCTGCGCCTCCTGGGGTGGGATCCCGTCGGCGGACCCCAACCCCACGGGCGCCACCGGCACCCCGATGGTGCTCGAAGGCAAGACCGTGGTGACCGTCCCCGGGTGCCCGGCCAATCCCTACAACTTCCTCGGCGTGGCGCTCCAGTTCGCCACCTTCGGTACGCTGCCGGAGCTCGATGAGAAGGGCCGGCCGCTGTTCGCCTACGGCCGGACCATCCACGAGCACTGCCCGCGCCGTGCCCACTTCGACGCCGGCCGCTTCGCCGAGAAGTTTGGCGACGAAGGCCACCGGCTCGGCTGGTGCCTCTACAAGCTCGGCTGCAAGGGACCCGAGACCTACGCCAACTGCTCGGTCCAGCACTTCGGCGAGGTGGTCGACGCCTGGCCGATCGGACTCGGTCATCCCTGCTTCGGCTGCACCGAGGAGAAGCTGGCGTTCCGCGTCCCGCTGCACCAGACGGCGGTCATCGAGCGGCCGACGCCGCCGGACACCTACCCGCCGATCCACGCCGACCGCGGCGGGGTGAGCCCCTGGGCCACCGGTGTCGGCGGTGCCGTGGTGGGCGCCCTCGCCGGAGCCGGCTACATGGCCTCGAGGAAGCTGGGGGAAGAGGGCTCCGAGACCGGCCCCGAGAAGGATGAGGAGGCTCGAGATGTCGACCCCTGAAACCCCCGGGATGCCCGAGAGCGCCGTGGGCTCCGAGAATGTCGTCGACCGGCGTGGCTTTCTCCGCGGTCTGGCGGCGGCGTCGGCCGTGGCGACGGTAGGAGATGCGGTCTCGCCAGCCTTCGGACAGCAGGCGTCGGGGGCCGGGACCGCCAAGCCCGCGGTCCGCCGGTATCCGATCGACGAGCCGGTGGGGATGCTCTACGATGCCACCAAGTGCATCGGCTGCAAGACCTGTGTGGTGGCCTGCCACGAGGCCAACGACCTGCCGCCGGACACCCGCCGAGATCCCCGCTACGATGCGCCCCTGGACCTCAACGACTACACCAAGAACATCATCAAGCTGTACCGGGCCGAGGACGGCGAGACCACCTCGTTCATCAAGGCCCAGTGCATGCACTGTGTCGACCCCGCCTGCGCCGCCGCCTGCATGATCGGCGCGCTCCAGAAGCGTGAGCACGGCATCGTCACCTGGGATCCCAATCGCTGCATCGGCTGTCGCTACTGCCAGGTGGCCTGCCCGTACAACGTCCCCAAATTCGAGTGGGACAGTGCGACCCCCAAGATCGTCAAGTGCGAGCTGTGCAACCACCTGCTGGCGGACGGCGGACAGCCCGCCTGCTGCCGCGTGTGCCCGACCCACGCGGTGATCTTCGGCAGCGGCGAGGAGCTGCTGGCGGAGGCGAAGCGGCGGATCGCGGAGCATCCGGACCGCTACGAGCCGAAGGTCTACGGCGAGCACGACGGCGGCGGCACCCAGGTGCTGTATCTGTCCAAGAAGGGCATCCCCTTCGAGAAGCTCGGTCTGCCCGCGCTGTCGGAGGAGCCGGTGCCGGAGCGGGCGCGCACCATCCAGCACTCCATCTACCAGGGCGCCATCGCTCCCACGGTTCTCTACGGCCTGGTGCTGGCTGGCGTCTGGCGGTCTCGCCGCTCCGGCGCCAAGGACTCGGCCTTGGAGCAGGAGGACTCGGAATGAGCCACCGCTCGCGCGAGATCCAACCGGTGGGGGGGCCTCTCTGGACCCGCCCGTTCAAGATCCTCCTCACACTCGCCGGGCTGGGCTTCGTGCTCATCGTCTGGCGCTTCGCCGTCGGTCTGGGGCCGTCGACGGGACTTTCCGACGGCTACCCCTGGGGTCTTTGGATCGCCTTCGACGTGGTCACCGGTACCGCTCTGGCCTGCGGCGGCTACGCGGTCGCCATCCTGGTCTACGCCTTCAACCAGGGCCGCTACCACGCCCTGGTGCGTCCGGCGATCCTGACCAGCGCGCTCGGCTACACGCTGGCGGGTCTGGCCATCGCCATCGACGTCGGTCGTCCCTGGCTCATCTACCGGGTGCCCATCTCGGTGGGGAAGTACAACCTCAATTCGGCGCTCCTCGAGGTGGCCCTGTGCGTCATGGCCTACGTCGTGGTGCTGTGGATCGAGCTGATGCCGGCCTTTCTCGAGAAGTGGAAAGAGAGCGAGCGACACGGCCTTCGGCAGTTTGCCGAAAAGACCCTGCCGGTGCTCGACAAGGCGCTGCTGTTCATCATCGCCCTGGGGGTGCTGCTGCCCACCATGCACCAGTCCTCCCTCGGCACGGTGATGCTGCTGGCCGGGCCGCGGCTCCACCCGCTGTGGAGCTCGGCGCTGGTGCCGCTGCTGTTTCTGATCTCCTGCATCGCCATGGGCTACGCCGTCGTGGTAATGGAGTCAACGCTGTCGAGCCGAGTGTGGGGCCGCAAGCGGGAGACCGCTATGCTCGCCACCCTTTCGCGCGCCATGATCGTGGTGCTCTCGTTGTTCTTCCTGCTGCGTCTGGTGGATGTGATCTGGCGCGGCCAGCTCGGTCTCGTCCTCCGCTTCGACGTCTACGCCTGGGCCTTTCTGGTGGAGATGGGACTGACCGCGGTGGCGATCGGCATGCTGCTCCGAAAGGGCAGGCTGCACAACGCCGGCTACCTCTTCCAGGCGGCGATGGTGATCGTCCTCGCCGGCACGGTCTACCGGTTCTCGACCTACCTCCTGGCCTTCCGCCCGGGAAGCCAGTGGTCGTACTTCCCGACCGTCCCGGAGATCCTGGTCACCGTCGGGCTGGTCGCGTCGGAGGTGGTGGTCTACATCGTTCTGGTCAAGAGATTCCCGATCCTCGCCGGCCGTGCGCCCGTCCGGCAGCCCGCTTGAGTCATTTTGAGAAGACTTCACAGGCGCGGTCCTGAAGGAGGCCAACCATGGGTCAACGCATCGTGATCGATCCCATCACCCGCATCGAGGGCCACCTGCGGATCGACGTCGAGGTGGACGGCGGGCGGGTGCGCGACTCCTGGTCGTCGGGTCAGATGTGGCGTGGTATCGAAATCATCCTGCAGGACCGAGATCCGCGGGAGGCCTGGCTGTTCACCCAGCGGATCTGCGGCGTGTGCACCACGGTGCACGCCATCTGCTCGGTGCGCGCGGTGGAGAACGCCCTCGGGCTGGAGATCCCGGCCAACGCCCAGTACATCCGCAACCTGATCCTGGCGGCCCACACGCTGCACGACCACATCGTGCACTTCTACCACCTGTCGGCCCTCGACTGGGTGGACGTCACCAAGGCGCTGGAGGCGGACCCCAAGAAGGCTTCGGAGCTGGCCGAGACGCTGTCTCCCTGGCCCGGAAACAGCCGCCGCCAGCTCGAGGCGGTGAAGGCCAAGATCAAGGCGCTGGTGGACTCCGGTCAGCTCGGCATCTTTACCAACGGCTACTGGGGACACCCGGCGATGAAGCTGCCGCCGGAGGTCAACCTGCTGGCGGTGGCCCACTATCTCCAGGCGCTGGAGTACCAGCGCAAGGCCAACCAGGTGGTGGCGATCCTCGGCTCCAAGACCCCCAACATCCAGAACCTGGCCGTCGGCGGGGTGGCCAACGCCATCAACCTCGACAACGAGGCCACCCTCAACATGCGCAAGCTGTACCAGATCAAGGACCTCCTGACCGAGGTCAAGACTTTTGTCGAGCAGGTCTATCTGCCGGACGTCATCGCCATCGGCTCGATGTATCCGGACTGGTTGGGCTACGGCGCCGGGGTCACGAATTACATGGCGGTGCCGGATCTGCCGCTGGACGCCGCCGCGACGGAATTCGACCTCCCCGGTGGCACGCTGAGCAACGGCGACCTCTCGACCGCGCGGAGCTTCGACACGTGGACCGATCCCCGCTTCGAGAAGGGCGTCTCCGAGTCCATCGCCCACGCCTGGTACGACGGGGATTGGACACGGCACCCATGGGACGAGGAGACGGTGCCCCATTACACCGACTTCGAGGACGACGGCAAGTACTCCTGGGTCAAGGCGCCGCGGTTCGACGGCGTGCCGATGCAGGTGGGGCCGCTGGCCCAGGTGCTGGTGGGTTACGCCACCGGCCACGCGGGGATCAAGAAGTGGCTCGACTACGCGGTCGGCCAGGCGTCCGCGCTGGCCAAGACGCCGATCCCGCTGTCCGGGCTGCACTCGACCCTCGGCCGCCATCTGGCCCGGGCGGTGCGTGCCCAGGTGATCGCCGAGGTGTCGCTGGGCCACTGGCAACGCCTGGTGGAGAACATCGGCGATGGCGACACCGAGATCTTCAACGAGCCGGTGTTCCCGAAGGGCGAGCAACGCGGCTTCGGAGTCCACGAGGCGCCCCGGGGCACGCTCTCGCACTGGGTGGTCATCAGCAATGGCAAGATCGCCAACTACCAATGCGTGGTGCCCTCCACCTGGAACGCCGGACCACGTGACGAGCACGGTCAGATGGGTCCCTACGAAGCCTCGCTGGTGGGGAACCCGGTAGCGGACCCGGAGCGGCCGTTGGAGGTGGTGCGAACGGTCCACTCCTTCGACCCCTGTCTGGCTTGCGCGATCCACACCCTGGATCCCGAGGGCCGCGAGGTGGCCAGGGTGCGGGCGCTGTAGTCCGGGCCCTGCGGATCGGTGGAGCGCCGGAAGTCTGAGGGCTTTGTAGACACGAGCGAGCTGAGAGTGACGAGAAGGGGGAATGGGATGGCCAGCGAGCCTTCGATCTGCGTGCTCGGCATCGGCAGCGTGCTGATGGGGGACGACGGCATCGGTCCCCTCGCGGTCGAGCGGCTGCGGGCCGCGTGGGACATTCCCGAGGCCGTCGAGCTGGTGGACGCCGGCACCCCGGGGCCCGATCTCTTCCACTATCTGGAGGATTGGGAGGCAGTGGTGGTGGTGGACACCGTCCACGCCGAGGCACCGCCGGGCACCGTCCGTCTCTACCGCGGCGAGGAGGTTCGGGCCGTCCCGCCCTCGCCACGGCTCTCTCCCCACGATCCGAATCTACGGCAGGCGATCCTCACCACGGAGATGGCGGGAACCGCTCCTGGTGAAGTGTTGTTGGTGGGTGTGGTGCCGGCCCGCGTCGAGCTGGGGACCGAGCTGACTCCCGCGCTGCAAGCGGCGCTGCCGGAGATCGAGAAGACAGTGATCGCCGAGCTTCAGCGACTGGGTGCGAGCGCGTCGCGCAAGGCCCACCCCGGCCACTCTGGCGCCTGGTGGACCGATTCGCCCACCTCGGGCGGATCTCTTCGAGATTTCTGTCGGAGGATCTTGTGAAGACCCACGCCGTCCGATCCCGCAGCACCGGCGGCCGAAACCGGACGCCTTCCCCTGCGTAGACCTCTCCAGAAGGCCTGAGATCGAGTCGAGGGAGCGGCACGGAGCTTGCGAATTGCAAGCCTTGGTGCCGCAACGGCCAAGGACGGAAGCCGCCCCGAAAGGAGACAGTCATGGCGAAAGTCGAGCGCATCCGCGAGGTGTTGTCCGGAGATCCGGGACCCGAGTACTGGCAGAGCAAGCGCGAGGAGGGCTGGGAGCTGGCGGCGGTGGAGTGGGCCCGCAAGGTGGGAATCGGAGCCCCGGAACCGGGGGACGCCGGCTACGAGGTGCCGTTCGGTCTCCGCGTCGCGGCCGACTGCGCCCACCTGGAGCCCGACCCGGAGGAGCAGAAGGCGCTCACGGTGTTGCTCGGGTTGCTGATCGACGACGGTCTGTCCTTGGGCCGGGTGGCGGAGGAGATGAACGACCGCGGCTACACTACCCGCGAGGGCCAGGGCTGGACCCAGAAGGGGGTCTTCGAGCTGCTCCCGCGGGTGGTCGAGGCATCGCCGGTGATCCTCGAAAGCCCTGCCTGGGCACGGCAGAAGGATGTCGTGAGGTAGCGAGCCGTCACGAGCCAGCCGCGCGCTGCCGCATTCGGGGCGCCAGCAGCAGCAGGCCGATCGCGACCAGAGCTCCCAGCCCGCCGGCGCCGTACCACAGAGTCCGGAAGCCCCAGGTTTGGTAGATCCACGGCCCCAGCATCTGGGCCACGGCGAAGGACAGCCCGAACGAGGTGGCGAAGAGCCCCAGGTAACTGCCCACGTTGCCGCGTCCCGCCCGGGTCGAGACCACGGATTCCCCCAGCGGAAAGGTCAGCATCTCACCGAAGGTCCACACCGCCACCGTCAAGGCCGCAAAGGCGAACGAGGAGCCCAGCGGCAGCAGCGCGAAGCCACCCCCCAGGAGCAGTGCGCCGAGGGCCACCATGCGGAGGGGGTCGAACCGCTGGACCCCGTGGATCAACACCATCTCGAAAGCGATGATGAGCAGGGTGTTGACGGCCAGGAGCATGCCGATGTCGTTCTCGGCCATGCCGTAGTGGTCCCGCAGGGTCAGCGGCAGGGTGCTGAAGAGCTGGAACACCACCAGAGTGATCGTCGCCAACAAAGCCATGAAGACGAGAAAGGGCGCATCCCGCCAGGGAGACAAGTCCGGGGGCACGCTCTCGCTCGACGTGGAATTGCCGGAGCCTGCCTTCCCCGCTGCACCGGTCTCGAGCTTGGGCTCGTCGGGCAGCAGCCGTGCCAGCGCCGCGGCGGCGAGGAGACACGTCGCACCGTCGACGGCGAACAGGAAGCCATAGCTGCGCAACGCCAGAAAGCCTCCGACCGCAGGCCCGAAGGTCATTCCCAGGTTGACCGCCAGACGGCGTAGACCGAAGGACCGGCTGCGCACCTCGGGCGGCGACCAGCGGGCGAGCGACACGGAATTGGCGGGCCGGAACGCTTCGCCCACCAGAGCCACCGCCACCACGCTCACCGCAATGCCCACCGGCCGCTTGGCGATGCCGAGCAGGAAGAAGAGCAACCCGGTGAGCGCCAGGCTGCCGATCTGCAGCCGGCGCGGTGCGATGCGGTCGCTGGCCCAGCCGCCCAGATAGGTGCCGACCAGACCGCCGACACCGAACAGGGTGAGGAACAGTCCCGCCTGGGCGGTGGAGAAGCCCTTGGGACCGGTCAACCAGAGAGTGAGGAACGGCACCACCATCGTGCCGCTGCGGTTGATGAAGGCCACCACCGCCAGCCGCCAGATCTCCCGGGGCAGCCCCCGGTAAGCCTCTCGATAGAGAGCGAAAATCCTTCGGCCGGCCCGTCGCATGGGCGGAGTATAGGGTCACCGACGCAGCACCGGTACCGTGCTTTCCTCGGTCTCCTCGTCGTGCCTTCCGGACCTTTGATGGGTGCTTCGGTGGATGTGGCGGATCAGCTTGTGGAAGCTGGTCAGGACCTCGCCCAGAGCCTGCTCCTCTTCGCGGTCCAAAGGCTCACAGATACCCAGAGTCGCGTACACGTCCGAGTCCCCCTGCGAGTCGTCGGAGGCCGGCACCGGGCCACGTTGCCACGGGCTCGGGCGCCGGGGCTCGAATGCCGCAGCCCGGGACGCGGACCGAGTCCGCCGAGCACCGCTCGGGGTGCCGGGAGCCTGGAACACCGCCAGAGCGTCGTGGAGATCGATCAGGTCGCAGCCCAGAGCCGCCAGGATCTTGTCCAGGGTTTCCAACGACGGCTTCTGCTTGCCTGTCTCGTAGGCGGAAAGCATCGCTTTGGTGATTCCGGCCTCCTCGGCGACCTGGTATTGACGAGCCCGCTGGCCCTCCCGCAGATGACGCAGCGCCCGGTCGATGTGCTCGAAGATCGTCATAGGTTCGTCCTTCCCGCTCGATGCCGGGGTCCCGGCATTTCCCGCCCCGGGGGACGGTGTCGGAACCGCGGAAGTAAAGCGTAGAGACAGTGTAGGCGTAAAAAGAGCGTAAGTCAAGGTGTTATGTTACCCTTTTGCGGCCGTGCGAGAGGGTCCATGCCCGGGATCCGATCGCGACGATTTACCGCCGAACAGAGCCTGAAGAACAGAGGCAAAGAACCGTCGTCTGACGAGCGTTGTCCGACGAGCCTTCCGGACCGGGCATCAGCCGCAACCGACCGCAGGAGCCGACCGCAGGAGCCAGGCACATGAGTCACAAACTGACCCGCAAGGACATCAAGAAGGACGTACGACACGATCAGCTCCGGGACACCGTCCAGCAGGTGGTCGAGTATGCGACCCACAACGTTCGGACGCTCGCTCTGATCGGTGTCGGCATCGTCGCCGTGGCCCTGATCGGCGTCGGCGTCTTCACCTGGCTGCAGAGCCGGCAATCGCGGGCGAACGAGGCGCTCAGCTACGCGATGACCGCCTATCAAGGGGTCATCGACGCCGAGGATCCTGCGCCGGACGACCCGCGTCGACCGCGCTTCGCCAGCGACGAAGCTCGCCGGGACCGGGCCAAGGAGCTCTTCCGCGAGGTCCCACGGAGCACCGATGCGGGCCGCGTGGCCTCGGCCTATCTGGGCAGGATCGCGCTGGAGGAGGGGGACGCCGAGACCGCCCGTACCCTTTGGCAGGAGCTGGTGGACGAGGGGGGCGACAACATCCTGGTGACCGAGGCTTATCTAAATCTCGTGGCGCTCGACCGCCAAGAAGGTCGCGGAGAGGAGCTGGTGGGAAGCCTCGAGGCGATGCTCGACAGCCCGGATGCCAAGGTGCCGGGGGACGCCCTCCTATTCGAGCTGGCGCAGACCTTGGAGCAGCTCGGCCGAGAGCAGGAGGCGCTCGACGCCTACCGGCGCCTGGTGGAGGAGTTCTCCTCGTCCGGCTACTCTCAGGAGGCTCAGCAGCGCCTGGCCGCGCTCGGCGTTGCCCCGGCTACCCGCCAGGGCTTTCCGGTCGGTCTGACGGGCGGCTGAGGACCCTGAATCTCCTGGGATCGATCGCTTGCTTTCGCCCTACCGCATCCTCGAGAAGAAGCGTCCGGGCTCGCCGCTGTCGGCGGACGAGATCCGGCAGGTGGTGCTCGGAGCCACCGACGGCTCGTGGGACGACGCTCAACTGGCGGCTTTTCTCACCCGCGCCTTGCTTCTCGGCCTCGACGACACCGAGACCGAGGCTCTGACCCTCGCCATGCTGGAGAGCGGCGAGCGGTGGGACCTGGCCGCAGAGATCCCCACGCTCGCGGACAAGCACTCGACCGGTGGCGTTGGGGACAAGGTGTCGATCCTGCTGTCACCTCTGCTCGCCGCTTGCGGGGTGCCGGTGGCCATGCTCACCGGCCGGGGACTGGGCCACACCGCCGGCACCGCGGACAAGCTCGAGAGCCTCCCCGGTCTCGACCAGGGCCTCGACCGGTCCCGCACGCTACGGCTGCTGGAGGAGGTGGGTCTGGCGATCGGCATGGCCACCGCCGACATCGCTCCCGCCGATCGCCGTCTCTACGGACTGCGTGACGTGACCGCCACGGTGGAGTCGGTGCCCCTGATCACCGCCTCGATCCTGTCCAAGAAGCTGGCCACCGGAGCCGCCGGGCTGGTCTTTGACGTCAAGACCGGCAACGGCGCCTTCATGGCCGAGGAGGAACAGGCCCGGGACCTGGCCCGCAGACTGGTGTCCGTCGCCACCGCCCTCGGCCGCAGCGCCAGCGCTGTAATCACCGACATGAGTCAGCCCCTGGGCCGCTGGGTCGGCCACGCTGCGGAGGTTCGGGAGGTCTGGGAGTGTCTGGAGCGGGGCGACGGCCCGGAGGACCTTCTCGCTGTGACCTTCGCGCTCTGCCGCGAGGTCTCGGCGCTGGTGGGCCAACCCCTCACGGACGAGACTTTGCGCGAGGCGCTGACCTCCGGGCGTGCACGCGAGCGATTCGTCGTCTGGGCGGAGGCCCAGGGGACCGATCCCGACTGGCTGGCGAGCCCCGACCTTCCGCTGGCCCCCGCGGAGCATGTGCTCGCCGCGCCCCGTTCGGGTGTGCTGGTCCGGGTCGCCACCAAGCAGATCGGCTTCCTGCTCGCGGAGAGCGGTGGCGGGCGGTTGCGGGCAGGGGATGAGATCGACCACGGGGTGGCGCTCCAGGTCGAGGCTCGGCTCGGGGATCTCCTGGAGGAGGAACAGGAGCTGGGTCGACTCTACCTGCGGAGCGAGAGTCCCAGGCGCGCCGCCCAGCTCGCCGCCTGCTTCGAGATCGGCGACGAGGGCGCGCCGCCGCAGCTCGTGCGAGAGACGATTCGCCCTTGAGGAGCTCCGAACGGACCTCCAACCCACCCCGAGGAGATCTCGTGCGCGGGGTGGCAATCCGTCTGCTGGGGGACCCTTCGAAGCTTCCACCGGGTGGCGTCGTGCGACAGATCCCGCCAAGCCAGCGGACATCGGAGGGGCTCGTCCAGGTCCTACCCAACCTTTCTCCCGGCACCTGGCGACTTCTGCTTCCCCGCGGCCTGGAGAACCGTTTGCTCCTGCTGACCGGTGACTTGCCGCAGGCCCTGGCGACCTTTGAGGTGGTGCCCGGGCAGACCGTGGTGGTGGAAGCCGAGCTCCCCGAGCCGTAAGCGGGGTGGGGGAGCCGAACCCGATCCTCAGCCCGAGGAGAGGCCGAAGTTGGAAGCCAGCAAGGCGAGATCTATCCCATCGACCACGTCGTCGCCGTTGAAGTCGGCGAAAGCCCGAAAGTCGCCCTCGCCGCGGCGGCTCCCGAACCGGAGCGCGAAGGCCACCAGGTCGGCGCCGTCGACGCGGCCGTCGCGGTCGATGTCCCCGTCCAGGAAGTCCGTCCCCTGCACCACGAACTGAGCGACCTGGCGATCGAGCACGTTGGCGGGGGAGGCGAGGTCCCGGGAGCGGATGTCGACGAACACCACTCCGCCGAGGGGGTCCGTGGGCTGAAAGGAGAGTGTGACCCGGCGGGAGTCGCCGGTCAAGGTCTGTGGCACCGCCTGGCCGTTGATCCGCAGCTCGGTCTCGTTGAGATCGATGCCGGAGCCCAGGTCGAACAGATCCACCGACACCTCGGTCAGGGGATCCACGCCCTGTGCGTCGTTGACGGGGGAGATCTCTCCGGGCACCGGCGGTACTGCGTCGATGCCGGTGAGGACGTCGGCGACGATTGCCGCCAAGACGTCGTAGCCGGCCGGATTGGGGTGTAGCCGGTCCTCGCCGCCGACATAGAGCTCCTCGAAGACGTTGGGCGTCTGGTAGAGCAGCACCTCGAACGGGTCGGCGAGGGTCTCGCCGCGGGTCCAGGCCAACTCGCGCAGCTCACCGGCCAGCTCGCCGGTCACCTGGTTCGAGCCGTCGAAGTTGGCGGTCGGCATCCGCGGGATGATCGTGAGGTGCACCGTCTCGAGGCCCCGCGTCGCCGCCCGGCGCGCGATCTCCTGGAGGTTGAAGCGGATGGTCTCCGGCGAGATGCGGCCGCCGACGTCGTTGGTTCCTTCCATCAGCAACAGCACGTCGCCGCCGTTCTCGAGCACGCTGTCTATTCGCGCAAGCCCCTCGGCGGTGGTCTCTCCGGGGACGCCGAAGTTGGCCACCACCGCCGCCTCACCCCGTTCCTCGAGCAGGGTCTCCAGACGCGGCGGATACCCGAGGCCTTCGGGATCTCCGACACCAAAGGTGATGCTGTCACCGAAGGCGAGGTAGCGGGTCTGCGCCGCCACCGGGCCGGCGAGAAAAACCCCCGCCCAGACCGCGGACCCGAACGCCGCCAGGAGCACGCCGTGTCCCCGGCTCACGGCAGGCTCTCCCACGGCACCCGCAGAATCCACGTCGCGGGCTCTTCCGTCGCGGGCTCTCCACTCTCGCCGGCTTCGAACCCTTGCCACGAGAAGCGCAAGCCGGCTTCGGTCTCTTGAATCTCAGGTCGTGGAAGCTGGCGCTCGCCGGTGAGCGCCTGTGCGGCTCGCCGAGGCCGGCCTCCGGGGTCCAGCTCGACGACCCGCCAGCCCCGGGGCCGAGCGGTGCGGAAGAGGAGCCGGGTGCCTCGGCTTGCAGGAGACGCGGCGAAGCTCGGGAACACCGAGCCGGCAGGGCCGAGGATCACCGGCTCGCTCCAGGAGCGGCCGTCGAAGCGCGAGAGCACGACACGGTATTGGCCGTCCTGGTACCGGCTCCAGGCGGCCAGGGCCTGGGAGCGGTCTGTGCGGGGGGGCGTGAACAGCGCGGGGGTGATGTCGGGCACCCCGTTGTCGGCGGCGAGACGCGCGGGCGTCGACCACGCGGTTCCCGCGCGGCGGCTCCACAGGATCTCGTCGTCCTCTCCGTCGAAGGCGCTCCAGGCCAGGAGCACGTCGCCGTCGCGGGTCGCCGTCGCGGTCAGGGCGAGTTGGCTGCCGGCGGCCGGCGGAGCGACGGGCTCGCGAGGCCCCCACGCCGCGCCGTTCCATGGGGCGAAGGCGACCGCGAGCCGTCGCGGCGAACGGCCGTCCAGCCAGGTGGCGCCCAGCAGGTCCCCGGCGGGGGAGCGCACCGGCAGCACTTCCTCGATCCGTGGTCCTTGCGCAGGCAGTGGTGGCAGGTCTTCGAAGGAGAACGCGGTCTGCGGGTCCTGGGCGGTGGCGGCCGTGATGAGGCTCAGGGCCGCCAGCAGCCAGACGCCCAGGGCTAGCCCGGCCGACCCGGCCAGGGGCCGGAATCCAGCAAGCTCGAAAGCCGGGAGACGCAGGGCAGAGATTCGGCGGGCGACCACGGGGGGATGCTATTGGGGTGCTGTTGCGCTGTCAATTGTGCGGTCCAGCGGACGTCCCCCTCCCACCTGCTGGGTGCACCTCATTCTCTGGGTCCTGGCTGGAGCGCGGTCAGGATTTCTGTGCGCCGGGATCGGACCCGGTGAGGAAGGGGAAGTGGCTTGAAAGAGGTGGCCCCTGGACATCCGAGAAAGGGCATCGGGCTCAATCTGCGCGTGAGCTTGATCGTCCTCCCGCTGGTGGCGGGGATGCTCGTCCTCGCACTGATGCCGATTCGCTCCTATTTGGGGTTGCAGACCGCCATGGATGACGTGCGACGCGAGCTCGCGTTCGTCCTCCACGTTTGCCGGTTCGACATCCAGGCGCTACGTCAATCGGTCGAGTATTTCGACATCGCATGGCGGGGCGAAGACGAGCAGGAGCTCGAAGAGCTGGTGAAGGAGGGGAGGGAGAGCCTCGACGCGCTCGCGGGGTCCGAGCTCGGCCCACATCGAGCCGAGCAACTGAGTCTGATCCAAGAGGCGTACGCTGCTCTGGAGGATTCCGGTGCGCAGGCGATCGAGCTGTCCCGGCGCGGTGAGCGCGAAGCGGCAAGGCGGCTCGTCGGCGAGGCCCTCGTCGAGCAGCGGGACGTGGAGCTCATGCCCCTGGTCGACGCGGCCCAGATCGAGGGCAGCCTGGCTCTCAGGAAGGCCCTCGACAGCCTGCTGGCGACCTCCGCTCAGCTCGGCCGGGTTCCTTCGCTGTCCGGACTCGAGGCTCATGCCAAGGGTCTGCGGAAAGAGGCGGCCGAAGCCATCTCGGTGTGCAGGTTCGCGCGGGAAGCGCAGCGGCTGCTGGCTGAGTACCGACGCTTCGCGTTCTTCGGGGAGTCGAGGGTAGAGCTGGCCGTCGCAGAGCACGAGTTCGATCACGCCTACAGGGTCTGGGAGGCCCAGGTGGCCGCCCGGGGTGCGGGCGGAGGGGTGATGAGCACGGTGGGCATTGCCAACGTCGGGGCCGACTATCGTGCCATGAAGCGGGCCATCGACCAGCTCGCCGGCTACGACCGGGAGGCGGCGCAAACCGAAGCCATCCGGATTTACGAATCGGAGCTGGCACCGCTCGGGGACGAGTCGTTGCCGCGGGTTCTCTCGGCAGCGTTCGATGCTCACGAGGCACGCCTCTCCACCCGCCTCGAGTCCATCTCGATGCAGGCGCAGGTCGGCGGCACCGCCCTCGCCGTTGTCGCCTTGCACGCCCTCGGTCTGGCTCTGGTCTGTCCCTGGCTGATCTCGAGATGGATCGTCCGTCCGGTCCTCGCCCTCACGCGCGCAGCACGGGAGCTCGGAGCGAGCGGGGGGAGCGGCCCCGTTTCGGTGCGTGCGAGCGGCGAGATCGGGGAGCTCGCCGCGAGCTTCAACCGGATGGCCGAGCAATTGGCGGAACGGACCCGGGAGCTGGAGGAGGAGCGGGCCCGGGAAAGGCTTCGCCACGCCGAAAGGCTGGCTGCGGTGGGGAGTCTGGCCGCGGGTCTCGCACATCAAATCAACAATCCGATCAACAACATCCTGCTCACCACCGAGCACGCGCTCGGCGAGCAAGGTCCCGAAGCGTCGGAGAGCTGGCGACAGGCGCTCACCGCCAGCGCCGAGGAGGCGAGGCGCTGCGAGAGGATCGTGCGCGGTCTGGTGGCGTTCTCGCGCGGTGAGCCCGGTCAACGGGAGCGAGAGGACGCCCATCAGGTGCTGCGGCGGGCCTACGAGCTGACTTCGGATACGGCCGCCCAGCACGAGGCCGAGGTCGAGCTCCGGCTGGGGCGCGAGCCGGCTCCGATCCTGGCCAATTCGATCGCGCTGGAGCAGGCGCTGGTCAACATCGTCCGCAACGCGATCCAATCCCGCCCCGAGGCCCGGGTGATCCTGACCTCGGAGGTCCAGGGGAAGACCGTGCGCCTGGAGATCGGGGACGATGGCCGCGGGCTGGACCGCACGGCGCTGAGCCACTTGTTCGATCCCTTCTACACCACCCGGGCCGACGAAGGCGGCATCGGTCTGGGTCTAAGCGTGGCCCACCGGATCGTCACCGACCACGGCGGCGAGATCCGTGTCGACAGTGAGCCCGGGGAGGGGACGACGTTCACGGTCGAGCTGCCGCTCGACCTTCCGGATGGAGAGAGGCGGTGACCTCGGGTGTCTCGACCCGTCCGTCTAGACCTTCGTTACCTCGTCCTCGATCGCCTCGTCCTCGATCGCCTCGTCCTCGATCGATCCGTCCTCGATCGATCCGTCCTCCATCGGTCCGTCTCCGTTGACTCCGTTCCCCGTCGTCTCCTCGTTGTCGCTGGAGGACTCGCGGCCGTAGTCGCGAAGGCGGTAGTAGACCTTGCTCTTGGAGATGCCGAGCATGGCGGCGGCCTCGGTGGCGTTGCCGCCCGCGGCCATCACGCTCTTGAGGATGGCGGCTCGCTCGATCTCCGCCATCGTGCTGCCGGGGATCGCCACGTCCAACGGGTCCTGCGGTGCCTCCACGACCGACTCGGGCAGGTCGCGCACCGTCACCTCGGTCCCCTGGGCGACGATGGCGGCGTGCTCGATGGCGTGCTCGAGCTCCCGTACGTTGCCCGGCCAGTCGTGGAGCAGGAGCCGATCCAGCGCTTCCGGGGAGAAACCCTCGATCGGGTGGCCGTTCTCTTCTTCGAAACCTTTCAGAAAGGCCTCCGCCAGGGCGGGGATATCGCTCCGCCGCTCGCGCAAAGGCGGCAGCTCGATCCGGAAGACGTTGAGCCGGTAGAAGAGATCCTCGCGGAACCGTCCCTCGGCCATCTCGGTCTCGAGATCTTCGTTGGTCGCCGCGATCAGCCGCACGTCGACGCTCAGCGTCTCGTCCCCGCCGACCCGTTCGAACTGCCGGGTCTGCAGAAAACGCAGCAGCTTCACCTGGGTCGCCAACGGACAGGAGCCGATCTCATCGAGGAGCAGAGTCCCTCCCACGGCGGCCATGAACCGTCCCTGATGACAGCGCACGGCACCGGTGAAGGCGCCTCTCTCGTGCCCGAACAGCTCCGATTCCAGCAGCGACTCGGAGAGCGCCGCGCAGCTCAGCTCGACGAAGGGCGCCTCCGCACGACCGCTCATGCGATGGATCGTCTGCGCCAGGAGCCCCTTGCCGGTGCCGCTCTCGCCGGTGAGCAAGACGGTGGCGCGGCTGCGAGCGACCTGCTCCACCCGTTCGAGGACGCTCTGCATCGATGGGTGGCTGCCCACCACCCCGAGGCAGGATGCCGTGCCGGCTTCGGGCTTGGAAGCGGATCCGAGCTCTGCCAGCCGCGAAGCCCGTTCCATCGAGCTTTCCAGGGTGCGGCAGAGCGCTTGGACGTCGATCGGCTTTTCGATGAAGTCGTCCGCCCCCTTCTTGATGGCGTCGACGGCCACGTCGATCGAGCCGTAGGCCGTCATCACCACGATACGGGTCGCCGGCGACGTGGCACGAATGTTCTCCAGGAATGCCAACCCGTCGAGACCCGGCATCCGGAGGTCGGTGAGCACCACGTCCGGTCGCATCGTCCCCAGCAGCTCGAGACCTTCGAAGGCGTTGCCCGCCGTCTTGACCTCGTAGCCCTTCTTGCGCAGCAGACCCTCCAGCGCAGAACAAGCCCTTGGCTCGTCGTCCACGACGAGAATGCGTCTTTGTGTCACAGCTAGTCCCGCCTCGGTGCAGGCTCAAACATTACAGCAAGATGACAGTGGCTTTCAGCAGTATAGGTGTCCCCAACCGGTGAGATAGGGACGAAGCTCCTGCTCGGGCCCGGGCTTGCTCGCGATGGGTCCTTGCAAAGGGTGCCCGGAAGCTACAAATTCCTTGTTTCTAGGAAGTTGCGGAATCTCTCCGGGAACTGCTACCGAGGTGGGGACGCGGTCGGCGTCTCTGGCACGAGTCGTAATCTTTTGCAAATAGACAAGTCGCTATGTACCACGGCCAGATTCAGCGCTCTTGGGCGCGAAGGTGCTCGTCTCGACGGGAGGAGGTCGAGATGGGGAGAGAATCGCCGCGAGCGGCAGCCACCTGAAGGCGGCTCATGCGCCTTCAGGTGGCTCATCTGTCACACCGCTCTGAGCACCGCTTTGAGCGGCCCGGATTTGCCGGAGGTTATGACTCGCAGCTCCCGAGCTTGTCGGAGACGGTCGCGACGGCCGCATCGATGATCGCCGCCTCGAGGCCGTCGTCCGAGGCGAATCCGATGACCGAACGCAGGGGGTGCGGTCCGGGCCCGGAGCGGTGGGTCTCCAGCTTCGAGTTGAGGACTTCCCCCTGGACCATGTAGACGTAGAGCGGTGGCCCTCCCGGCGGTTGCTCGAGGCGCCCGTACACGAAGATCGAGACGACGCCGTCGGAGGCTCCATCGTCCCACAAGATCCCGCACGACTCCAGCTTGCTTCCGAGGCGACGCGACAGGGCCGTCCGGAAGTGGCTGAGACGCCCCACCTCGCCGGTGAACAGCTCCGGCGCCCTACTCCCTTCGAGGTCCAGAGGGCCTCCGACCTCGACGGCGATCTTGATTGCGTCGAGCTTGTAGAAAAAAGCCTTGGGCTCGGCAGCTTCGGCTCGGCAGCAAGGTGCCAGGAGCACGGCGAGCAGCAGAACGGACAGGGCGCGGCCGAAGCCCGGAGCTCCGAAACCTCGTCGGGTCATGGCCGTCCTACTTCCGAGGACTTCTCGGACGCTTCCATCGCTTCGACCATCCAGGCCAGCGGGTCGGTGCCCGGCGGACGCGGCTGGTCGAGCTGCTGGTACCGGCGCGGCTCCGGGAACTTGTAATCGCCGACCGGCGACAGGAAGAGAACGTGCGGCACGGACTCGAGCTCGCCGCCTTCGGCCCGGTAGCCGAGCAGGTGAAGCGAGGCCCGATAGATGCTGTCGACCGTGGGCGCCCGTTCGAGGTACGCGCGGTCGGCGGTGGCGCTCTCCGCGCCGGAGGTGAGGTCCCACAGGCGGACCGTCTTGTCGTCCGCGGCCGAGGCGAGCCGCGTCCCGTCGGGGGAAAACGCCACGCTCCAGACCCGGCCCGTATGGCCCTGAAGGCGGGCGATCACCTGGCCCGAAGCGATGTCCCAGACGCGGATGGTCTCGATGTCCGAGGCTCCGGCCAGGCGGGTTCCGTCGGGGCTGAAGTCGACGCTCCACACTGTGGAGCGACCCTTGAGGCGGGCGATCTCCTCGCCCGAGGCGACATCCCAGATGCGGACGGTCCGGTCGTCCGAGCCCGAGGCGACGCGGGTTCCGTCGGGGCTCAACGCGACACCCCACACCCGGCCACCGTGGCCCACGAGGTGGGCGATCTCTTCGCCCGAGTCGGAGTCCCACACCGACACGTACCGGTGCGCGGAGCCCGCGGCCACCCGCCGGCCGTCGGAGCTGAACGCCACGCTGAGGTATCCGGGCGCCATGCCTTCCGGGAGGTCGATCGCCATCTCGTCGCGCGTGCTGCGCCTCCCTCCCTTCACGCCCTGGCTGACCGAGCCGTGGCGAGGCGGGGCCTCCAGGACGGCGATCTCTTCACCCGACGCGAGGTCCCACAGCCGCACGGTGGCGTCCGACGAGGCGGACGCCAGGCGCTTGCCGTCGGGGGCGAAGACGACGCTCCAGACCCGGTGCACGTGGCCCTCGAGGTGGGCGATCTCCTCGCCCGAGGCGACGTCCCACACCCGGACGCTCTTGTCGTCCAGGGCCGAGGCGACGCGGGTTCCATCGGGGCTGAACGCCACCCCCCTCACCGGCGACCCGGCGGCGTAGATCTCGGCGGTCTCGAGGCCCGAGGCGGCATCCCACACCCGGATCGTGCCGTCCCACGAGCCCGAGGCCAGGCGGGTGCCGTCGGGGCTGTAGGCGACGGCGTTGACCTGAGCCAGGTGCCCCGGCAGCCGGGCGATCTCGGCGCGCGTGGTGAGGTCCCACAGCCGGACGCTGTGGTCGTCGGAGGACGAGGCCAGGCGGGTGCCGTCAGGAGAAAACGCCACGCCGCGGACCAGGTCCCGATGGCCTTCGAGGCGGGCGACCTCCTCGCCGGTGGCGAGGTCCCACAGCCGGATAGTCCGATCGCGCGAACCCGAAGCCAGGCGGGTTCCGTCGGGGCTGAACGCCACGCTCCAGACCCGATCCGTGTGGCCCTTGAGGATCGCGACCGGCGCGCCCCAGTCGTCGTCCCAAAGCTGGACGGTGCCGTCCTCCCCGCCCGCGGCCAGGCGGGTGCCGTCGGGGCTGAACACCACGCTCCACATCCGGTGGTGAGTGCGCCGGTAAGGCCCGCTCACCTCGGGCGAGACGATCTCCGGGCGCCCGGCCTCCTGACCCGAGGCGAGGTCCCACAGGCGGACGGTGACATCCGTCGAAGCCGAGGCGAGCAGCTTGCCGTCGGGGCTGAACGCCACGCTCTGGACGCTGCCCTCGTGGCCGAGGAGACGGCCGCTCTCCGCGCCCGAGGCGAGGTCCCACAGGCGGATGGTTCGGTCGGACCCGCCGGAGGCCAGGGACGCGCCGTCGGGAGAAAACGCCACGGTCTGGATGGTCCCCTCGTGGCCGGTAAGGCGGGTGATCTCTGCGCCCGAGGCGAGGTCCCAAAGGCGGATGCTCCCGTCGTAGGAGGCGGAAGCCAGGCGGCGGCCGTCGGGGCTGAACACCACGGCCGAGACCCGCTTGGTGTGGCCCTCGAGGCGGCCGACCTCCGCGCCCGAGGCGACGTCGAACAGGTGAACGAGCCCGTCGTACGTCCCCGTGGCCAGGCGGCTGCCGTCGGGAGAAAACGCCACGGTCCAGACTTCGTAGTCCGCCACCGGCGAGCGCCAGATCTCGCGGAAGATGTCGCCGGCCAGCTCCGGTGGCGGCAGCATCTCCTGGGACGCCCCGCGCCCGTCGGTCGAGCCGAGGCCGTCGCGCAGCGTCGCCAGTGTCTGGAGCCAGGCCCGGGAGGGGCTCTCCGCTACGACGGAGCGCGCCGTCGCGGGAGTGTCGGCCGGCACGTCCAGGCCGGAGCTCGTGGAATCGTCCGCCGGCGTGGCCGCCGCCGGAGAGACGCCACCGAGACCGGCGAGGAGAAGCAGGAGGAGGGCGAGGATCGGAATGCCAGAGTGTCGGTGCCTCACGAGCGATACTCCTTCCAGAGGTGGTTGGGTGATCCGGTTTCGAAATCATCCATGTCAAGCGCTGCATCGACGGGAATGAACGAGAGGGCGGCCCGCACAGGGCCGCCCTCCGAAGATCGACCGTCGAGCCGGGCGGCGGCGGTGACCGCCGGTCCCGGCTCGCCCGTTCAGGGAATCGGCTGGTAGATGTTGGTGTCGATGTCGATCTTGCACTCCGACGTGTCGGTGGCGTTGGCCGGCGAGATGCACAGGTCGGTGATCATGCCCAGCCTGGCGTGGTGCAGGATGTGGCAGTGCATGAGCCACCGGCCCACACCACCGCCCATCTCGGCGTTGGGGTTGTCGATATCGCCGGCGCCGCCAAAGGTCCCCTGGTAGTCGTACGGGAAGTTCGTGAGGAGCTGGATCCAGGAGTACTCGGTCTCGTCCGGGATCTTGAACCGGTCGTTCATCTTCATCCGGTACAGCAGGGCCTTCCCCGGCTGCATCACCTCGACGTCCAGGAACTCGTTGTAGTCGTAGGTGTAGACTGGATCACCGACGAGCATCGGGGCATCGTCGATGCCGTCGTTGTCGGTGTCGATGGCGTCGAAGTTGTAGACTGCGATCGGCTGGAACGAGAAGCCGTGCATGTGGAACGGGTGGTGCGCATTGCCGGTGTTGTTCGCGTAGATGAACTCGACGACGTTCCCGAGCTTGGCATAGCGCGTGGCCCCCTGCGTCCGAATATTGGTGCCGTTCAGCGGGAAGCCTCCGTACAGACCCTTCACGGCGTTGATCGAGGGGAACCGGCTCCCGTCCGCCACCCGGTTGCCGAGCATGATCCCCGGATGCTCGAGTCCCAACATCGCACCGCCGAGCTGCGGGTCGGGGAGCGACGGCACCGACGACAACGGGTCGATTGCGACGGTTCGGATGTCCTCCGCCGGCCGGTGGACCCACGAGTGCGCCATCAGCGCGTCGCCCTCGTGGATGTCGTAAGGCGGCAGTCCGAGCAGGTTCGGAACGATCTTGATCCGCACCAGCTTGCGGGGGGCGACGTCACGGTTGTTGGCGTCGCCGTCGCCGATGGTGTTGTCGAACTTCGGCGTGAAGATGCCGTGCGGGTAGTCGATGTCCCAGATGTACATGCTGTCGCCGGGCTCGAGGTAGTTGCCCTCGCGGTCCTTGGTCACGATCACGAACTCGGTCCGTTCGGAGACGCCGATGAAGTCCTCGCCCGTCCGGATGACCTGGTCGTAGTCGCGCGGCACGAACGGGTCGGCCGGCGGAATCTCGGGTTGGCCCTCGACGCGGACGTAGTCGAGCAGGCCGTTCTCGCCGCCGACGCGGTACATGATCAGGCCCTGCTCGCAGGAGAGCGGATCGGAGCCGGAGAACTTGACGTTGCTGCCCGGCGCGTAGCACTGGCCGGTGCCCGATCGGTTCACGCGCTCGGCGGACACGGGTGTCCCGCTCGCCCCGGGCGGCTCCTCCCCCTCGAGCAGGAGGCGGAAGCGGTAGAAACGCTCGACCGATGAGTTGATGAATCCGACACGAGCGCCCCTGCCTTCGGGGACGTAGATCGTCGGGATGTTCGCGTCGCTGGTCGGGACCACGCCGTTGACGAGGACGTACTCGCCTTCCTTTTCGATGCAGTCGCCGGGGCCGCGATCGCACACGCCGTCACCGTTCAGATCGGGCCGGACGTCCGGCATCAGGTTGTTCGCCACCTCGAAGGGGCTGAAGAAGTCCGGGAAGACCGTACCGTTTCTGTACGCGTCCTTGTTGAAATCGTTGGCGATCGTGGAATCGTCGAGCTGGAAGACGTACTGCGTGAGGGGCAGCACGCCGAAGAGGCTCAGGAAGTCCTCCTCGTACGAGCGAATGACGAGCCGGCCTATCATCCCGCGCGACTCGGTGAGCAGCGGCAGGATGTGCGGGTGGAACCAGTAAATACCGGGGCGATAGAGCCGATACTGGTAGAGGCGCTGCTCCTCCGGATCCATGCCGAACTCGGCGACCGGGGTGCCGTCGCTCTCGTTGTCCAGCTCCATGCCGTGCCAGTGGACGAGCTGCTTGTTGTTGCCCGGAGCGTAGAAGCCGGTATCGATCGCCTCCTCGTTCACCGCCGCCGGCTGCTCGTTCTGAACCGTGAGCTGGACCACGTCGCCGACGTGGCCGACGACCAGCATGCCGGTCTGCCCGTTGTACTTGGTGGCGTTGGGCGTGGTGATGGTGCCGTTGGTCTTGAGGTAGCCGTTCTCGAACTGGAGCTGATACAGCAGTTGGCAGTCATCGGCGTCCTCCGCGGCGCCCTCCGAGACCGTGCCGCCGCAGGCGACGCTGTTCGGGGCGTTCTTGAAGGAGCCCTCGACGTCCACCAGCTCATAGTCGGGCATCGGGAACGTTTCGGTCTCGTGACTCATGACGATCGTCTTCTTGATGAGAAAGAACGGGTCGGCCGAGCTTCCGGTAGCGGCGCTCATCGAACGCAGCCCGGAGCTCACAGCGCCTGAGCTGCTGGTCAGGGTGGGTTGGGGCGGACCGATCGGACCGATGCCCGGACCGCCGCTGTACCCGGACGGCTCGATTGGGTCGACTTGAGCCGACAAAGGTAAGAAGGGGAGCAGGAGACTGACGACGATCGCGATGGCGATCAGCGAGATAGATGGGCGAATCAGCGACGACATGATAAGAGACTCCTCCTTTGACAGATACCCCCACCGCCGAGGCGGCAGGCTGTGGGCAGGTTGGCCATCCACTTTGGTAAACCTGTGTTGGGTGAACTCGACCCTTGATCACCGCAAAGTCTGTGCCAAAGGGAGCGGCACGCTACTCTGCGTCAGGCCGCGGACCGTCGAGCAGTCTTTCGGATGCCGCCGGCGTTGGCTTTTGCGAGGGCCGACCCTGGCGGCTCTTGCGATTTCGCGGGAGTTGCCGGGGCCGTTTTCGGCGGCTGGAAGGGGCTGGATCGTCCAAATCCTGAACCGGACAGGCCCTGCTTTTTCCAGGATTTGGAAGGTGCGATCGAGTCAGCCGAGGGCTCGATGCCGAGACCGAAGGTCGTGATGCTCCTCTATCTGATTCTCGCCTGGCGGCGCCGCCGCTTGACGTAGAGCCGGCGTCCCAAGCAGCGCTTTCCGCTCCAAATTCTGCACGATCTTTCCGTCGTTTTCCAGAATTTGAGAATGCTTCGGTTTCAAGCCGAGCGTGGAGCCGAGCCTGAGCCCTATGGCACAGAGTTTGCCTCGCTTGTCCGGTTCGGATCGAAGCCGAGCGCAGCGGGGAACCTGAAAGGACTCGAACATGGCGAGCGCGACGAAGACCCTACGCCTGACCTCGGGATGTGGCATTGCTCTGGTGCTCACTTTGGGTCTGACCGCTCCCGTGGAAGGGCAACCCTTCTCGTTGATCCAAGAGACCATCGTCTTGAGCGAGGGGTCTGTCGAGGTGCCTCGGCCCGCCTATCACCTCGTGGACGTTTTTGGCGGCGAGTGCGATGCCCCCGGCACCTGCACGAACGGAGTGGGCCCAACCGGCGACCCTTGCTTACATGTGGCGCAGCTGACGTTTACCGACGGCTATCTCGACACCGACGGCACGATCGTGACCCCGAACGCAACCTTCTACAACGGCCAGCTCGGGAACCTCGAGATCACCGGTCATGTGGGGGACATCGTTCAGCTCACGGTCAGGAACCAGATGCCGGAGGCAGTGAACGGCCAGGCCATTGAAACCGGGTTCTACGCGCCAGCCGACAACTTGCAGACGATTCACTGGCACGGAATGGAGCTCGACAACGAGAGTGACGGCTCTCCCGTCACGGAATTCGGCATCCAGACAGGAGAGCAACGTCTCTATCAATTCCGGCTCTACCGGCCAGGTGCTTACTGGTTTTATCCGCATGTCGTACCGCTGCTCACAGCGTCGCGCGGCCAGGTGGGTCGGCTCATCGTCCGGTCGTACGAGGAAGACACGCTGGAGAGTCTCGGTGTCTTACCCGAGCAGTTCCGGGCCATTCAATTGTTCGATGCCACCGTGGCCAATGCCGAGAATCAATTCTTTGTGCGGAACGGCACAGTCTTTCCACATTTCACGGCCTTCGAGGCGGCAAACCACCTCATGCCGGACCAGTCGCCCGATTTGGACGGAGATGGGCTCTGCGATCGCGTCTCCTTTCCCGCGGATTGCATCGTCACGGAAGGCGAGCTGATCTTCGTCAACGGCCAGGTTCCCTCCAGCGACCAGAACATCGAAACGATCTACGTCGAAGAGGGAGGTGGCGCTCGGATCGCTTTCATCAACTCTTCCTACGAACGTTTCTATCGCTTTCGCCTCCTGCTGGATGGAGAAGAGCCGCCTTCCGGCCCGGCGATGCGGGTGAATCAGACGACCACGGGCCAGTGCTACGACGCGAACGGAGTCAAGTTTGCCGGTTTCGATCCACTGTCCTGCGAGCAGGGTCTTCCTCTGTACCGCGTCGGTGGCCAGAACGGGTTGCTCGATCGCGTTCGCCTGGAGGGCCAACCGGAAATTCCCTTCTCGCCAGTGTTCCAACCACGGGCCTACGACACGGTCATCAGGACCGGGGAGGATTTCCTCGGACCGGGTGAGCGAACCGAGCTCGTCGTGGTGACGAAGGACAGGAACGGCGAGTATCTGCAACCCGGCGACAGCATGTTCATCTGGACCATCGACTATCCCCACGGCCGGTTTGATCTCCGGCAGGTATTTCCGTGCAACGTCCTTTTCCCCGACGCCATCAGCCGGGACGCCGCAGCCCGCAAGCTGGTCAAGATCGAGATCGTCCCCCGCGTGTCCGGGGTGAGCCAATTCGATATCGCCAAGGACGATCCTCTGATGGAGCATCCGAAGATCAAGAGGCCGGCGGAGGACCTGGGCCCTCCTCTTGTAGGTACGAGCATGTTGTCGGTGGTGCCAGCGGGCAACGACCCGTTCTTGAACGTCCCTTTCGAGGGCACCGACGATCCGAACATCATGCTGACCAATCAAACAGCCGACTTCGCACGGTATCCCTCGATCAACGCCCACCGAGGAGACTATTCCGGAGGGAGCTCCATGGGCACGGATGTGCCGACGCAGGCGTCTACGCGTTACGCCAGAGTCGGCGACGTGCTGGAATTGGTTTATGCCAACAACAACGGGAGCGCGCACGATCCGGTTCACCTGCACGGCTTCTCGTTCCAGCCCGTCAGTATCCATGAGTTCATCCGGGTGGACAACGACAACGATGGCATCAACGAGACAGTCACGCTCGTAGATCCGCCGATCTTCGAGTATCCCTACAACGAGCTCGTAGACGTCGAGGTCGTGCAACCCTTCACGGCGCTGAAGTACAGAGTGAAGTTGAATGACAGGTACATCATCCCCGACGACACTCCGTTTCCCCTATCTCAGCTACAGAACATGTTCCCGTACAACCAGAAGAAGCCGTTCGGTGGCTCGGGCGACGTGAAGAATCCAAAGGGTGGCGCGGTGGGCCGTTGGTTGTTCAACAGTCAAGTCCTTCACCACCTGGGTCTCGGTATGACCGGCGAGCTGTGTGTCGCACCCGCGGGTGCTCCCGATGCGTCGGGCTGCAAGGTCGACGTCGCGCAAGACGTCAATGAACCCATCGGCAACTGACGAGATCAATAGATCGTGACCTGGAGCTCGAGGGCCAGGAGCGCGGCGGCGAGCGCGGCGAGCGTCACGGGAACCCCGATCCGGATGTAGAGCGCGTACGACACCTCCACCCCCCGGTCCCGCAAGAGCCGGAACCAGATGAGCGCCGCCAGCGACCCGATGGGGAGCATCTTGGGACCCAGGTCACCGCCGATCAGCGCGGCGAAAGCCAGGAGCTTCTTCTCGGACAGCGGAAGGGCGAAGTCTTGGATGGTAAACGCCATGAGGTCGGCGGTCGGGTGGTTGTTGATGACCGCCGAGCACACCCCCGCCAAGAGCCCTACCCATCCGCGTCGGGCCGTCAGGCTCTCGCCGCTCAACTGCTCGATCCAGCCGCCGAGCCAATGCGTGATGCCCACGTGCCGCAGCCCCAGGCCGATGACAAACATGCCGCACATGAAGACGATCACGTCCCAACCCACCCCTCGGAGGATTGGACCCGGTCGCCCGCCGCCCAGCGTCGTGTGCAACAACAGCAAAACGGCGGCGCTCGCCAGCGCCACCAGCCAGGTGGGGACTCCGGTGACGGACTCGGCGAAGAACCCCAGCAGGGTCAGCGACACGGCCAGGGCGCACAGCATCTGCACGGGACTCAATTCTACCCGCCGGCTCTCCGGCATCGCGACGGCAAACTGCCGCGGGATGCGGCTTCGAAAGACCAACCAAAGCCCGGCGAAGCTCACCCCGATGCTCACCGCGGCGGGCAGTGCCATCCACTCGGCGAACTCGGCGAACCCGATCCCCAGCAGGTTGGAGACCACGAGGTTGATCGGGTTGGCGATCACCAGCGCACCCACCAGGTTGGCGATGTAGAGGACCGCGAAGTAAAAGGGGAGCTTGTCCTCGGTCCGCCAGGTTCGGCCTCCGATCTGCTCGACCAGGGCGAAGACGACAGGGGTGAAGATCAGGACCGCGGCGTCGTTGGTGAAGACCGTGCCGACCAGCACCCCGGCGAAAAAGATGTAGGTGAAGAGGCGTCGGCCGCTCCCGCGGGCGCGTCGTGCCAGCGCGGCACCGAGCAGCGCGAAGAGGCCGGCCCGTTCCGCGACCTGCGTCAGAACCATCAGGCTGACGATCGTCACCACCGGCGCCGCCAGCAACCGGGCCGCGGTGATCGGTAGGTCCGGCGGGCCGATCCCGAGCAGCAAAGTCAAGCCCGCGCCGAGGACGGCCGCGCTACCGTGATGGATGCGCAGGTGGCCGATCTGCGGGCGCCAGAGGGAGAGCCCTACGGTCATGGCGACGATCGATACGGCGGCTACCTGAGGCATCCGGCTCCTCTCCCGGCTCAATACAGCGCGCCGATCCCCCGCATCGCGCGCGCCGCGAGCGCGTAGAGCAACCCCGCCAGGGCGACCAGCGGCAGCACCTGCCCGAGCGACGGCATCTCCCCGAGCAACAGGGCGCCGCGAAAGGCGTCGACGGTCAGCGTCAGCGGATTCCACCGCGCCGTCGCCGCCAACCAGTCGGGCATCTGCCGGACGGGCACCAGCGCGGTGCTGGTGAACAGGATCGGCAGATTGACCAGGTGGACGAAAGCCGCCATCGTTTCCTGGGTGCGGGTCTGGAGCGCGAGGGCGCAGGACAGGCTCGAGAAAGCCATGGCAAAGAGCGCCAGACAGAGACCGGCGGGGAGGACCGTGGCCCAGGCGGGCGACAGCCGCGCTCCCAACAGCAACGCGAGAAGGATCACGACCAGGGCCTGCGCCAGCAGCCGCAGCACGTCGGCCAGGAGCTTGCCAAAGAGCAGTGCATGGTGGCTGGCGGGCGTGTTGAGCATTCGAGGCAGAAAACCGGTGTGTAGATCGCGAATCCAGCCGATGCCCGATTGCGAGGCACCGAAGAGCACCGTCATCGCACACACCCCGGGCACCAGGAAATCCAGGTACGTGACCTGGTCTCCGAGCTCCCCCAGCCGGTAGCGTTGGAAGAGAAAGCCGAAGAACCCCATCCACATCAACGGCTGGGCAAAGGAGAACGTCAGCAGCACCGGACGGCGCAGGGTCTTGGTCCACGTGCGACGACAGAGCTCCCAGGTGACGTCGAGGGCATTCATCCCTTGCGGCCCCCCACTCGGATCCCCTCTCGCGGTCCCTTGCGTGGCAGGAGATCGGTCACGTCGCGCCCGGTGGTGCGCCGAAACACCTCATTCAGATCGGCCGCAGTGCCGCCGTCTATCGTGAGGAGCTCCCGGGGGGACGCGGCGACGAGGAGGGCTCCACGGTCGAGGATCGCGATCGTCCCGGCGTGCCGCTCGGCGGCCACCAGATCGTGGGTGACGATCGCCACCGCCCGCTCTCGCTGTGCTCGCGCCGCGAGATCCTTCCACAAGAGCTCGCGTCCGGGGGGATCGAGGCCGGCGGTGGGCTCGTCGAGCAGCAGCAGCTCGGGGTCGTGGATCATCCCCGCGGCCAGGTGCAGCCGGCGCCGCAACCCGCCCGACCAGGTGCTGACCCGCCGAGAAAGATGGGAGTCGACTCCGAAGCCTGCCGCCAGCTCCGCCACTCGCTGCCGCCGCTGACGGTGGTCGAGCCCGTAGAGCGTCGCCGCCAGCCGCAAGGTCTCCCCTCCGGTCATCTCCGGATCGAGCGCCGGATCCTGCGAGATGTAGCTCGCCCGCCGGCGCAAGCCGCGACGGGTGTGGCGAGGGCTCCGCGCCGGCCGCGCGACCCCGAGCACTTCCACCTCGCCGGCGCTCGGCTCGAGGATGCCGGCCAGGATACGCAGCAAGGTCGTCTTGCCCGAGCCGTTGGCCCCCACCAGGGCGGTGATCTCGCCGTATCTCAGTCCGAGATCGACGCCGGCGAGGGCCGTGGCCGCACCGAAGCGGTGGCGAACCCCGCGCGCCCAGGAAGCTAGCGCGGGACCCGGTACAGATCCGGGATCGGATCTGAGAGCGGGTCCCGCGGGGCCTTCAGACGACATGTGGCTCAGACGACATGGGAGTCAGTCGGCATGGACGATCGTCCCGACGTGCTCGCCGTCGAGCGCCGGTGCGAGGAGCTCGGGCTTGAGGCCGTTGATGATCTGAAGGCGCTTGACCAGCCGTGCCCGTTCGAGCAGATCGAGCAGGATCTCGTCAAAGGGCAAGGAGGGAAGATGGAGCTCGCGCAGCTCGGCGACGCCGATCTCCCGGATCAGGCTCGCTGACGGGTTCGTCTTGGGGTCCGCGTCGTAGAGGCCGTCGACGTCCTTGACCAGGGTGAAGGTCTTGACCCCGAAGCACTCGGCGGTCAGATAGCTGCCGGCGTCGGTGCGATGGGGCGGAATCCGTCCGACTGGCGGTGGATGCTCCCAGATCGAGTACGGCGGGTCGCCGTTGAAGATCACTCCCGGTGCGCCCTTGACGAAGAACGGCAGCAGGTGGCCGAAGATCTCAGGCGGGATCGCCACCACCCCGAACGGGGCGAGCAGCGTGCCGAGGATGTGGGCGTTGCCGAGGGCGTCGGCGATCGCGAGCTGGGCCAGCACTCCGGTCGGCAGCCCGAGATCGAGGCCGATCGAAAAGACGTGGCGGCTGCGCACGCCGCCGCCGGTTCCGATGATCAGGGTGCGGCTGGCGAGGGCATCACCCATCGCCTTGGCGAGGGGTCCCAGCGCTTGCCGTCCGCGATCGATGATCGAGCGTCCACCGACCTTGACCACGCAGGCGTCGGGCAACATCCGCACCAGCCGGTCGTGATCGTGAGTGGCGGCGACGAGGTCCTTGTCGATCAGGCTCTCGCGCATGAGCAGCGAGCGGACATGGTGGCGTCCGTCTCCGGCTTGGGTCTCTGTCATCGCAAGTCTCCAATTCTCAATCGGCTGTGATCAGTGTACCGACGTCCTCACCTTCGAGAGCGCGGGTGAGATTTCCTGGCACCAGCCCGTTGACCACCCGCACCGAGCGTCGGTGCTGGGCGTTCTTCATCAGCTCGAGGACCGCCCGCTCCACGACCACGTCTTGGAGATCCATCGCTTCGAGCTCGGCGACCGTGATCTTCGGGATAAAGGTCGCATGCTTGTCTTTCTTCGGATCGGCCGTGTAGAGGCCGTCCTCGTCCTTGACGAAGATCATCGAACGGGCGCTGAAGACCTCGCTCACCAGATAGCTGCCGGTGTCGGTACGGTGGGGTGGGATGCGGCCGACCGTCGGGTTCTGCTGCCAGAACGTGTAGGGAGGCATGCCGAAGAAGATCACCGCCCGGCGCTCGACGAGATAGAGCGGAAGCTGTGGAAACTGGATCGGCTCGATGAACGGGATGCCGTGCTTGGCGAGCAGGTAGTGGAGGATGCGGGCGTTTTGCATCGACACGAAGGTGCCGAGGACGCTCAGCACTCCGGTCGGCAGCCCCAGGTCGAGGGCGACGCTGTAGGCATGGCGGGCACGTGTGCCGGCGCCGGTGCCGAGGATCATCTGGTGGCGCTCGAGGTTGTCGGCGATCTCGTCGACGAGCGGAAAGACCGCCGACTTGCCGCGGTCGATGATGCTCTGGCCGCCGATCTTGACGACATTGGCCTCGGGCAGGATCTGGCGCACCGGCCCGACGGTCTGTCGGAGGAGCTCGGGGTCGGTCAGCGACCCCGTGACCAGGTTGCGGCCGAGCTCGCTCAAGAGGTCGCTTTGCAACCCCTGGGCTACTTCTTGTGCTGCTACTACTTGTGGTGCTTCTTGTGTCAGCTCTTCGGTCATTTCGTGGCTCCCGGATTCTCCTTGGGAAGTGTCGGCAGACGGATTGCCGCGAGCTCGTAGCGCTCGGTCGTTTCCCGCTCGACGTCGAGGCTGCCGTAGCTCTGCCGGATCCAATCCTCCAGCCGGCGAAGCACACTGTCCTGGGTCTCTGGCGAGACCGCCTTCCCCCCCAGTCCCTCTTTGGCGCGCCAGGCGGCCAGAGCGTCCCGGGCGCGCTCGACGACGGGCCAGATCGCCGCCGAGATGACGGGTAGAGCTTCGCCTCCGTGCTCCGCGAAAGCGTTGGCGAGGCTGCGTTGCGCCGCCGCCGCGTTGCGCCCCTCGGTGCCGTGCTCGGCAAGGAGCCGGCGCATCTCACGACGCAGGATGGCGCGCAAGCTCTCCCGGCGGCTCCGCACACCGCCGAAGACCACCAGGGCGCCCTCGGGGCTCGCTACACGCAATGTCTCTTTCACCAACAGGTCAGGTGGCAGAAGGTGTGCTGCCCGTGACAGAAAGATCAACTCGACGCCGCCGCTGGCGATCGGCCAGGGTGCACCGGCATCCGCCTGCACCAGCGCGCACCCCTCTCCCGGCAGGCGTCCCAGCTTGCGCCGAAACACCGCCAGCATCGGGGCCGACACGTCGAGTCCCAGGTAGCGAGACCGGCCCAGGTGCTCGCGGACGAGGTGCTCGCCGATCTGGCCGGTACCGGCGCCGAGATCGAGGATCGCGCCGTTCTCTCCCGGTGTCATCCCCGCCAGCGCCGCGGCGACCTGACGGGCGGCTGCTACAGGCAGCCCGGCCCGCAGATCGAAGTCCGAAGCTTGGCGGTCGAACGAGATCATCGAGAGTAAACCCCCACTACGTAGGTCCGGTAGCTCGTACAAGCCCTGCAGATACACCTGGCTTGTCCGATACGAACCTCAGCAAGCAAGGAAATCCGACAAATGTGGAAATCCGTCAATGTCTGATGTCTTGAAGCCCCAGCTTACTCGATTCTTTGGGTCGAACGCAAGGAGCTTCGACTTGACCGGGCCCTGGCGTTCGGTTACATTGCAGAAACTCATAGTGAAAGTGTAGCGACCGAGCATCGTCTCGGGGCTCTCTTCCGACGGGAAGACCGCCACAAAGATCTCCTCACGAAAAGGCTGGTCGTGGGGGCCTTCCCGGGAATTCTCTGTGCTGGATGGATGCCGAGCTGCGGATCTCTTTTCTCCGATGCGTACGTTTCTGTCGTGCCTCTTGTGCTCGTTGGCCCTCTCGACCGCCGCTTGTGGCGCCGGTGGTCGCGACCGCAGAGCCGAGGTCGTGGTGTTCGCCGCCGCCAGCCTGCGCGACGTCGTCACTGACATCGCTCGCGAGCTCGAGAGGAGGCAGTCGGTGGAGGTCGTGTTCAACTTCGCCGGCTCCAACACCCTGGCCCAGCAGATCGACGCCGGGCCGGGCGCCGATGTCTTCCTCTCCGCCGACAAGCAATGGATGGACTTCCTCGACCGGTCCGGCCGCCTTGTGCCGGGCTCGCAGCGCAGCCTGTTGTCGAATCGCCTGGTGCTGATCGCCCATCGCGATGCCGAGGTCGATATCCAAACGCCCTCCGACCTGCTCAAGTCCAGCTACCGTTTTCTCGCCGTCGCCAATCCCGAGGCGGTACCCGCGGGTCTCTACGCCCGCGCTTATCTCGAGCGCCAGACGGTGGGCGGTGCCAGCCTGTGGAGCCGTCTCGCCGATCGAATCGCGCCAGCCCTCGATGTCCGGGCCGCGCTGGCGCTGGTCGAGTCCGATCCCGAGATCCTGGGAATCGTCTACCGGACGGACGCCCAGGCCTCCGAGCAGGTTTGGGTTCTGTACGAGTTTCCGCCCATCGCCGACCTTCCTATCACCTACTGGGGAGCCCTGGTCACGGATAGCGACGCCCTCGAAGCGGGTCGGCTTTTTCTCGACTTCCTGCAAAGCCCCGAGGCAATCGCGATCGTCGAGCGTTACGGCTTTGTCCCGGTCCCGCGATGAGCGTTCTCCCGGTCCTTTTGCTCACCCTGCAAGTGGCGGCGGTGGCAACCTCTCTGGTACTGGTGCCGTCCACGATCCTCGGTTATGCGCTGGCGCGCTGGGAGTTCCGTGGCAAGCGTTTGCTGTCGGCGCTGGCAGGTCTGCCCCTGGTGCTGCCACCGACCGCGGTGGGCTTTCTCCTGCTGCGTTTGCTCGCGACCCGCGGTCCTCTCGGACGTGACACGCTGGGATTCGACCTCGGCATCGTGCTGACCTGGAAGGGGGCGGTGCTGGGAGCCGGCGTGATGTCGATCCCTCTCATCGTCCGTACCGCCCGGGTGACCTTCGAAGGCGTCGATCCACGTCTCGAAACCATGGCCCGCACCCTCGGCTTTGGCCCGGTGGCGACCTTTTTCCGGGTCACCCTGCCGATGGCCGGCCGGGGCCTGCTGGCAGCGGTGATCCTCGGCTTTACCCGTTCCCTCGGCGAGTTCGGCGCCACGGTGACTCTCGCCGGCAATATCCCCGGCCGCACCCAGACCCTGGCTTCGGCGATCTTCAGCGCCCAGCAGGTCGGCGACAATGGACGGGCCGATTTCCTGATGGCGATCGCACTTTCTGTCGGCCTCACCGCCATCGTCGCCGCCGAGCTTCTCGCGCGGCCGCTGTCCGGAGGCGGACGATGACCCTGCCGGTCCTGGAGGTCGACGTACGCCTCCCCCTCGACCACTTCGATCTGGAGGTGAAGATCGCCACCCGTCGGCCGGTGACCGGGATCTTCGGCTCCTCGGGAGCCGGCAAGACCAGTCTGCTCGAAATCGTCGCTGGATTGCGCCGGGGCGCCGCCGGCCGTGTGACTTTTGGTGGCGAGGTGTGGCTCGACGCCGCGAGCAAGTGTTTTCGCCCCCCGGAGCATCGCGACATCGGCTACGTCCCCCAGGACGGGCTGCTGTTTCCGCATCTCGATGTACGGGAGAACCTGCTGGCAGGCTCGGGACGTGCCCAGCGCGCAGGCCGGCAGCCGGAGGAGGACCTGGCGCAGGTGGCGGAGTTGCTCGAGCTCGAGCCGCTCTTGGGGCGCTCGGTCTCGACGCTGTCGGGAGGCGAGCGCCAGCGTGTCGCCCTCGGTCGTGCGCTGTGCTCGGGCGCTCGGCTGCTGTTGCTCGATGAGCCTCTGGCGGCTCTCGATCTGCCTCTGCGCCGCAAGCTGTTGCCGTTTCTGGCACGGGTCCGCCATGAGCTGACCGTGCCCATGCTGCTGGTCTCGCACGATCCGATCGAGGTGCAGGCCTTGTGCGACGAGGTCATCGTCCTGCGCCGGGGTGCGGTCATAGCCCGCGGCTCCCCCCGGAAGGTGCTCACCGACCCCGAGGTCTTCGCCGTCGCCGGAGAGGAGAGCTTCGAGAACATCTTTCCCGGCCGCTTCGTCCGCCGAAGCGACGGCACCAGCATCGTGCGACTCGGTTCCTCGATCGAGTTGGTCAGCCTCGGGGGCAAGGGGACGGAGGGCGAAGAGGTGATGGTCGGTGTGCCGGCGACGGATGTGGTCATCGCGAGCGAGCGGCCCCGTGGCTTGTCGGCCCGCAACGTGCTGCCGGCGAAGGTTCTCGAAGTCCGCACCGTGGACGGCTGCGCGCTGGTCACCGCCGAGCTCGCCGACGACGTCGCGCCCTGGACCGTCGAGGTTGCCGAGTCGACCCCGGAGGAGCTCGGGCTCGTCCCTGGAGGGAACGTCTTTCTCGTGGTCAAAGCGACCTCGTGCCGGATCTACGGCCGGAGCTCGGAGCCCCGCCCATGAACGTCGGGCTCGTTCCGCCGTTCACGCTCGTGGCGAGCTGCTTGATGGCGCTCGCGTAGCTCGGCTCTCGGCGTTTCGTAGAATCAAGAGCCACGCCGGAGTGGCGGAACCGGTAGACGCAGCGGACTTAAAATCCGCCGAGGTAACTCCTCATGCGGGTTCGAGCCCCGCCTCCGGCACCATTTAACTCGCCGAGGTAAGCCACCGCCTCTGGCGGTGTGACTCGCCAAGGTTGGACCGTTGTAAGGGAGGTCAGATGCAGTAAGACGGTCTCCAAAGATGAACCGCTGAGTTCAGAAAGGAGACCGTCA
>Ga0209956_1000043_pt1 | contig 73947 bp, 53 predicted proteins | sample SalPon2A_C_D1_MG_FD_185720 | JGI IMG/M metagenome (GOLD analysis project Ga0209956, IMG submission 185720) | Soil microbial communities from South San Francisco under conditions of wetland restoration - Salt Pond MetaG R2A_C_D1_MG (SPAdes)... | ecosystem: Environmental > Terrestrial > Soil >...
TTCGTACATCCGCCATCAGGAATCCGAAGAGAAGAAGCAAGAAAGGTTGGAGTTCGGGGGCGCGTAGCGCCCAGGCCCCTTCGAGGGGCCTTCATCAAACCGCCCCCTCTGGGGGCGGTAGCTGATTTGAGGGAAGCTTTGGGTGCTGCGAAGATGATTTGCACGGTACGAATCGTTGTACGAATCGTTTCTTGCGGCACGACCACGAGCGGCCAGAGTAGGGCTCGTCGTCGGGCGGGCGCGCACGACATCCCCCCTCTCCTTCAAGGAGAGGGGGCCAGGGGGGTGGGGGCCCAAGCCGGAAAGTGATGGTCGTTTCTCGCCGTCTCGCACTCGGGGCAAGCATCGTCGTCGTGGCAGCCCTCGCGGTTTGCCTGGACCTCCGCTCGGCACCCGGGACTGAACGACCCAGTCAATGCCTCGGCCGCGTCAACGGTGGATCGCTGGTGAACGGCTGGAAGCTCCCCCGGAGCGGCCCGAATTTCGAGGCGTACAGCACCCTCGGCTGGAGCCTGAGCCGCACCTACGTCCACAGCGAGGTCTACGGCATCGTGCTGGCGGCTTACGAGGACCTTCAGGCGTCTCACCCGGAGCTGCGTTTTCTCTACGGCGAGACCGGCTGGCGGTCGGGCGGTCGGTTTCGCCCACACCGCACCCACCAGACGGGGACCTCGGTGGACTTCATGACTCCGGTCCGAGACGAGGAAGGGGAGCCCGCGGTCCTGCCCGTGGGGCTGTCCAACAAGTGGGGCTACGGCATCGACTTCGACCAGAAGGGCGTCTGGCAGAGGCTCACTCTTGACTTCGAGGCCGTGGCCCTGCACCTGGCAGCCCTGCGTCGAGCTGCCAGGGACCGGGGTGTCCCCATCGCGAAGGTGGTGTTCTATCCCCCGTTCCGCAAGAGGCTGGAGGCCACGGCGAGCTGGGGCCGAATCTCGGATCTACCGTTCACCACCCGCGAAGCCTGGGTCCGCCACGACGACCACTACCATGTGGACTTTGGGGTGCGGTGCGAATGACGTTCGCCCCCCTGGCTCCGGGGGATCCTCGGAATCCTCCACCCCCTCGAGCGTTTCGGGGGGCATGCGCACATTCTTCGCCGACCGCGCCTCCGATCTCCGCTACGCCGCCCGGTCTCTGACGACTCGCCCCGGCTTCACCGCCGTCGCGGTGATCACGCTGGCCCTGGGCATCGGGGCCAATACCGCCATCTTCAGCGTCGTCTATCCGGTGCTGCTGCGGCCGTTGCCGTACCCGGATCCCGACGAGCTGGTGTGGATCACCACCGAAATCCCACAGCTCCGGGCGGAGATGACCGCCGGGGCCGACTACCTCGACTGGCGCGATTACGCCCGGAGCCTCGACGGCATCGCCGCCCAGACCCGGGCTCCCGTCACCCTGGGCGACCGGGAGCGGCCCGAACGGCTGCGCGGTGCGCGGGTCAGCGCCTCGTTCTTTCCCCTTCTCGGTACGATTCCGGAGCAGGGAAGGCTGCTGCGCCGAGAGGACGAACGGCTCCCCGGCGCACCGGTGGCGGTGGTGACGTCGGCGCTGTGGAGCCGGCTCTTCGGTGAGACCCCTTTCGACGGCCAGCGTCTCGAGCTCGACGGCGAGAGCTACGAGGTCGTCGGGGTGCTGCGGGAGGGTTTCCGCCACACCGGCGACGTCGAGGCGGAGCTGTTCCTGCCGCTGGTCCTGGACGAGACCCGCGAGCGGGCGCGCCACCAGATGGAGAGCGTCGAGGTGGTGGCGCGGCTGGCCGATGGCGTGGCTCCCGAGCAGGCGCGGGCGGAGCTCCAGACCATCTGCGATCGGGCCGGTCTGCCGGACACCTTCGTCAAGGTGGTGCCGCTCCACGAGCGCATGGTGGGGGAGATCCGGCCGGCGCTCCTGGTGCTCTTTGGCGCCGTCGGCCTGGTGCTGCTCGTCGCCTGCGCCAATGTCGCCCATCTTCTCCTCGCCCGGGCGGCGTCGCGGCAGCGCGAGATGGCGGTGCGCACCGCTCTGGGTGCCAGCCGCGCCCGGGTGGCCGGGCAACTGTTGACCGAGAGCGTCCTGCTGGCGGGGCTCGGCGGGCTCGCCGGCTTGGCCGTGGCCTGGGGTGGTCTGCGGCTGCTGCTGGCCTTCCTGCCGCCGGATCTGGGAGGCGGCATCCTGCAGCGGGTGGAGCTCGGTCTCGACGCGCCGGTGCTTGGGTTCACTCTGCTGCTGGCGCTGGCGACCGGGGTCCTCTTCGGGCTGGCGCCGGCGTTCTTCGCCCTCCGTTCCGGCGTCGGGGAGGCGCTCAAGGAGGCTGGAAGGCAGACCTCCATGGGCCGCGGCCGGGGGCGCCTCAACCGGGCGCTGGTGGCGGTCGAGGTGGCGTTGTCGGTGGTGCTTCTGGTGGGGGCGGGTCTCCTGGTGCGTAGCTTCTTGGCCCTGGTCTCGGTCGATCCGGGCTTCTCCTCGGAGCGGGTCCTGACCCTCGCCCTCAACATCGATCCGGACCACGATGGCGGTCTCGAGAGCCCGGAAAACCAGGCCGTGTGGGGATCGTTCTACCGCGAGCTGCTACCCCGGCTGGAAGCTCTGCCGGGGGTCGAGTCGGCGGCGCTGGGGGACGTCGTACCGCTCACCGGCTTCCGCCGCATCGCCATGGGGCTGCAGGTGAACGGCGTCGAGCCGCCGCCTCCCGATCAGATGTCCCAGGTGGCGATGGCCGCGGTGACGCCGGAGTACTTTCGTATGCTGGGGATCCCCCTGGTGGACGGCCGCGCTTTCTCCGAAACCGACCGCCGGGGGGCGGCGCCGGTGGCGATGGTCAACCAGGCGATGGTGGACCAGCTCTTCGGAGGCGTCGAGCCGGTAGGCCGGACGATCACCATCCGTCGCGATCGGCCGCCGATAACGGTCGTGGGCGTGGTGGAGAACGTCCAGAGCGAAGGGCTCGATCAGCCGGTCAAGGCGCAGCTCTACAGGCCCCTGGAGCAGCAGCCGCTGCCCTTCGTCTTTGCCGCGTTGCACACCTCGGTGGATCCCGCGTCCCTCACCCGGGCGGTGGAGGGGGTGGTGCGCGAGCTGAACCCCACCTTGCCGGTCTCCGACGTGGCGACGCTGGAGGACCGGTTGTCGTCGTCGGTGGCCCAGCCGCGGTTCCACGCGGTGTTGCTCGGTCTGTTCGCGCTGCTGGCCCTGGTGCTGGCGGCGGTGGGTCTGTACGGAGTGATGGTCTATCTGGTTACCGAGCGCCGCCGCGAGCTGGGAGTGCGCATGGCGCTGGGCGCCGACCGTCCGGGAATCGTCAAAATGGTGCTCTCGCAGGCGTTCGCGATGGCGGCGGCGGGCATCGTGCTGGGGTTGGCCGGCGCGGCGGGGCTCAGCCAGCTCTTGGAATCCCGGTTGTTCGGCATCCAGCCGCTGGATCCGGTGACCTTCGCGGGCATCCCGTTGCTGCTGCTAGCGGTGGTGCTGCTGGCGAGCCTGGTGCCCGCCCGGCGGGCGGTGACGGTCGATCCAGCGCGCGTGCTCCGGGAGGATTAGGGCTCAGATCATTCGGCAACTTGTCAGCCCTACGCTCCCAGATCCGCCACCCGCGCATCGAGCGCGTCGCGTACCGCGCTGGGCTTGAGAAAGAGAATCAGCCCGCGGCGGCCGCCGTTGATCCCGACCGTCTCGTGATCGAGCAGGGACTTGTGCATCCACACCGGGAGGATCCGGCGGGTGCCAAAGGGACTGATGCTGCCCACCTGGTAGCCGGTGAAGCGCTCGGCGAGCGACTCCGGGGCCATCGCCGCCTGCTTGACCCCCGCGGCGCGCGCCAGGCTCTTGAGCGACAGCTCCTGGTCGCCGGGCATCAGCACCAGGTTGATGGAGCGGTCGATGAACACCGTCACCAGGGTCTTGATCGTCGCCTCCACGGGCCAGTCGAGGGCCTCGGCGGCGGGCTCGGCGCCCTTCTCCCGATGCTCGTACTCGCGGGCTTCGTACTCGATTCTCCGCTGATCCAGGTACCGCATCGCCTGTGTGGTGGACATAGCCCACCGATGATATCCGGCCCTCTGGTAGCATCTCAAAGTGCTCGGTCGGCTCGCGGTCGGTAGCCTGTCTTTTCGGGGATCTCTCCTTCCAGCTCGTCCGCTTCTCGGAGCGGCGCTTCTCGGGATGGCGCTGGCCGGATTCGGTGCCTGTGCCGGCTCACCCACAGCCCCTGCCCATCTCCCCTCGCTCGTCGATCTCGACGGTCGGCCGGTGGATCCCCAGGCGCTGGCCCGCGAGGCCGGCACCGCCGCCGTCTTTCTCTTCACCCGCGCCGATTGTCCGATCTCCAACCGCTACGCGCCGGAGGTACGAAGGCTGGCCGAGCTCTTTGGCGCGCAGGGCGTCCGCGTGGCTCTCGTCTATCCCAATCCCGACGCCACGGCGGAGGACATTCGGGAGCACTTGGAGCGGTACGGGTACACCTCGGCGGGAGAATCCCAAGGCGAGTCGCTGCTGGCGTTGCGGGATCCGGACCAGGCCTTCGCCCTCGCCACCGGTGCCGAGATCACCCCGGAAGCGGTGGTGCTCGACGGCGAAGGGCGCCTGGTGTACCGGGGGCGGATCGACGACCGCTGGGTGGCCTTCGGCCAGCTTCGCGCGGAGCCCACGCGGCGGGACCTCGAAGAGGTGCTCACCGCGCTCGCCGCGAGAGAGACCTTCGAGCTCCGCACCACCCAGGCGGTGGGCTGTCTGATCGAGGATCTGTCTTGAGGCATGCCGCCCGGCGAGCTCTGCTCCTTGGACTCGTGCCGTGGGCCGCTCTGGGCTTTCTCGGTGCCTGTAGGAAAGAGCCGCCGGTCACCTGGAGCCGCGACGTGGCACCCATCCTCTGGGAAAACTGTGCCACCTGCCACCGTCCGGGAGAGATCGCCCCGTTCTCACTGCTCGAGTACAGGGAGGCGAAGAAGCGGGCGAAGCAGATCGCGCAGGTCACCCGCACCCGCTTTATGCCGCCGTGGCTGCCGGAGCACGGCTACGGCGACTTCGCCGGCGAGCGGCGGCTGACCGAGAGCCAGATCGCCACCCTCCGGGCCTGGGCGAAGCAGGGGGCGCCGGAGGGCGACCGCTCCGAGCTGCCGCCGCGGCCGACCTGGACGCCCGGCTGGCAGCTCGGCGAGCCCGACCTGGTGGTCTCCCTGTCCGAGCCCTTCGTCGTGCCGGCGGACGGACGCGACGTCTTCCGCAACTTTGTGCTGCCGCTGCCGGTGGACCGGCGCCGCTGGGTGCGGGCGCTCGAATTTCGCTCCGACAACCCGCCGGTGGTGCACCACGTGATCCTCCAGGTCGACGAGAGCGGTGCGGCTCGGCGGCGCGACGCCGAGGAGCCCGGGCCGGGCTTCTCGGGCATGGACCTCGCCGACAGCCACATGCCCGATGGCCAGTTCCTCGGCTGGACTCCGGGGCGGATACCGGACGAGGGGCTGCCCGGAGTCGCCTGGCGTCTCGACCCCGGGACAGACCTGGCGATGCAGCTCCACCTGACCCCGACGGGACGTCCCGAGCCGGTGGTCGCCACGGTGGGTCTGTTCTTCGCCGACGAGCCCCCGGCCCGGCACCCCTTCGGCCTCCTGCTGGGCTCCGAGGACATCGACATTCCACCCGGCGTCGACGACTACACAATCCGCGACCGCTTTCGGCTACCGGTCGACGTGCAGGCCCTCGGCATCTACCCTCACGCCCACTACCTGGGCAAGACCATGGAGGTGTGGGCGGAGCTGCCCCAGGGCGAAAGAAGGACAGGCTCGCGGGACGAGAACCAAGCAGAGGATGAACAGCGCTGGCTGATCCGGATCGACGACTGGAATTTCAACTGGCAGGACGAGTACACGTACGCGGAGCCCATGCCTTTGCCCGCCGGCTCGGTGCTCCACATGGTCTACACCTACGACAACACGGAGGCCAACCCGCGCAACCCGCATCAGCCGCCACAGCGGGTGACCTACGGTTACCAATCCGCGGACGAGATGGGGTATGTGCTGATCCGCCTGCTGCCGGCGAGCCGCGCCGACCGGGACGCGCTCCACATCGCCCAGCTCGAGCACTCGCTGGAGAGGCGGCCGGACGAGTGGCGGGCGCGGGGCGAGCTCGGGCGCTTGCTCCTCGCGCGGGGCGACCTGCGCCGGGCGGAGGTCGAGCTCGCCCGGGCTCTCGAAGAGGCGCCGGAGGGCGCGCGGCAGACCGGGTCGATCCTCACCCATCTGGGGCAGGTCCTCGGACGCACCGGCAGGGTGGGGGAGGCGTTGCCGCTGTTGCAGAGAGCCGCGGAGCGGGCGCCGGAGCTACCGGCAGTGCAAACCAACCTGGGGGTGGCGTTGCTGAGCCTGGGACGTGCGGAGGAGGCGGAGCGGAGGTTCCGCCGGGCGCTGGAGCTGGACCCGGCGTCGCCGGAAGCGCTGCTCAACCTGGCCCGTCTGCTGGCCGCCAGCGGCCGCAGGGCCGAGGCCGAGCGCTATCTCGACCGGGTGCTGGAGGTTCTCCCTCCGGACAGCCCGCTGGCGGAGCGCATCCGGCGGGGGCGGGGAGGGTGATCGGACCGGGAGCCGGTTCAACCCCCTGAGCTGGTCGCCCGCCACACCAGTTGTGCCATCCCGGCGATGCCCCCGGCGAGGGCGGTGAAGAGCGTCGCTATCTGGCCGAAGGACTGGTGGACTTGACCCAGCGTCGGCGCGACCAGGTGTTGCTGGGTGGTGAGCAGGAAGATCGACAGCAGCGCCAGCGCCAGGAGAATCGGGTTGCGCACCTCCGGCCAGCCGCCTTCCTGGGCGGCCAGTTGTTTTTCCTCCTCGCGGAGCTTCTCCCGCTGTCCGACCTTGCGGATCCACCGTCGGAAGGTCTCGTTCATCGGACGAAGACCCCGGTGAGGCGGCAGCGTGGCCAGCCCCCTGCGCAGGAGCCGACGGCCGATCTCGCCCGCCGCGGGATTGATCATGCCCTCTTCGGCGAGCTGGAACAGGACGCGCTTCTCGCGCTTCGTACAACGTGACCAGGCCCATTGGTAGTAGAAGCAGACTGCGGCTTCGAACGCCTGCTCGAGCTCGCTACGGGACATGTCTCGCAGTCCTGAAGACCGCACGATCCACCGTGCCGCCCGATCCAGCCGAGGAGTCTGAGATTCCTCCTGTAGCCAGACCTTCGCACGACGTAGCCGCCAACCATCGAGCTCCTCCGGGGTCAGATTCCCTGGACCTGGTCCGGGCAGTCCCAAGGCTCCCGTATCGTAGAAGGTGAAGCTCGCCAGGAGAGAGCGGAGCCTCTCCACTCTCGGTGTGTCCGGAGTGCCGTTGCCGGTGTCGTTGGGGCTCGCGTCTTCGTCGGCGGGGAAAGCTGCGATGACCTCAGCAGGTGAAACTTCTTCGGCGGACGCGAGCACGAGGGCCAGGTTGTCCCGTGCAACCCAGGCTGCCAGTTGCTCGAACAAGCTCGTCATCTTCCGGGGCTCGTCTCGTAGCTTCTCGAAGCCCTGCAGGACGACGCGGGGCACCTCGTCAGAGACCTTCCGTTTGCCGGTGGTCAGACGCTCGAGCTCGCCAGGAGCTCCGAGGTCGACCCACTCACAACGATGACTTTTGGGGAAGACGGCTTCGAGGCTGTCGGAATCTCCGATCCAGAGCAGGTGATCGTCCTGGTCGGGAGGCTCCATGGGGCTTCCGCCGCTGCCGAAGTCGATGACCAGAAGCTTGCGGGCGCTCCAACCGATCACGACGAGACAAAGGAGCCCGAGGAGGCCGGCCAGGTAAGGCACCGGCTGCCCCTTGTTGCCAGGCGGCTTTGCGGCGCTGAGCACCTGTTGGCACTTACCGTCCCGATCACGGCCCAGGTGCAATCTCACTCTCGATGCGTCCCCCGTTCCTATCAGGTCTTCATTGTAGAGAAGGTGGCTTGTCTGGGCCGGCTGGCCCGTCATGGTGAGCTGTCGATATTCTTGCAGTGGAAGATTCCGGTGGAGACGGTCGATCTTCTTCCATATCTTGTAGGACCATTGGAAGGCTTCTTCCCTCGACTTTCCGTCGCTCCCGGTTGATGCGGTCCCGCAGGCTTTCCGCTCGAAGCGTGTGCCGAAGAACTTCTCGTGGAGCGCGGCGCTCTGGGGGTTGGGCATAGATCCTTCGGCCCGTGCTGCAAAGTAGCGTTGCCCACGAGCAACCCAGCTCCAGTGCTCCGCTTGCCAAACCACCTCGAACAAGAGACCGATGGGGAGCGCGACGACTACGAGAAGAAAGAGAAACGTGTTGAAGACTACACCAAACTTCTTCAACACTTTGGACCTCCGAGTCGTCGTGGCAGGAACGGTCTCGGCGTTCTCGGGATGCTTTCGAAGCCACAGGTAAGCGCCCAGTCCCAAGAGGGCCCCGGTTACTCCGAAACGAGTCAGATCGCGCCCCAACGAGCTCTCTTCAACGAGCCAGACGATGAGGACCAGCGCCACAGCCCAGGTCGCCAGGGGAAGAAACGTCTGCCATCGGCTTCGCGCTCGACCCTTGCGTTTCCATACGAGCCGGGCCAGGTAGAAGGTCAGCGCCACCAACGGGATCGACACTGCGGCCGAGAGCTTGACGGAGAGACTGGGGTCGAACAGCGACCACAGCAGAGTTCCGGCGAGGAGACCGAGGACACCCAACAGGCTCCAGTCCCCTTCCTGAAAGGCTTCACCGCTACCGATGAGCCCGTCCCGTCGTCTCCGGGCGAAGTACCAGCCCAATGCCAGCAGAAGGGTGAGACCGACGACGACACCGACGTAGACGAGGGCGATGCCCAATATCCAGAGAAGCAAGTCCAGATGGAACCTCTGCAAGGGCTCCTTGTCATAGAACACCGCCAGCCACAAGGGGTGCCGATCCAGGGATGTGACGATCATGCGATGTGGGTGCCCCTGATAGGTGACCGTGAAGGGCTCCGGTCCGTCTGGGCTCTCTAGCTGCGTCCGCGGGGTCCTCAGGGCCTCGAGGAGCCTCCCATCGTGTTCGCAGGAGACCAGGAGGCTCTCGTATCGGTCCCGTCGTGGATCGGAGTGCACGAGCGTCCGGCCGGCAGCATCCAGAAAGGTGAAATACACGTTGGGAGGAAGCCCGGCCTCAATCTTGGAGCGCAGATACTTGAGTGCTTCCAAGCGGTCCGGACGGCCCTCCATCTCCTGCAACGACTGGCGACGGATCTCGTCCGCTATGCCCTTCAAAGTCTGGTCGGAGGCTCTCAGCAACGGCCGGTAGGTAAAGAGGTCGGCGACCAAGATAGCGATGAGAGCCATCGCGAGGACGGAGGCGACACCCAAGCCCAAGAGGTCCACTCGGCGCACTCGCTCATGACTCTTGGAGACCCAGATCTTGAGCACCGGAAGCGAGAAGACCAGGAGAGCGAGAAGGCAGCTCAGGAGCAGCAAGGTGGTCGGCGTCAGCACCGTGCTCTCCGCTTTGAGGCGCGCGGTGCTCACCAACCCTGCGACGAACCAGGACTGCTCGGAGGGCTCCTGGGTGAGTCGCGCCCCCCGGAGCACGAGAGGCTGGGCGAAGAGGGTGAAGTCTCGGCCGGCGACCGTGAGCTGCTGCTGGTGCGACCGTTGTGGAAACGCCTCTTTGAGACCCAGACTGGCGAAACGAATACCAGGCTGCGTATCTTGGTGGAGGACCCTGCCACCACTGTCGATCAACAGCAGATGGTCGAAAAGGTCTACGGGTAGCGACAGGTAGCGGTCAAAATCCATCTCCAAGCTCAAGACGAGCTCTTGTGCCGCAACGCGAATCGTGAGCCTCTTGCCTTCTTGCTGTGTCTCGAGCTGGACCGGCGGCCGAGGATCGTCTATGGCCGAGGAAACCCGAAGCGGGTTACCCCGGAGAGGCCCGGTCAGAAGCCTCCAAGAGCTCAGATCGCGGGTGCTGCGTGCCAAGCTCCAGCACGGTGCCCACACCGATCCACGGAGCCAGCTCAGACAGCTTGGCGACAGGCCCTTGACCGAGCTTCGGGACTCCTCCAGTAGATCCTCCACCTGACGCGCGAGAAGCACCAACTCGCGCAGGTTTCGCGCCCGCAGGACCTCCGCCTGCCGGCTCACATGGCTGAAGTGGTAGAAGGCGAAGGCGATCCCCAGGACCAACAGGACGCCGAGCATGAGGGCCAATCCGCCTCGACGCGGAATTGGGAATTCCATGGAATCCACCTCCAACCCTCATAGACGAAGGCAGGAGGTGCTTTCCCTCAATCCAGCGAAGTTTCTGGTTCGGGCTACCGCCCGTAGCCCAGCGCCTTGAGCTGCTCCACCGATTCCTCGTCGAGCACCGGCGGGGGGTAGTGGCCGGCCTGGTCGAGGCCCGTTTCCACCTGCTCGTACCAGGCGAAGAGCTCCTCGGAGGGCTCGTGGTCCTCTTCGACCAGCGGCCGCGTCTCCTGCGGATCGTGTTGCAGGTCGAAGAGCAGAAGATCGTGGCCGTTGACCTCGAGGATCTCCTTCATGCCGCCTGCCAGCATCCCCACCTGGAGCAGCCCGTCGCTGCGCGCGTTCTCCGCCTCGCGGGCGGTCAGCACGGCGCCCTTGTGCGCCTGGAACCAGGTGGTGCGGGCCTCGGGCGCTTTCTTGCCCGCGAACACCGGGCTCCAGTCCTGACCGTGGAAGCCCGCGGGGACCTCCAGCCCCAGCAGACCGAGCACGGTCGGGGCGGTATCCAGGAGCAGTGCCGGCGCGTCGATCACCTGCGGCTCGATGCGGCCCGTCCAGGTCACGCCCAAGGGGATGTGGAGATTGGGCTCGTGGAGATTGCGGCCGTGGCCCCAGTACCCGTGCTCGCCGAGGCTCTCGCCGTGGTCGGCGGCGAAGAAGAGGATCGTCCTCCGGTCCAGCCGGGGGTCGCCATGGATCCGGCCCAGCAGACGCCCCACGTGATGGTCGGCGAAGGCGATCTCGGTGTCGTAGCAGTCGCTCTTGGAGGGGTTACCCTTCGAGGCCTCGATGCCGAGTTGTGCGAAGTACTCCTCGTGACAGACGTACGGGGCGTGGGGCTCGACATAGTGGACCCAGAGCAGGAAGGGTCGGCGCCGCCCCCCGTAGGTGTCGAGCCATTCGAGAGCCCGGTCGGTGAGGTCCTCGGCGTTCGCCTCCCCCTTGAACAGCCCGAACCAGCGTTTCTTGGTGAGCACCTCCCGGTAGACGCCGAAGTGCTCACCGAGACCGGAAAGCCGGTTCTTGAGCGTCCAGTTGCCGATGAAGGCGGCAGTGAGGTAGCCGTGCCGGTCGAGCAGCTTGGGGAGCGAGCTCAAACCCCGCCGCATCCGCAGCCCGTTGCGCGTGCCCCCGTGCTCGTGGGGATAGAGCGAGGTGACCATCGACGACAGCGCCGGGTTGGTCAGCGGCTCGACCGTGCGGGCTTCGGTAAAGCGGGCACCGCGGCCGAGGAGGCGGTCCAGATTGGGGCTGGTTTTCCGCTCGTAGCCGTAGATCGAGAGCCGGTCGGTGCGCAGGGTGTCGATGGTGATCAGCAGCACGTTGGGGGCATCGGCGCCGGCAGTGCCTTTCTTGCTTGCGGCCGGGGTGGAGTGGGCAAAACCGAAGGTCAGCAGGAGAGCGAGGAGGATGCAGACCAGGGCCGAATACCTCAAGGCCTGTCTCACGGGCTCACCTTTGTCGGTCGTCGAGCCAGTCAACTCGTTCATTCCTCTCATTCCAATGAGATAGGCCTAAGCCTGAGCATGAGTAGGGAGGTGGAAGCGGCAGCTCCCGATGGTGAGAACTATACCAAAGCTGGCATCCGAACGGCAGCCTCGAGTCGGTGGATTGTCGTGCTAGTCTGAGGATGTCTATGAGCAAGATTCAGCTCGATCTCGGAGAGGATCTGGCGGCGACGCTGCAGGGCTTGAACCAGCCCTTGGAGCAGGCGATTGTCGAGCTGGTCGTGCTGGAGCTCTACCGCCGCGGAACGATCTCCAGCGGCAAGGCGGCGGAGGCGCTCCAGATGACCCGATGGGAATTCATCCGGCACGCCTCCCGGTTGGGCATTCCCTTTCTCGATCTGACCGAGGACGAGTGGCGTCAAGAACAGGCCCAGGCGGCTGCTTTGTAAGCGGAGGCTCCTGAGTGGCCCCGGACCCAAACGCCCGCTGGGGCAAGGCCGTGCGCAACCCGGAGGAGGCGCGGTTTCTGGAGGGCCCGCGGCGGCGCATCTCGGAGCTGGCGCGGGCGACGCGTATCTTCCTCGAATTCATCCGCGGCTTCCGCGCCCTCCATTTTCTCGGTCCCTGTGTCACCGTCTTCGGCTCCGCCCGCTTCCAGGAGGACCACCGATACTACGAGCTGGCTCGCGAGGTCGGGGGACTGCTGGCGGAGGCCGGCTACACCGTGCTCACCGGCGGTGGGCCGGGGGTCATGGAGGCTGCCAACCGCGGCGCCCGGGAGGCCGGCGGGCGCTCGGTGGGGATCAACATCGAGCTTCCTCACGAGCAGCGACCGAACCCGTATCTCGACCGCTTCCTGGAGATGCGCTACTTCTTCGTGCGCAAAGTGATGCTGGTCAAGTACTCGTGTGCCTTCGTGGTCCTGCCCGGCGGTTTCGGCACCCTCGACGAGATCTTCGAGACCGCGACTCTGATCCAGACCGGCAAGATCGAACGCTTCCCGATGGTGGTGATGGGCACCGACTATTGGCGGCCGCTGCTCGACTTTCTGCGCCACAAGATGGTGCCGGAAGGGACCATCTCCGCGCAGGACTTCGCGGGGCTCACGGTCACCGACTCTCCCCGGAAAGCGGTGGAGCGGATCCTCGACGTCACCACGGAGTATTTCGGTCTCCTCCGCAAGCCGGCGCCCAGGCGCTTGCTCGGGGAAAAGACCTTGCCTGATGAGAAGAAAGTGTCAGGCGAGAAGCGCCCTCCGGTCGAGGCTCCGGGGGAGCCGTGAGCTCCTTCGGCTCTTCCGCCGACGGCGAGGCTCCCGCGTGGCGCCCTCGCCTGGAGCTGCTGCTGACAGCGCTGTTGTTTTCCACCGGCGGTGCGGCGATCAAGGCGACCGAGCTCACCTTCTGGCAGGTGGCGAGCTTCCGATCCGGGGTGGCGGCGCTGACCGTCTTTGTGCTGCTGCCCCAGGCCCGCCGGCGCTGGCGCCCCCGCACCCTGGCGGTGGCTGCAGCCTATGCAGTCACGCTCCTCCTCTACGTCCAGGCCAACAAGCTCACGACCGCGGCGAGCGCCATCTTTCTCCAGTCCACGGCACCTCTCTACATCTTGCTGCTGGCCCCCTGGCTGCTCGGCGAGCGGGTGCACCGGTTGGACGCGATCTACATGGCTGTGCTGGCAGGCGGCATGGCGCTGTTCTTCGTCGGCGTCGAGCCGCCGGTGAAGACCGCCCCCGATCCCCTCACCGGCAACGTTCTGGCAGCGATCTCGGGTCTCACCTGGGCATTGACCGTGATCGGGCTGCGGTTTCTCGGCCGCGGTACCTCGCCCGGTACCTCGGGCTCGCAGGTCAAAGCCTCGGAGGGAGCCGCCGCCGTGGTGGTGGGCAACTTCCTGACCTTTGTCATCGCCTTGCCCATGGCGTTGCCTCTCCAGCAGACGGCGACACCGGTGACCGCCGGCGACTGGGCGGTGATCGCCTGGCTGGGGATGTTTCAGATCGGGGTGGCCTACGTCTTCATGACCCGGGCGTTGAGGGACATAGGAGCCCTGGAGGCGTCGCTTCTGCTGCTGGTCGAGCCGGTCGTCAATCCGGTGTGGGCCTGGGTCGTCCACGGCGAGACGCCGGGGCTGTGGTCGCTCAGCGGAGGCGCGGTCATCCTCGCTGCCACGGCCGCCAAGACGTGGATCGACGGCCAGCGGGGCCGGCGACGGCTGGGGCGGACTGGGAAGCCACGGATTCCAGGGACGGATCCCGGATGAGCGGGCCCTTCACCCTCGCGCCCCTGCAGCCGTTCGACTGGGCGGCGGTGGCACGCATCTACCAGCAGGGTATCGATACCGGGGACGCCACCTTCGAAGCCGAGGTGCCGAGTTGGGAGAGTTGGGACGAGCGTCATCTGCCGGTCGGCCGGCTGGTGGCACGGGGGAATGGAGACGTCCTCGGCTGGGCGGCGCTGAGCGGGGTGTCCGAGCGTTGTGTCTACCGCGGTGTCGCCGAGGTCAGCGTCTACGTGGCCGCCGAGGCCCGGGGCCGGGGGATCGGCAGGGCTTTACTGGAGAAGCTCGTCGAGGCGTCCGAGGCCGCCGGGTTGTGGACCCTCCAGGCCGGCATCTTCCCGGAGAACCGCGCCAGTCTACGCCTGCACGAGATCTGCGGCTTCCGACGGGTGGGGATCCGCGAGAGGCTCGGTCAGCTCGCCGGGCGCTGGCGCGACGTCGTGCTGCTGGAGCGGCGGAGCGGGGTGGTGGGGAGCCCGGAGGGCGAGGTTACATAGCTCAAGGGTTCATCCTTGGGTGGTGGTGCGGGAGAGGAGTCGAGTGAGGTATCCTTGGCGCCGTTCAACTCCTTTGCCTTCTCCTGCCTTCCGCCGAGACGAGAGCCCCCCGATGAACCCGGCGCCCGCGCGCCGAAACGATGGGGAGGACCTCTCATGTATCCGACGCTTCGCCGTCTCACTGTTCTCACTGTGCTCGCTCCGCTCGTCCTGGCTCCCGGTGCCGCGCTCGCCCAGGACTCGGCTCCGCCACCCGCTCCCAAGCCCTGCACCGCCGAGGAATACCGTCAGCTCGACTTCTGGCTCGGTACCTGGGAGGTGAGGAACCAACTCCGCCCCCAGCCGTCCGCGAGCACCAACCGGATCACCGCCGAGGAGGGCGGCTGCGTCATCTTCGAGCGCTATACCACCCCCGTCGGCTACACCGGTCGCAGCCTGTCCTTCTACGACGCGGCACGCAAGCGGTGGCACCAGACCTGGATCGACAGCCAGGGCCAGGCGCTCTATCTCGACGGTGGCTTCCAGGACGGCGCTCTGGTGCTCTCCGGCGAGGCCGCGAACGGCTCCCTCAACCGCATCTCCTGGAGACCCCTGGCCGGCGGAAACGTGCAGCAGCTCTGGGAGACCTCCAAGGACGGCGGTGAGACCTGGACGACGGCGTTCGACGGGCTGTACTCGCCGGCAGGGGATTGAAGGTCGTGGACCCTCAGTCGGTGCGAGCGGGTGCGGAGCACTCGGTGCAGACGGGCAAGCCCGGCTCGTTGACGTGCTCGCAGACGACGCAGCGCCACGGGGCGTCGTCTCGCTCGTCCCGCTGGGTAACCCAGTCCAGCACCAGGTCGAGCACCAGCCCCGCGGCGAGGAGGGGAATCAGGGCCGGCGTGAGCCGGGGCCAGAGCAATACCGCCGCGACGGTCGCCGCCAGGGCCCCGACGTAGAGCCCCCAGTGCCGGGGCCAGCGGCGGACCTTGTAGCCGACGAGCCAGAGGCCCGGTACCGCCAGGGCACAGACGATCAACGCCGCGATCAGCCCCTTCGTGCTTTCCGTGCGATTCGTATCGTAGCGCAGCAGCAACCAAGCTGCAGTCAGGAAGAAGGCGGTCAGAAACGCCGGAAAGGACAACTGACTCAGCTTGTGAGATGCTGGCTCGAGCGGTCGTTGCGGTATGACTTCCATGATGGGACTTTACTACGCAGCACGTCCGGAGTTATTCACTGGACGGCTCGGGGGCGACTTGGGTAGGCGACTCGGGTGGTCGAAACATTCGCAGGGTTTTGGGCGTAAAACGGGGAAGAACCGCGAAGGAGGTCGCTTGTCCATGAGCCCACAGACCCTGAGCCCTCAGACCGCGAGCCCGCAGGCCGGTGACGCTGCCGGCCTCGAGCTCCGCATCGAGAACCTGTCCAAGACGTACTCCAACGGGGTACAGGCCCTCAAGAACGTAAGCCTCACCATTCCCACCGGCATGTTCGGCTTGCTCGGGCCCAACGGCGCGGGCAAGTCCACCCTCATGCGCACCGTCGCCACGCTCCAGGAGCCGGATACCGGCTCGATCCATCTGGGGAAGCTCGACGTGCTCGAGCAGAAGGACGCGGTGCGGGAGGTGCTGGGCTATCTACCCCAGGAGTTCGGCGTCTATCCCAAGATCTCCGCCGAGGCGATGCTCTCGCACCTGGCGGTGCTCAAGGGAGTGCCTCGGGACGAGCGCCGCGAGGTCGTGGAAGCGCTGCTCCAGCAGGTCAACCTGTGGGACGCCCGCAGAAAGAGGCTGGGCACCTTCTCCGGCGGCATGAAGCAGCGCTTCGGCATCGCCCAAGCTCTGCTCGGCAGCCCGCGGCTGATCATCGTCGACGAGCCGACGGCGGGTCTCGACCCCACCGAGCGCTTGCGGTTCCTCAATCTGCTGGCGGAGATCGGTGAGGAGATCGTGGTGATCCTGTCCACCCACATCGTGGACGACGTCTCCGACCTGTGCCGGCGCATGGCGATCATCTCGAACGGCGAGGTGCTCCTCACCGGCGAGCCCTCCCGGGCCATCGAGAACCTCCGTGGGCGGATCTGGAGCAAGACCGTGGAGCGGGAGGATCTCCCGGCCGTGCAAACAGAGCATGCGGTCATCTCGAGCCACCTGTCCGCGGGCCGCACGGTGGTCCACGTGTACTCCGAGACGACGCCGGGAGAGGGCTTCGAGTCCGTACCGGCGAGCCTCGAGGACGTGTACTTCACCACTCTGGAGTGGGCGGAGGAAGAGCCGCTGGCGGCTTGATCGAACCCGTCTCCATGCCCACCATGCGTTTGTCCCTGCGTCTTTGAGATCTTTCTGAGGTCGCCCTGGGAGGCTCTTTCATGTTTGGCGAGATCTACCGCTTCGAGCTTCGCTACCAACTCCGACAGCCGCTGTTCTGGATCGCCAGCCTGGTGTTCTTTCTGGTCAGCTTTCTGGCCACCACCACCGACGCCGTGGTCATCGGCGGCAGCATCGGCCACGTCCACCGCAACGCTCCCTACGTCATCATGCAGCTCATCGCGGTGATGAGCATCCTGGGGGTCTTCGTGGTCACGGCGTTCGTCGCGGGGACGGTGATCCGCGACCAGGAGCACCGCACCCGCGAGCTCTTCTTCTCGACCCCGATGAAGAAGAGGGACTATCTCCTCGGGCGCTTCTGCGGAGCCCTGACCGTGGCGCTGTCGATCTATCTCCCGGTGGCCCTGGGGATCTTTCTCGGGGCCCGCATGCCGTGGATCGAGACGGAGCGCGTGGGCCCGTTCGCCGGCGGCGCCTACCTGTTCGCTCTGCTGGTCTTCGCGTTGCCCAACACGGTGCTGTCCTCGGCGGCCTTCTTCGCCATCGCCACCCGTACCCGCAGCCTGCTGGCGACCTACTCCGGGGTGGTGGGCTTTTTCGTCGCCTATCTGATCGCCGGCAACCTCCTCGCGGACGTCGAGAACGAGAAGGTCGCCTCTCTGGTCGACCCGTTCGGCGGTGCGGCCTTCCAGATCGACACCCGGTACTGGACCGTGGCGGAGCGCAACTCGCAGATCCTGGACTTCTCGGGGCCGCTGCTCACCAACCGGCTGCTGTGGCTCGCGGTCGCGCTGGTGCTCTTCGTCTGGACCTATTGGCGGTTCTCGTTCGATGTCCAGGATCGCAAGGTGTGGCGCTTCAGATGGCGACCCGGAAGGGACTTCGAAGAGGCTGCACGCGGAGCCCGGGCGGCGACCCAGGGGAGCGCGCCGGAAGCGCAGGGCCTTCCCGCCGCCGGCCTCCACGTTCAGACCGTCGAGCGTCCCCGGGTGCAGCCACGGTTCGGCGGTGCCATGGCCTGGCAGCAGCTTTTCCACCAGACTCGGTTCGAGATGCGGGCGGTGGTGCGCAGCCTCGCCTTCCCGATCCTGCTGGCCTGGGGCGTCCTCAACATGGTTGGCAACTCGGGGGTGATCGATCAGCTCTTTGGGACTCCCGTCTATCCGGTCACCCACCTGATGATTGCGATCTTCCAGGGCGCCTCGCTGTTTCTCTTCCTGGTGATCACGGTGTACACCGCCGAGGTTGTCTGGCGCGAGCGGAGCCTCGATCTGGACGAGATGCATGACGCTCTGCCGACGCCCACCTGGGCGATTTGGGGCTCCAAGCTCACCGCCATGGCGTTCATCGTGCTGGCGCTGATGGTGGTCGGAATCCTCACCGGCATGGGCATCCAAGTGTGGCGCGGCTACTTCCACTTCGAGATCCTGCTCTACCTCCAGGGCATGTTGCTGGTGGTGGGTATCCCCTTCGTCCTGGCCTCGGTGCTGGGAATCTTCTTCCAAGCGGTGGGTAACAACAAGTACCTGGGGATCCTGCTGATGATCCTCTTCTTCATCCTGCGCTACGCGTTGCCGGCGTGGGACTACGACCATCGCCTGTACCAGTACGCGGGCTTCGTCCCGTCCGCCTACTCGGACATGAACGGCTACGGCCACTTCGTCCAGCCGATCTTCTGGTACTACCTGTATTGGAGCTTCCTGGCCGTAATCCTGGGGGTCGCCATCCATCTGTTCTGGATCCGCGGCAAGGCCGAGGGCTGGAGGCACCGCTTCCGCATCGCCCGCCAACGCTTCTCCCGGCCGGTGGTGGCGACGCTGGCGGCGGCCCTCGTGGCCTCCCTGGCCACCGGCGGCTGGATCTTTTACAACACCAACATCGTCAACGAGTACGTCCCGGGGGACCTGCAGGAGGCGCGACAGGCGCAGTGGGAGAAGGACTACAAGCAGTACGAATCGCTTCCCCAGCCCCGGATCACCGCCGTCTACGCCGACGTCGACATCTACCCGGACGAGCGCGCGGTGAATATCCGGGGGCGGTACACACTGCGCAACAAGAACGAGGTACCGGTGGGCTCGCTCCATCTCGTCCTCGATCCTGTGGTCGAGCGAAGGGACTTCACCATCCCCGGAGCCAAGCTGAGCCATGAGGATCCGACCCTGGGCTACTCCATCTGGGACTTCGACCGCCCGCTCCAGCCCGGCGAGGAGATCGAGATCTCGTTCGATCTCGGGGTCGATCACCAGGGCTTCGTCAACAACAACGCCGACCGCCGGCTGGTCGAGAACGGGACCTTCTTCAACAGCTTCGACTTTTTCCCCTCCATCGGCTACCAGCGGGGCCGGGAGCTCAACGACCCCAACGACCGTCGCAAGCATGGGCTGGAGCCGCTCCAGCGCATGCCCAAGATCGACGACGAGGCAGCCCGTGGCGGTAACTACCTGACCCGCCAGTCGGACTGGATCGACTTCGAAACCGTCGTCTCCACCCGCCCGGACCAGATCGCTCTCGCCCCCGGCTACCTCCAGCGCGAATGGGAGGAGAACGGCCGGCGCTACTTCCACTACAAAATGGACGCCCCGATCCTGGGCTTCTGGGCCTATCTGTCGGCGGATTGGGAGGTGGCGCGGGACCGGTGGAACGACGTCGCCATCGAGGTTTACTACCACCCGGACCATCCCTACAACGTGCAGCGGATGATCGAGGCCACCAAGGCCTCCCTCGACTACTTCACCCGCGAGTTCGGTCCCTACCAGCACCGCCAAGTGCGCATCGTCGAGTTTCCGCGCTACGCGCGCTTCGCCCAGTCGTTCCCCAACACCATCCCGTTCTCCGAGTCCATCGGCTTCATCGCCCGCCTCGACGAGGACGACGAGGAGCCCATCGACTACGTCTTCTATGTCACTGCCCACGAGGTGGCGCACCAGTGGTGGGCGCACCAGGTGATCGGCGCCAACGTCCAGGGGGCCACCGTGCTGTCCGAGACCATGTCCCAGTACTCGGCGCTGATGGTGATGGAGAAGGAGTATGGCGCAGACCAGATGCGTCGCTTCCTCAAGTACGAGCTGGACAACTACCTGCGGTCGCGCGGCGGCGAGCTGCTCGAGGAGCTGCCGCTGATGTTGGTGGAAAACCAGGGCTACATCCACTACCGCAAAGGGAGCGTGGTCATGTACGCCCTCAAGGACTACGTGGGCGAGGAGAGCCTCAACCGGGCGATCCGCCGCTACGCGGAGGCCGTGAGGTTCCAGGAGCCCCCGTACACCACCACCCGGGAGTTTCTGTCCTACATCTCGGAGGCCGTGCCCTCGCGCTACGACGGGCTGCTGGACGACCTGTTCCGCGAGATCACCCTGTACGAGAACCGGGCCGAGAAAGCGACCTGGCGGCAGCAAGCCGACGGCACGTACCTCGTCCGGCTGGAGATCGACGCCCAAAAGCTCCGAGCCGATGGACAGGGGGAGGAGACCAAGGTGCCGATGGACACCTGGGTCGACGTGGCGGTCTTCGGTGAGAAGAAAGAGGGCTCGCCACCGGAGGGCGAGGTGCTGGCGATGGAGAAGCGCCGCGTCACCGGCTCCGGGATCGTCGAGCTGGTGGTGGACCAGGAGCCGCGCCGGGCCGGTATCGATCCCTACAACAAGCTCATCGACCGCAACCCGGAAAACAACGTGGTGAAGGTGAGCAAGGCCTCCGAGACAGACGAGGAGACCGAGAAGGAGCGCGAGGTGATCATCGGCGCACTTGGAGGGGGCTAGTCGAGGGCTAGTCGGCCCCCCTGTCACCTACCCAGGTCACCTTCCTACGTCACCTACAGGCGCCTGCCCGGCTTGAGCGAGCCGCCGACGAACGCCCCCACCACCGAGGTCGCGAGGGCGGCAATCTCGTAGGACAGGGGCATCCCCCCCCGCGCCCACAGGAGCTTCACCGCCGCCGCCAGCAGCACCAGCAGGACGACCACCTGGATGTGCTTCCAGCGCCGACTGGGAGCGATCAACGCTGTCATCCAGCCCCCGACCACGGCGGCGGCGAAGCCGACGGCCAGGGCGAGCAGCACGGGCTCACTGGTCAGGGGTGTCGCCGGATCCGGTGAGAGCCCCAAGAAGGGCAGAAGGTTGGGCCCGGCGGCGAGCGCCGCATAGCCGAGAACGACCGCGAAGATGCTGCGGAACATGGCGAAGTACCTCCCACGAGAACATCGGCAGACAGCAGGAGACGAGCAGCCCCCTGATACTAGCGGATGGCGAGCCAGAGTCCTGCCCGAGAAAGGGCTCCTCGGCTTTTCATGCTTGCAGAATACCCTGCCTCACTGTATTATTTGATAATCTTTAATTCCATAATAGATGGGAGCCCGACATGGAGCGTTTGACCCTGACCCTCGTCACGTCGTCGTTCGTCGCCACCCTGGCGCTGGTAGTGCTCCTCGTCGCGGTGCCGGTGGAGCAAGCCGATGCGTGTTTCCAGTGCACCTGCGATACCGCTCGGCACACGACTCAGAGCCGGACCGTGGGCGGCTCCACCTGGACCGGCGGTTCGAGCTGTGCCGCGGCCCGCAGCCAGCTTCTCTTCCAGCTCCAGTCGCTCGCGACCTGCGAGATCTGCAGCTACACGCTGGTGATCACGGAGGACTGCATGATGGACGATCCGATGTGGTACCCGGTGACCGGCTACCTCCAATACTACTGCTGGCCCTGACGACTGCTGATCCTGACGCTACCGCTGGCCGTACCGAGCGCTACAAGCCTCGGAGCCTCTCCGCCAGCACCTCCGCCAGATGCCGCGCATCCCTTCCGGTTTCCTGGGAGATCTGCTCGCGGCAGGAGAAGCCGTCCGCGACCAGCTCCACCTCGTCGCCGGCGGCGCGCACTGCGGTGAGCAGCTCGAGCTCGCCACAGTCGCGGGCGAGGTCGGCGTGCTTCGCCTCGAAACCGAAGGCCCCCGCCATGCCACAGCAGCCGGGTGCCGGCTCCTCGACCTGGTAGCCGAGGCGCTCCAGCCATCGGCGGTCGGTTTCCATGCCCCCCAGCACCGACTTCTGGTGGCAGTGCCCGTGGAGCAGGGCCCGGTCCGGGTCCGGCGCCGGGGGTCCGAGATCCTGAAGAAGGTCCGGGGCTTCCTTCTCCAAGAGCTCTCCGAGCAGAAACACCTGGCCGGAGAGGTCTTGCGCGGCCGGATCGCCGTGCAGCAGCGACGGCATCTCGTCGCGGAAGGTGGCGACGCAGGAGGGCTCCAAGCCCACCACCGGGACCCCCGCGGCGATTTCCGGATGCAGGGTGTTGAGCGCCCGTCGGAGCTGCTGCCGCGCCTGGCGCAGAAACCCGTAGTCGTACAGCGGGCGGCCGCAGCACAGGGGACGCCGGGGGATATTCACCTCGAAGCCGGCGGCCTCCAGCACCTTCACCGCCGCCCGCGCGATGTGCGGCTGGAAGTGGTTGGTGAAGGTATCCGGCCACAGGACGACCAAGCGGCCCAGCTTGCGGCCCGTCGGCTCCGGCCGGTGAGTAAACCAGGAGCGGAAGGTCTCGTCCGCGAAGCGGGGAAGCCGGCGGTCCGTAGCGATGCCGGCGAGGGTCTTCAGGACCCGTGAGCCTGCCGCCGAGCCGGCGACCGCATTGGCGAAACCGGGAAGCCGTGCGGCGAGACGCGCCCAGCGGAAGATCCAGCCCAGGGCATAGGCGCTGCGTGGACGGAGACGGAAGCGATACCAGCGGGCGAGGAATTCCGCTTTGTAGGTGGCCATGTCCACCGACACCGGGCAGTCGCTCTTGCAGCCCTTGCAGGCGAGGCACAGGTCCAGCGCGTCTTTCACCGCGCGCCGTACCTCGCGGGTGGGCTTGCCCGAGGGGGCGGCGGTGGGTCCCCGCCCGTCGAGCAGCTCGCCTAGCAACCGGGCGCGGCCCCGGGTGGAGTGCTCCTCCGCGTGGGTGACCCGGAAGCTGGGGCACATGACGCCCCCCGCGGCGCGGCGGCACTTGCCGACCCCCACGCAGCGGCCGACGGCTCGGGCGAAAGACCCTTCGTCATCCGGGTAGTAAAACCACTCGCGAGACCTCCCGACCGCCGTGACCGGATCTCGCCCGCTGGCGCGCGCGCCTTCGAGATCGGCGTCGAGCGGCCTGGGGTCGACCACCTTGCCGGGATTCATCCGCCCCTCGGGATCCCAGATCCCCTTGAATTCCCCGAACGCCTCGACCAGCTCCGGGCCGAACATCCGGGGCAGCAGCTCGCCGCGGGCCTGGCCGTCGCCGTGCTCGCCGGAGAGCGAGCCGCCGTGGCTCACCAGAAGGTCGGCGGCCTCCTCGACGAAGGCCCGGTAGCGGGCGACGCCGTCGCGAGTGCCCAGATCGAAGCCGATGCGGGCATGGAGACAGCCGTCGCCGAAGTGCCCGTAGAGCGCCGCCGGCAGATCGAACCGGTCGAGCAACCCTTGCAGCTCGGCGACGTAGGTCCCCAGGCGCTCGGGCGCCACCGCGGGATCCTCCCAGCCGGGCGCCGTGTCCCCCAGCACCGGGTGGCGGGAGGTGGTACCCAACCCGGCCTCGCGCACCTTCCAGGCGAGGTCCTGCTCCCGGGGCTCGGTGAGGAGCCGCACGCCGGCGGCCCGGTCTCCGAGCCGCAGCCGCAGCCGCTCTCCAGCCGCCGCGGCCTCGCGCGATCCCTCGCTGTCCGATCCGGGCCCGGAGCCGAGGCTCCCCAGCTCCGCCAGCAGACAGCCCTCGCCTTCGGGAAAAAGCTCCAGGGCCTCCGGCAAGTGATCCCGGACGTGGGGGTTGTCGATCAGGTGCCGGTCGAGCCCCTCAAGCCCGATCAGCGTCTCCCAGCCAAGCTCGCCGGCCGTCTCGCGGGCGGCCTCGAGCACCGCCGGGACCGCCGAAGCGGCGTCGACCAGGGTGGGGAAGGCGAGCAGGAGCAGGGCACGTCCGGTGGGACGCGGTACCAGCAGCACCGTCGCCTCGACCACCGTGACACACGTGCCCTCGGTGCCCACCAACGCCCGGGCGGGATGGAACCGGCCGGGCCGGAGCTCGTCCAGGTTGAAGCCGGAGACCCTACGCGGGATGCGCGGAAAGCGTTCCTCGACCAGCGGGGCCACCCTCTCGCCCAGTCGCTGCAGCTCGCGGAGGAGCTCCCCCTCCCGGCCTCCCGCCGCGATCCGGCGTCGGAGCTCCTCGCCCTCCAGGGCTTCGAGCCCCAGCCGGTGGCCGTCCGCCGTCCACACGGTCAGCGCCTCGACGTTGTCGGACGTGCGGCCGCTCCGGAGCGAGTGCACGCCGCAGGCGTTGTTGCCGATCATCCCGCCCAGGGTGCACGAGGCGTGGGTGGACGGATCGGGCCCGAAACGCAAGCCGTGCGGCCGAGCGGCGACCTGGAGGGCGTCCAGCACGACGCCGGGCTCGACGCGGGCGATGCGCCGCTCCGGATCCACCTCCAGCACCCGGTTCAGATGCCGGGACAGGTCGAGCGCCACGGCGGTGTTGATGGCCTGACCGGCGAGCGAGGTGCCGCCTCCCCGGGGCAGCACCGCCGCATCGTGGCACCGGCAGACTGCCAGCGCCGCCTCGACGTCGTCGCCGTCGCGGGGAAGGACCACGCCGACCGGGACCTGGCGGTAGTTGGAGGCGTCGGTGGCGTAGATTGTCCGCGCCTGAGCGTCGAACCGGACTTTGCCGCGGACCTCGCGGGCGAGATCGGCGGCCAGAGCACGGGTGGAATCCGGGGACTTCGAGGTGGGAGAGGTGTGCCGGGCCATCGAGCCCGAGGATATCCTCAGTCGTCACGTCCCGGGGCCGGCTCGGCTTCGAGGATCTTGATCCGCCGGCTGCCGTGGACCTGGTGATGGACGATGACGTCCACTCGCTCCTCCCGTTGCCGGTCGAGGGCGAACGACAGGGCCTCCGAGCAGGCGGGGAACCATCGGCGGATGCGATGCGGCCCCAGGGTGCGCACCTCCCAGCCTCGCGCCGGTCCGGGAACCACGTGGATGCCCCTCGCGATGCTCAGCAGCCGGGGGCTGTCCGCGGTCCACTCCCGGCTGGCGGCTGTGCGATCTTTCTCGTCGCCTGGATCCGTCATGAGGGTCGACCCCGGCCCGTAACCGTCCTGGAGATGCTTCAATCCCATCTTCCTTGGACCAGGCTTTCGCTGGAGCTCAAAAACCTGGAGTTACAAGACAAGGTGCGGCTGGGTCCTGGGAGTGCGACACGAGGGGGGCGCTACACTGGCGCTCCGGGCTCGGCCGAGTCTTCGGACGGCGACGACACGGACGACACGGAGGAGGAGCGCCATGTACGCGGACGATCTACTGAAGGATGAAGTGATTCTGGTCACCGGCGGCGGCACCGGTCTGGGCCGGTCCATGACCCGCCGTTTCACCGAGCTCGGTGCGCGAGTGGCGATCTGCGGCCGGCGTCGGGAGGTGGCGGAGGCCACCGCGCGCGAGATCTCCGAGGACACCGGCGGCGAGGTTCTGGGCCTGGGCTGCGACGTGCGCGACTACGACGCCGTCGAGAGCTTCGTCGACGCCGCGGCGGAGCGGTTCGGCAAGGTCACCGGCCTGGTCAACAACGCCGCCGGCAACTTTCTCGCCCAGACCGAGAAGCTCTCGCCAAACGGCTTCCGGACCGTGGTCGACATCGTGCTCCAGGGCAGCTTTCACTCTACTTTGGCCTTCGGCCGGCGGGTGATCCGGCAACGGGAGAACGACCGAGCCGGCGACGGCGGCGGGGAGGGAGGCGGCACCGTTCTCTCCATCGTCACCACCTACGCCTGGACCGGCTCGGCGTTCGTCGTTCCCAGCGCCGCCGCCAAGGCCGGCGTGCTGGCCATGACCCGCAGCCTGGCGGTGGAGTGGGCCCGCTACGGTATCCGCCTCAACGCCATCGCACCGGGGCCGTTTCCGACCGAGGGGGCGTTTTCGCGGCTGATCCCGCCCGAGCTCGTCGGCCGGGCCAAGCTCAAGATCCCCCTCGGGCGCTTCGGCGAGCATGAGGAGCTCGAGAACCTGGCGGTCTTCTTGATGTCGCGGGGCAGCGGCTACATCAACGGCGAGGTCGTGGTGATCGACGGCGGTGAGTGGCTCAGCGGCGGTGAGTTCAACTACTTCACCGAGATGTCTCCGGAGCAGATCGATCGCGCCTTCGAGGAGCTGCGCAAGAAGACCCGGAAGAAGTAGCTTTCCAAGCTTTCCGCTTCTCCGGACACCCTTGACCCGACCCCCGGCGACACGGCACACTTTGAGGGCCATGACCCGGCAACGTGCCCACTACGACCAGTTCGAGGCCAGCGAGCTGTTCTGCCCCCGGTGCCGGCGCGCGCAGCCGGTGCGTCAGCACCTGCTGCTGGTGCTGCCCACCGGCAACAAGTACGAGTACCGCTGCGCCGTGTGCGCGACCTCCGTCGGTACCCGGGAAGATGACGACACGCGCGAGCACTCGTCGATCCTGGGGGGGCGCCGGCCCAGTTCCTAGATCCTTCGCCTTGCAGACACTCACCGCCCACCCCACGGGGTAGGCGTGCTCCTACCCCTGAAAGGTCTGTCTCTACCCGGAAGAGTGTTGTTTCGCCGCCCGGAGACGGAAGACTTACAGGTGTGGATTTCGAGGATATGCGACCCCCCCGAGACCACCTCTGGACCGCCAGAGATCGCCAATCTGACAACCCGCTCCGGAAGCTGCTTCGAGGTGGCCTGACCGGACGAGCACATACGAGAAGGAAGGAGGCCCCCATGATGAAGTCGAGAAACCGCCTTGGTGGGTGGCCGGTCGTGACGACGCTGGCCCTTGCGCTGGTCTCATCCGTGTCCGCCATCCAGGCCCAGGATCCCCCGGTGGTCGTGAGCGTGGAGGTCTCAGGCAACGCCGTCCTGGGAGGCACCGTGACCGCTATGGCAACGGTGCAGATCGAGGACGGCTCCACGCTGCAGTCTTTCGCCTGGAAGCAGATCGAAGGCATCCCGACCCAGCTCACCGGAACCGGCAACGCGACCGTCACCGCCCACCTGAGACAGCGCCCCGGCTATCGGGCGCACCTGGTCGAGCTCCTCCAGGAGCCGCCGGTGACCGCCGCGCAGCTACCGCCCAACGTCCAGGTGCCCCCCGGGGAGTTTGTCGCCGGCCTGCAGGATCGCTTCGAGCCCGTCGGTCTGGTTCCGTTCACCCTCGAAGAGGCGGGTCTCATCGTTCTCGAGGTGGAGGTGACCACCACCTCCGGCAAGTACCACGCCGAGGCCGAGATCCACACCGCTCTGCCCTGGAAGCCGATACCGGGCCTCCGCAACGTGCCCATCGGGGTTCCGGTGCTGCTCAACGGCAAGATCCAGGACGCCTATGACTGGGTGCTGACCGAGGTGCCATCGGGCTCCAACGCGGCTCTCAGCGGCGCCGGCTCGAGGAATCCGGAGCTCACCCCCGACGTCCCCGGCATCTACACCCTCGACGTCACCGACCAGGCCACCGGGGAGCCGGTGGTGATCGTCCTGTACGCGGGCACCTGGCGCGGCGTGATCGTCGGCGAGGAGGAGGACGGAACGCCGGTGGCGGACGAGCTGTGCACCGGCTGTCACCGTCCCGGCTTTGCACCGGACAAGTTCCCGCAGTGGGCGGCGACCGGTCACTCCCGGGCCTTCAGCGACAATCTCAACACCAGCTCCCACTTCTCGTCGAATTGCTACGCCTGCCACATGGTGGGCTACGACCCGGGTGTGGCCAACGGCGGTGCGGACGACGCTTCCGACTACCATGCCTACTCCCAGAGCGATCTGGTCGGCAACCCCGCCCCCGGCAACTTCGCCGAGATGATCGAGCGCTTCCCGGAGTCCGCCAAGCGGTCCAACATCCAGTGCGAGAACTGCCACGGCCCCGCCAGCTCGGAGCCCGGGCTCGACACCCTGGCCCACGGCTGGATGGCGGACGTCGTCGGCGAGCCGCGGGTGAAGCTGGCGGCGGAGGTCTGCGGTCAGTGCCACGGCGAGCCGCTGCGCCACGGTCGGTACCAGCAGTGGCAGGTCAGCGCCCACAGCAACTTCGAGCTCGCCATCGACGAGGGCGAGAGCGGTAGCTGTGCCCGCTGCCACACCGCCAACGGCTTCCTCACCTGGCTGCCAATTCTGCTCGGCGAGAAGGACGGGGATCCCCTCGACAACATCGAAGTCACCTGGACCGCGGACGAGGTCTACCCGCAGACCTGCGTGACCTGCCACGATCCCCACAACCTCGGCACCACCACGGGGATCGACACCGACGCCCGGGTCCGGATCAGCGGCAACACGCCGGAGCTGATCGCCGGGTTCCAGGTCTTCGGAGCCGGCCGCGGAGCGCTGTGCATGACCTGTCACAACTCGCGGCGCGGTCTGCGCAACGAGGAGGTGTTCGCCGATTACGCGGGCACGTCGGAATCCGTCCGGGCTCCCCACGGCTCGGCGCAGACGGACGTCCTGATGGGCGAGAACGCCTATCTGGTCAACACCGGCATCCGCGGCTCGCACTCGCTGATCGCGGATACCTGCGTGATGTGCCACATGGAGGCGACCCCACCGCCGGACATCCTGTCCTACAACCAGTCGGGGACCAACCACACCTTCTTCGCGGCTCCCGACATCTGCGGCGAGTGCCACGGAGAGGTGTTCAACGCCAACGCGCTCCAGAGCATCGTCGATGCCGTGCTGGCGGATCTGAAGGGCCGCATCGAGGACGCGATCCTCGATCTGATGACCGAGCAGATCGCAGCCGGAAATACCCTCGACCTGGACGGTCTGGTGCTGACCACCACGGACGACATCGCCGCGCTCGACTTCGGTGAGTCCCGCGGCCAGCAGTCCGTGACCGTGACCTTCGACGACGACACCGTGGTAGGCCCGCTCCGGCTATCGACCATCGATGTCGTGCGGCCGACGCCAATGGGTCCGGTACCGCTGTACGACGTCGCGAGCGAAGGTCTCCTCAAGGCCGGTTGGAACTACAACCTGGTCAACAACGACGGCAGCCGCGGGGTGCACAACCCCAGCTTCGTCCTCGAGGTGCTCGACGCCTCCCGCGACGCGGTGGGCGGCCGTCCTGGTGGTCCCCGGAGCACCTTCCCGACCGACTCGCTCGGTCTCGCCGCGAGAAAGCTGTACGAGTAACGAGTAGCACGATCCGCCGTCTCCTTCGGTCGTCCCCGTTCCGCCTTCGATGGCGGGGCGGGGACGTTTCGTTTGTGCGGCCCCCTTCCGGCCATCTGGGACGGGAGCGAAGCCTACCCTCCATGGGCGCAGGACGGTGGATGATGGCGGACGATCTTCAGCTATAATTCGCGAAGTCTCACGTCCGTCCATGCGCTCACTTCGTTGACCCTTTGCAGTCTGTGAGGTGATTCATGAGGTCGCTCTGGAAGAGCTTCCGGTACACCGTCCGCTCGCTTCGCAAGGCCCCCGGCCTGGTGCTCACCGTGGTGCTGACCCTCGGTCTGTGCATCGGGGCGAACACCACCATCTTCAGCCTCCTGACCAGCTTCTTCCAGCGCCTGCCGGTCCCGGAGCCGGAGCGCATGGTCGGGGTCTACACCAGCGGCCCGGTCCATGGTCCCTGGGGCCGCACGTCGTGGCCCGACTACGAGGACTACCGCGACCGCAACCAGGTGCTGTCCGGATTGCTGGCGCGGCTCTCGTTCGGCGCCACGATGAACGTCGACGGCTCGTCGGAGTGGGTGTGGGGGAGCATCGTCTCCGGCAACTACTTCGACGTCCTGGGGCTGGAAGCGCGCCCCGGCCGGACCTTCACGCCCGACGAGCAGGAGGCCGGCGGTCCGCGCACCGCGGTGATCAGCCATGCCTTCTGGCGCAACCGGTTCGGCGGCCAGGAGTCGGTGGTCGGCAAGCGGATCTCGCTCAACGGCCACGACTTCACCATCGTCGGCGTCGCGCCCCAGTCCTTTCTGGGCGTCAACGCCCTGGTCCATCCCAAGATCTGGGTGCCCATGCACACCCTCGAGGCACTCAATCCCGCAGCGTTCCCGCAGCTCGAGGTGCGCCGGGCGCGCTTCTTGAGCCTGGTCGGCCATCTCTCTCCGGGGGTGAGCCTGGAGCAGGCGCGGGCCCACCTCGAGACCCTCGCCGCCTCCCTGGAGCAGGAATATCCGGAGGAGGGCAACGAGCGGCGGGTGACGGTGGAGATCGCCACCATCATGCCGCCCTCGGCGCGCGACTGGTATCTGCCCTCGGCCCGTCTGTTGATGGCGGCGGTCGGAGTGCTGCTGCTGATCGGCTGCGTCAACATCGGCAGCCTGATGATGGCGCGGGCTCTCGCCAAGCGCCCGGAGCTCGGGACCCGGCTGGCGCTGGGCTCGGGTCGTGTCCGCATCGCCCGCGAGGTGCTGATGGAAACTCTCGTGCTGGCGGTGGCCGGCGGGCTGGTGGGGCTCGCCCTCTCCTACTGGGCGACCGACGTCATCGCCGGGTACTTCGCGCCGGCGATCCCGGGCGATCTGGGCGATGCACCCGTGATGAGCCCGAACGGATTGGTGTTCGCCTTCGTGGCCGCGATCGTGGTGCTCGCGACCTTCGTCTCGGGTCTGATCCCAGCCCTGCGCATCGCGCGATCCGACCTGGTGACGGCGCTCAAACGGGAGGAGACGCCCAGTCGGTCGCGCTGGCACTCCCGCTGGCGCCTTGGCTGGGGCAGCGCCCTGGTCGTCCTCCAGGTGGCGCTGTCGGTGATGCTCCTGGTGGGGGCCGGTCTGATCGTGCGCAGCCTCGACTACGCTCTCGACACCGATCCCGGCTACGAGCTGGACCACGTCCTGCTGGCGTCGATCAACCTGCGGCCGGCGGGGCTGGACGAGGGGCCGGGACGCCGGCTCTACGACGAGCTCCTGCGCCGGGTCCGCGGTCTGCCGGGGGTCGAGAGCGCGACCCTGGTCGGGGTGGCTCCCCTCAACGGCTACTCCGAGCAGGAGGTGATCGCGCTGCCGTCCCGGCCGGACGAGCCGATCGAGGCGGACTCCAATGTCGTGGGGCCCGACTACTGGTCCACCCTGGGGGTGCCGGTTCTCGCCGGCCGCGAGCTGACCGTCCACGACGATCCCGGGTCGGCGACGGTGGTGGTGGTCAACGAGACCCTGGCCAAGGAGCACTGGCCCGGCGAGGACCCGCTGGGCCGGGAGATCCTCTTCCCCTACTGGGGAGACGAGCCGGTGCGGGCCACGGTCGTCGGGCTGGTGCGGGACAGCCGCTATCTGAGCCTGGTGGAGGAGCCGAGGGCGCAGCTCTACATTCCCTTCGACCAACAGTACCGCCAGGCCATGATGTTGATGGCACGCACCTCCTCGCATCCGGGACCGCTGATGCCGTCGGTGCGTCAGATCCTCCACGACCTCGACGGTAACGCCGCGCTGATCTACACCGTGACCCTGCGGCAATTCCTCGAGAACTCGATCTGGGAGCCGCGCATGCGGGCCGAGGTGCTCCAGGCGTTCGCCTTCCTGGCTCTGCTGTTGGCGGCGGTGGGTCTGTTCAGCCTGCTGCGCTACACGGTGAGCCGGCACCGGCGGGAGATCGGGATCCGGATGGCCCTGGGTGCCGATCGCCGCCAGGTGCAGCTCTCGGTGGTCCGGCGCAGCGCTCTGTTGGTCGGCCTCGGGGTGGCCTTCGGGCTGCCTCTTGCGCTGCTGGCGGGGCGCACGCTGTCGTCGTTCCTGATCGGTATCGGCAGCCTCGATCCCCTCACCTTCGCGGTGTCGGTGGCGGTGATCCTGGTCATCGCGCTGGTGGCGAGCTGGCTGCCGGCCCGCCAGGCCAGCCGCGTGAATCCCGCGGAGACGATGAAGGCGATGTGAGCCGGGGGGCTCTGAGCCTGGGGAGCTGCTCAGGGAGCGAGCCAGCGCAGGGTGTAACCACCGGTGGCCGGGAGCGACGAGGTGACGCCGATGGAGTAGTCGCCCGCGGCGGGGAGCCTCACGGTCAGACGGGCACCGTGGCCCTCGCCCCCGTCGTCGTCCTCGCCCAGCCGGCGGCCGTCCGGACCTTCGAGCAACAGGTAGGGATCGAAAGCGTCGGAGGACAGCTCCAGGGTGACCTCCTGGCCAGGCCAGCCGACGAGATAGAAAACGTCCAGGAGCTGTCCGCCTTCCCCCGTCACCGCATCTCCCGGCCGCAGGGCGCCGGTCACTTGTCCGCCCGGAAGCAGCACCCGGTCCTGTCGCCGGAACGGGGCGGGAACCGGCTCGGTGCCCTCGGGGTAGCGCACGAAGTGCGGCGCGGCGCGGGCGACCAGGCATTGGAGCGCGGTCAGACCCGCTCCGGCGGGGGGCTCCTCCGGCGGGCTGAACATCACATTGTCCCGCGTGTCGTTCCCCGGATCGCCGTCGTTGGGCAGACCGTGTCCCAGGCCGAGCATGTGGCCGATCTCGTGGGCGAGGGTGTACCGGCTCTCCGGCGGGCGGATGCCGCCGTCCCCGAGGACGATGCCGCTCTTGCTCGACGGATAGCGGGTGGTGGGGTAGGCGAGGGCGTGCTGCTCGCCGCCGTCGGTGGCCTGGACCACGAAGACGCTGATCACGCCTTCGGGGGTGCCGGTGCGTTCCGGCAGCTCGTGGAGGCGCCGCTCGTGAGGCGTCCAGTCCCCCTCCGTCACCTGCACCACGCCTTCCAGACCGGGGACCTCGACGCCCCGTACCGGACCGTCGAGAGTGACGTCCAGACCGCAGGCGTCCCACACCTCGCGGGCGGTGGCGACGGCCTGGCCGATCTCATCGGTGGAGCTCTCGGCGCCGCCCTCGCCACCGGCGCCCCGCACCCGGAGCACGCGCACCCGCACCTCGCCGCGAGGGGTTCTCGGGGTTTCCAGACGCCGTGCCTCCAGCCGGTAGGCTCCGGCGGCCCCGCCCCCGCCGGAGGCGGCGACCCGCAGCTCGACCGGGGTGCCCGGGGGAAGGTCCTCGCTCGGGGTCAGCACCAGACGCGAGTTGAAGTCCGCTCCGATCTCGTCGAGGTCGTCGTTGGCGGCCAGCAGCGCGCCCTCGGCGTCGCGAGCCACCAGCAGCGGATCGAAGTCCTCGGAATCGAGACGCACGATGACCGGCTCCCGGCCCATCTCGAAGGTCCATTCGTCGACGTACATCCCCGGTTCCCGTGCCTTGTCGGCCGGTGTCAGCCAAGCGGTCGCCGTCTGGCCGGGGCGCAGCACGCGCTCGCTCTCGTTGGGGTGGGAGCGCTCCAGCTCCAGCCGATAGGAGCCGGCGGCCCCCTCGTAGGCGTTGACCCACACCTGGTAGGTGCCGTCCAACGGAAGGAAAGTGTGAAGCTGCGAGTCCGAGCCCTCCTTGGGCTGGAAGTCGTCGTTGTGCCCCAGCAGATAGCCGTCCGGACCCACCAGCACCAGGAGGGTGTCGAAGTCTTCGGAGCGCAGGGTGAGGGTAACCCGGTCGCCGGCCTTCCCTTCGAGCTCGTAGAGATCGAACAGGGTGCGGTCGGTCATCGTGCCGTCGCCGGCGGCGAGGATGCCGGTGACCTCCGTGGCCTCGCCCTCGGTGACGTCGGTCCCCGGATCCCCGCCGGCTCGGAGCGGAGTGCGTACCTCCGGCCAGGTCGTGACCTGGTCCGCGGCCTTCAGCCGTCCGTCCTCCGGGGCCTCGACAGCCTCACCAGGGCTCGCCGGTGCTTGCGCCAGGAGCGTCGGTGTCGGCGCTGTCGTGCTCAGCGCCATCACCAGCAGCGCTGGCCACACTGGCAGCGATCTCTTCCGGAATCTCGTTCGGTGACAGTTGATAACCCTCCGCCTGGAGGCGGAAGAGGTAGGAGTACCGGGTGTCGCGGGAGAGCAGGAAATCATGACTACCTTCCTCGATGATCTTGCCGTCCTCGACGACCAGGATCCGGTTCGCCATGCGGACGGTGGAGAAGCGGTGCGAGATGAGCAGGGTCATGCGGCCCTTCGCCAGCTCGTCCAGATAGCGGTAGAGCTCGTACTCCGCCTGGGCGTCCATGGCCGCGGTGGGCTCGTCCATGATCAGGAACGGCGCGTTCCGTAGCAGGGCGCGGGCCAGCGCCACCCGCTGCCACTGCCCGAGGGACAGCTCGTAGCCGCCTTCGAACTGGCGTCCGAGCAGGCTCTCGTAGCTTTCGGGCAGTGCCTCCAGCACCTCGGAGATCCCCGCCCGCCCGGCGGCCTGCTCGACCCGCTCGCGGTCGTCCACGGCCTCGATCCTCCCCATGCCGATGTTCTCTTGCACGGTGAGCTGGAAGCGGGCATAGTCCTGGAACACCACCCCGACCCGGTGCCGCCAGTCGTCCGGATCCATCTCGCGCAGATCGACGCCGTCAGCGAGGATCGCACCGCCGGTGGGGTCGTAGAGGCGGAGCAGCAGCTTGACCAGCGTGGTCTTGCCGGCGCCGTTGGCGCCCACCACCGCGACGCACTCGCCGGGGCGGATCTCGAAGTCGAGGCCGTCGAGCACCACCGCCTCGGTGCCGGGATAGACGAACTGGAGATCGCGGACCTCGAGGCCCCGTTCGAGCCGTGGCACCGGCTTGGGATCGGGTGGTGCCACCACCTCGGGCTCGAGCTCCAGAAAGTCCTTGAGATAGCGGGCGAAGAGCTGGATCTCGTAGACGTTGGCCAGGGCGGTCAACAGGTTCTCGAACAGGTTCTGCATGCGGCTGAAGGCGCCGCCGTAGAGCGCCAGGTCGCCGATGGTCAGCCGGCCGGCGATGACCCCCAGCACCACCACCAGGTAGGCGCCGTAGTAGCCGGCGGTGGAGAGCACCTCCCCGAAGATGCTGGCGAGGGTCTGGGCCCGGGAGAGATCGAGGTTCTCGCGCCGGAACCGCCGGTGGAGGCTCATCACCTGGTCGAGCAGATACCGGCGCAGCCCCCACACCCGCACCTCTTTGGCGAAGGTGTCGCTGGTCAGCACGTGGCTCAGGTACGCGGCCCGCCGCCCGGCCGGCGTGCGGTGGTCGAAGACCATGAAGCGACGCCAGCCGTAGTGGATCAGCGCCCAGAAGCTGGGCAGCGTGGTGAGCGCCAGAAGCAGCGCGATCCACGGCTCGAAGAAGATCACCAGCGCGCCGATGGAGATCAGGGTGAGCCCGAGCTGCAGGACCTCCATCAGCGAGGCCAGGAGCTGGACCGGCCCCGTGTCCGCCTGTTGTTGGGCCCGCTGGAGCTGGTCGTAGTACTGCGGCGACTCGTAGGCCGCCAGGTCGAGCCGGCCGGACTGCTCCAGCACCCGCTGCTGGAGGTGGTAGACCAACGACTCCTGGAGGATGTTGCGGGTATGTCCAGCGGCGAGGCCGAGAACGACGCCCACCAGGATGACGGCGGCTTCCAGGGCCAGGTAGGCGAGTGCCTGGCTCACCGGCTCGCCGACCCGCTCCCCCGCCGGCAAACTGATGATCAGCACGAGCTGGTCCATCAGCAGCTTGGTGATCCAGAGCTGGGCGACCGGGATCAGCGCCTGGAGCACGGTGAGAGCCACCACCCCCATCGTCGCGCCGCGATGACTGGTCCACAGGAGCCGCAGCATCCAGGGCAGCAGCCGCAGCAACTGGCCGGTCTCGTGCAGACGCTCGCGGATCTGGTCCATCCGGCTCATGACGGCTCCTCGTGACTGGGGCGGGTCGCGCTGTAGCGGTGGCTCGTGGGGTGGCTCATGCGGTCTGCCGCTCCCTGGACGCGCGCTCCTTGTAGGCGGTCTGGGGCTCGAAGCTCAGGGAGCGGTGTTTGAGATACGGGTGGTCCGCCAGCGTGTCCACCCCGAGCAGCTCGTCGACCAGCGCCGTGGTCAGCGGCAGCCCGGTGAGATCCTCGATCCAGGCGAACTGGCCGTTGGGGTTGAGCTCCAGAAAGACGTGGTCGCCCTCCGGGGTGACGATGAAATCGATGTTGCTCATCCGCAGCCCGAGCCTGTGGGTCATCTCCAGACACAGCGCCTCGAGCTCTTCGGACAGGTGGATCGGCTCGTGCCGGAGATTCTCGGCGTCGAGTCGGAAGTCGAGCTGCGTGCTCTCACTCTCCTGGCTGTGGATGGCGGCGGACCACACCCGGTCGCCGATGACGTTGACCCGCAGCTCGTAGCTCTTGTCCACCAGGGACTGGAACAGGCAGGGCACGACGCTCACCGACTCGAGACACCGTTCGATGTGCTCCTCGGTGACGATGCTGGTGTAGATGCCGTACTCGCTCCCCTCCTCGTCGGTGATCAGCTCGAAGCGCATCGGCTTGTAGATCATGCGGCCGCCGCATTGCTCGAAGAATCTCCGGGTGTCGTCCGGGTCGTTGGTGATCAAGGTGGGCGCAGTGGAGAAGCCCATCTCGCCGGCCAGACGCATCTGGAAGATCTTGTGATTGGCGCCCAGGACGCGGTCGTAGCGGCTCACCCAGCGGCGGTCGTACAGCGCCTGGTACAGACCCACCAGGTTGGACACGCATTCCGAGCGGGCGAACTCCCGGTAGCCGTCGGGCATCTCCGGATGCAGCTCGGGCTCCTCGGGGCGCCGGTACCAGACGCCGACGATCTCCTCGAGACGAATCTCCTGCTCGGTGGTTTGGATCCGTCCGGTCATCCGGCCCGCTTCCAGCCAGGTGGAAATCTGGACCTGCAAGGGGAAACGCTCGGTGCACAGCCGCAGGTAAGGGACCTCCCGCCGCTGGCATTCCGCTTCCACCCATTCGGCGTGGAGATCGTGCTCTTGGTCGAGAAAGAGAAGCATGGCGTGGCTCGGTGATCAGAGATTGGATAGATCCGGATCGAAAGATGCCGGGAGCTCCGGAAGGGGGCCCCCGGCATCCGGTGTTCGCATCCTGTTTCGGGCGCTCAGGAGAGCGCCGTCAGGCTCAGAAGGCGACGCGGTTGTCGTCGGAGCAGGTGGTGGCTGCCGACAGGGCGCAGATCAGCTTGTTGTTGGCACCTTCGAGCTTGGTGGTGAAGTGAGCGCCGAAGGGCTCGGCCTTCATCTTCTTGAGCTTCGGGGCCTGCTGCTTCTGGGCTTTCTGGGTATTCTTCATGGTAATGTTCTCCTTGGTTGAATGAGCCCTGTTCCTTCATGGGACAGGGTTTGTTGCCCCGGGAGGCTCTCGGCTCCAGCCGTGGAATTCGAGGGCCCCCGGCCTTGACTATTCAGCACTCCAGGCTAGACGAGGATCCGATCCCGGTTGTCGTCCGTGCAGGTCGTTGCCACGGCGGACAGCGCGCAGATGAGCTTGTTGTTGGCACCCTCGAGCCTGGTGGTGAAATGGGCGCCAAAGGGCTCGGCCTTCATCTTCTTGAACTTCGGGGTGGCCACCTTCTGCTGCTTGATCTGAGCCTTCATCTCGGAGCTCCTTTCGGTCAGCTAGACCTCTCGCCACAGGGGTGAGAGAGTCGATGGAATCGGGCCGTCGCGCTCGCCGAGTACAGAGCCTCTTCGAGGCTCGTCTCGAGGCCGTTGGCCCGCTCGATGGATCCCCGCTCGGCAGCGGGGACCTCTCAACCGGCTAATACGCCGGGGAGATCGGAATCACGTCAACGATATTTCGTCCCTCTCAAAAGGAAGGCATTCGATATGAAGAATGAGAAGTAAGTAGCATGCGCCCAAGTGGAGGTCAACATTCTTTAGAGAAACGTTAGTCTTTCGATGGTTTTAAATCATTGGGCCTGAAGACACTTGGGCTGCGTAAGAGCTGTTGGAGTCCCTCCGGGTGTTCGTTGGCAACGGGACCGGCGGATGGGTGAAGCGGATGGGTAGAAAGGAAGCGCCCGCGGTGCAGCACCGCGGGTGCAGGAAGGGTGCTCGACGGAGAGAGCCTCAGGGACCGGCGACCCGGTAGATCCGGTTGGTGGTCTGGTCGAGCACCTGGATCTCGCGGCTGTTGACGGCATTGGCGCTGGCTACACCGTGCACGTTGCCGGCTCCGGGAGCCCGGCACTTCGAGATCACGGTGCACTGGATGTTGCCCAGCGCATCGATCGAGGTCCTCACCCGGTAGAGCATGCGGGTGAACCGGTCGCCGACCACCAGGTCGTCCCCCTGGGAGGTCATCCCGGTCGGCCGCACCAGGGTGGCGCCGTCGAAGATCTGGCAGGTGCCGACCACGTTGACGGTGCTGGCCACACAGCTCGGGCTCGAAGGATCGACGAAGTGCACCCGGGTGATGGTGGACACCGCAAGCAGAGGCGGCACCGACCAGGACGGAACCATCACCGCCAGACCCTCCACACGGCTGGTGGAAGTCAGACCGGCGAAGGTGAACTGGCGGAGCTGGCTGCACACGGTCCCCGCGACGCAGGCGATCGAGTCGTCACCGCTCGACGACGGGCAGCCGCACTTGTTGGTGCTGGTCGGTGCGCCGCCACCCAGGGGATCGATCTCGAAAATCGACCCCGCGCCGGTCGTCACGTTGCCCACGAACACGCTGTTGGTGTTGCAGATGATTCGGCCGTTGTTGGAGGCCATGGCACCGAGGGTGGCGTGGTTGGCCGGACAGCAGCGGGCGGTCTCGGTGGCCGGGTTGGCGGGATCCAGATACACGACGTCCTCGTTGCCCGGGGTTTGGGTGAGGAACAGAAGGGACGTGGGCGGCGACGCGACGGGCGACCGGAACAGCGTCAGCGCGGAGCTCGAGCCGTTGTTGCAGTACGGGTAGGCCTCGGAGGCCAGGTTGTCGCAGCAGAGCTGGGAGGCACTCGTGTTCGTGATCTCGACTCGCGTTCCGGGATTGAAGGTGGTGTCGGCCTCCTCACCGTCCCAGGTGCCGTCCCTGTTGTTGTCCACCTTCTGGGTCTGCGCTTGCGCGGTCGCCAACATCGCGACGACAAGGAGGAGGGCGGAGGCGCCGAGCAACCACACCGTCAGAGTCCTCCGTATCAGGGGCTTTCGCGGCATTGGAATCCTCCTTGAGATAGTCATTATTTGGGATATAGAGAAGATAATATCGCGCGTCGTCCCCGGCGTCCACCTGACAGAATGCGGCTCGTGCCTTCCCCGATCCGTTCTCTCGACCAGGAGCTCACCCGCCGCGCACGGTGGGTGCTGCTGGGCACCGTGGTCGGCACCCTGCTGCTCTACGTCGTCCCCTATGGCGGCTACGTCGCCTATCCCTTGCTGCTGCTCTCGACCCTGGCCCACGAAACGGGGCACGGGATCACGGCACTGCTGGCGGGCGCCCGCTTCGACAGCCTCCAGATGTGGGCCGACGGCTCGGGCGTGGCGGTGTGGTCGGGAGCCGTCGGGCGTCTCGGACGGGCCCTGATCGCCGCCGGGGGGTTGGTGGGTCCAGCCGTCGCCGCCGCGGTCGGCTTCGTCCTGGGTCGCGACCCGCGCCGTGCGCGGTCGGGCTTGTGGGTCGTCGCGGTGGTGCTGGCGGTGCTCGACGTCTGGGTGGTGCGCAGCGTCTTCGGTGCGGTCTTCGTCGGTGGGCTGGCGGTCGGTCTGGCGATTGTCGCTGCCCGCGGCACCCCGGGGACGGTGCAGGTGGTGACCGTCTTTCTCGCCGTCCAGCTCGCGCTCAGCGTCTATTCGAGAGGGGACTATCTCTTCGTGCCCGTGGCCGAGACGAGCGGCGGGCCGATGCCCTCCGACGTCGCCCAGATGGCACAGGCCCTGTGGCTCCCGTACTGGCTCTGGGGAGCGCTCTGCGGTCTGTTCTCGCTGGCGGTGGTCGGCTTCGGGTTGTGGAGCCTGATGCGGGAAGTAGTCCGGGTGGATCGAGCCGGGACTTGATAATCTGAATCCGATGGCCCGACCCCATTTCAAGCAACCGTGGACCGCAACCCTGGAGCCCGCTCCTGGATCTGGAGCTGGTCCAGGCGTTCCTCAATACCCTGGATCGCCAGCGCAACGTGGACGAGCTTGGGAGCCCTGAGGGCTTGAAGAGCTGGCTGGTGCAGAGGCGACTCGCGCACCGCGATCTGGAGGTGTCCGCCGAGGACGCACAGCGGGCACGCGAGGTGCGGGACGCGCTACGGACGGTGATCTGGGCCGGCCAGGTCAACGGGTTCGGCAATAGAGGGGGCCTTAGCGACGAGGCGCAGTGGCACTCGTCGCGGTAGGGCTGGGGCCGTGCCCTCGAGGCTTCAGCTCCCGGTCGATGTGTAGCTCTGGCCGGAGACCCATCTCGGCAGCAGACGCCCGGTGCTCCGCGTCGACGGGCATCGGCGGGGATCGGCAGCGGGCCTGCATTGACGCGGATCGGCGGGGATTGGCTTGGCGGAGGTGGGGCCGGCTGTTCCGATCTCCAGACGGGCCTGATAGGCTGACGAAGATTCACTTCAATGCTTTGGAGGACTCGCCATGCCGAGCCATGTCCACCATCGCGCCTGCAACCTGTGTGAAGCGATCTGCGGTCTGCGCATCACCGTCGAGGATGGGGAGATCGTCGACATCCGGGGCGACGAGAAAGACCCCCTGAGCCGCGGGCACATCTGCCCCAAGGCCGTCGCGTTGCAGGACATCTACCACGATCCCGACCGGCTGCGCAGACCCCTTCGGCGCGAGGGCTCCGAGTGGCGGGAGGTGAGCTGGGACGAGGCCCTCGGCGAGACCGCCGAGCGGCTCGCGGCGATTCGTGCCGACCATGGCGCCGACGCCATTGCCGCGTACGCCGGAAACCCCAACGTCCACAACTCCGGCTCGCTGCTCTTCGGCCCGGCGTTCCTCCGCGCTTTGGGCACCCGGAGGCGGTTCTCGGCTACCTCGGTAGATCAGCTCCCGCACCACGTGGCGGCCCGCTGGATGTTCGGCCACATGCTCTTGCTGCCGGTGCCCGATCTCGACCGCACCTCGTTCCTGCTCGTGCTGGGTGCCAATCCCCTGGCCTCCAACGGCTCGCTGATGACCGCGCCGGACGTGCGCAAGCGGCTCAAGGACATCCTCGACCGCGGCGGCCAGGTCGTGGTGATCGATCCGCGGCGCACCGAGACCGCCCGTCTCGCCGGGCGTCACCATTTCATCCGCCCTGGCACGGACGCGCTGCTGCTGGCCTCGCTGCTGGCGACCCTGTTCGAGGAGGACCTCGCCGATCCGGGCCGTTTGGCGGGATTCACCGACGGTCTGAAGGTCCTCGCGAATCGGGTGGCGCCCTTTCCGCCGGAGCGCATCGCAGAGGCAACAGGCGTGCCGGCAGCGGAGATCCGTCAGCTCGCCCGGGAGCTCGCCGCCGCCGAGTCCGCCGCCGTCTACGGCCGGGTCGGGGTCTCGGTGCAGGAATTTGGCACCCTGTGCCAGATCTTGATCAACGCTCTCAACGTGGTGACCGGGAATCTCGACCGGCCCGGCGGCGCGATGTTCGCCACCCCGGCGGTCGACGCCGTGGCGCGCTTCGGCGCCGGCAAGTCCGGCCGCTGGAAGAGCCGAGTCCGCGGGCTGCCCGAGTTCGCTGGCGAGCTGCCGGTGGCGACCCTGGCGGAGGAGATCCTCACCGAAGGCTCGGGCCGCGTCCGTGCGCTGGTGACCGCGGCCGGCAACCCGGTGCTGTCGACCCCCAACGGCCGGCAACTGGACCGCGCCCTCGAACGGCTTGAATTCATGGTCTCGCTGGATTTCTACCTCAACGAGACCACCCGCCACGCGCACCTCGTCCTGCCACCCACCTCGCCGCTGGAGCACGACCACTACGATCTCGTCTTCCACCTGCTGGCGGTGCGCAACACGGCGAGGTACTCGCCACCGCTGTTCGATCCGCCCCCCGACAGCCTCCACGACTGGCAGATCTTCGCCGAGCTCGAGCGGCGTCTGGGTCGCGGGACGGTCAAGGCCAGGCTGGGTCGCTGGGTACGCCGGTGGCTCGGTCCCCGCGGGTTGCTGGACCTCGGTCTTCGGACCGGCCCCTACGGCGCCGGCTTCCGGCCCTGGGGAAACGGCCTGACCTTGAGAAAGCTGGAAGGCGAGGCCCACGGCGTCGATCTCGGCCCCCTGGAGCCCCGGCTGCCCGGGCTGCTGCGCACCAAGGACCGTCGGATCCCCTTGGTGCCGGAGGCGCTGCCCGGCGAGCTCCGGCGGCTGGAGAAGAAGCTGGGACGGTGGCAAAAGCAGAAAGACGCGGGGGCTCCGATGTTGCTCATCGGCCGGCGGCAGGTGCGCAGCAACAACTCCTGGATGCACAACTACTCGCGGTTGATGAAGGGCGAGGACCGATGCACGCTGTTGATGCACCCGGAAGATGCAGCGCGGTTGGGGCTGGGGGCGGGTGCAACGGATCACGGTGGCGACGACCGCGGAGACAACGGTGGTGACAACGGACGAGGAGCCCACCGGGTCACCGTCACCTCGCGGGTCGGTCAGGTGGAGGTGCCGGTGGAGATCAGTGACGAGGTGATGCCCGGGGTGGTGAGCTTGCCGCACGGTTGGGGCCATGACCGTCCCGGCGTCCGGCTCCGGGTGGCGTCGGAGAGCCCGGGGGTGAGCCTCAACGACCTCACCGACGACCGCGCCATCGATCCCGCCAGCGGCGTGGCGGCGCTCACCGGGTTGCCGGTGCGGGTGGAGCGGATGGGGTAGCTGGCCGTCGAGACCCTGGAGGGCTTTCTCGCCTCGCAGCACCTCGGGGACGACCAAGCTCCCCAGAGGGCTTCTGGGCGAGGATCTCCGTCGGCTCCACGTCCAGCATTCGGGCGTTGCGGTCGCGCGGCAGGTGGCTGGGGAAGAGCAGCAGGTGGTCGCCGATCTGGGGTCGGTAGGCGAATCTCGGCTCGTCGCGGCAGAAGAGCTTGTCGCCCACCGCGAACACCGCGTAGGGATAGGCCACGTACAGGGTGCGGGTCGCCGCGTAGTCGTCCGACGAACGCACGATGTCGTCGACCTCGACCTCGAGAAGCGACATCGGCAGCCCGCCTTGGAAACCCTGGTCGATGCCGACCACCTGGCCGGAAACGATGGCGCGGGCGTAGCGCCGAAGGTCTTCCCAGGAGTCGCGCGGCCGATCGTCGCGGCGGTGCGAGAAGCACGGCATTGCTTCATTTGCAACGCCCTTAGCACCGTCGCTGGAGCCCTGGGGTGGACTCACTCGAGAAGGAGCTCACTCCTGCCGCAACACGGCGGCCGGATCCAGCCGCAGCACCCGCAGGGCGGGCACCAGGCTGGCGACCCCCGCCACCGCGAGCAGACCCAGACCCACCGCGGCGAAGGTGAGCGGGTCGTTGGGGCGGATGCCCCACAGAAAGTGTTGCAGCGCGCGGGTGAACGGGAGCGCCAGAGCACCGCCGAGCACCACCCCGACGACGGCCAGGACGAGTCCCGGTTGCGCCGCCTCCCGCACCGTCTGGGGGCGGCTGGCTCCCAGCGCCAGTCGAACGCTCAGCTCGGGGGTGCGCTCGGTGACCAGGTGGGAGACGAGACCGTAGATCCCGACCGCCGCCAGCAGCAGAGCCACCCCGGCGAACAGCGTCGAAAGGCGAGCTTGCAGCCGCTGGGGAGCGAGAGCCCGGGCGCGCAGATCCGCGGGGGCTGCGAACGGTGACACCGGGAGCAGGGAATCCGTCTCTGCGATCGCCTGGCGGATCGCCTCGGGAAGCCCCAATGGAGAGCCGGAGGAGCGGACGATCCAGTGCGGGGCGAACCACGTGTGCACCAGGCTCAGAAACTCGTCGGAGGTCTGGTGCACCGGCACATAGACGGTCGGCATCGTGGCGAGCGGACCGTAGTCGCCCCAACTGGGCTTTTGCTGGACGTCGCCGACGATGCCGACGATCTCCCGATCCTGCCCAGCGACCTCGAGGAAGCGCCCGATCGCGTCCGCGGCGTCGACGTCCTCGGAGCGGTTCTCGTCGGCCCAGGTCGCGTCGGCCTGGGTCACATTGGCTTGGGTGGCGTTGAAGTAGGTCTCGGCGAAGGTCTGGTTGACGAGGATCACCCGCGCCGCGTCCGGACCGTCGGAGCCGCTCAGCGGCCGGCCGCGCAAGAGGGGGATGTCGAGCGCTTCGATGTAGCCCGGCGTGACATAGGTGAGAACGGTGATCGAAGGACGCTCTCCCGTGGAGGAGCCCCCGGGCTGGCGGAACGGAAAGTTGAGACCCCGCTGGTAGGGGAGGTTGAGCCCCACCGCGGCCAGCTCCACGCCCGGAAGCCGGCGGATCCGCTCGAGGCTTCGGTCGAAGAGCCTCACGATCGGGTCGCGCTCCTTGTATCTCGCGTCCTGCAGCGACGCATGGGCAGTCAGCAGGTTGTCGGTTCCGAAGCCCGCCGGGAGGTGGGTGAGATGCGTCAGCGTGCGCACCAGCAGCCCGGCGCCGACCAACAGCACGGCGACCAGCGCGACCTCCCCGACCACCAGCAACCGCTGCGGCCACCGATGGGACACGTCCGCCGTGCCGCCGTGACCGGAGAGGGCGGGGCGGAGCCGGGTCCACCGCAAGGTGCGGAGGGCCGGAAACAGCCCGAACAGCAGGGCCGTGAGCAGCGTCAGGGCCAGGGTGAAGGCCAGTGCCCGGCCGTCCAGGTGAACGCTTTGCCACAGCCCGAGAGTGCCGCGGATCCAGGACTGGAGGATCGACAGCGCAACCCGCGCCACGACCAGCCCGGCCAGCGCACCCCCCAAGGCGAGTACCAGGGTCTCGGTGAGGAGCTGACGCAGGATGGCGCCGGCACCGCCCCCCAGAGCGAGGCGGGTGCTCAGCTCGCGACCGCGGGTGGCGGAGCGGGCGAGGAGCAAGCCGGCGAGATTGACACAGCCGATCAGCAGGACGGCCGCCACCGAGGCCCACATCAGGAGCAAGCTGCGCCGCACCCCCGAGATCGTCGCCTCCTGGAGCGGCACCAACCGCCATCCCAGCTCACTCTCGGGCTCGTTCGGGGGCTCGTTCTCGGCCTCGCTCCGAGCGTACCGGAGACGCCCGAGGGCTTCGATCTCGGCTTCCGCCTCCGCCATCGACACCCCGCGGTGAGGCCGACAGAGGATCCCGTAGTTGGTGCCGCTTCCCTCGCCGTCGACCGAGGCCCGGAGCGGCGTCCACAGATCCGCTTCGGCGTCGCTCACAAAATCCGCGGGCAGGATTCCGACGATCGTGTGCGGCTCGCCCCGCAGCAGGATCTTCTCCCCCAGGATCCGAGGCTCGCCGCTGAAGGCCCGCTGCCACAGGTGATGGCTGAGGACCGTCACGGCGGGCCCGCCCGGCCGGTCTTCCTCCGGGTCGAACCCGCGCCCCACCCGCGGCTCGACGCCGAGCACCTCGAAGAAGCCGGCTCCCACCCGCTGCTGGCGGACGATCTCCACCCATCCCGGCGCGGAGAAGCTCACCTCGCTGCCCCAGCCGGAGTAGACCGCGAGATGCGACCGGGTCGCGTGGTCGCGCAGGAGCTCCCAGGAAGCGCCGTCCTGAGAGATCCAGGGCAGCGAGTCGCCCGCGGGCTCCCTGACGGTGGCGACGACCGCCAGCCGATCCGGCTCGGGGTAGGGGAGCGGCCGTAGCAGGACGGCGTCGACGACGCTGAAGACGGCGGTGTTGGCCCCGATACAGAGACCGAGAGTGGCGATCGCGGTGAGCGCGAAGATCGGGCTGCGACGGAGCTGACGGAAAGCCAGCCGCGTGTTGCGGACCAGCTCGTCCGACCAGCGCAGCCCGCGCGCCTCACGGCATTCCTCCTGCGTCGCCTCCAGCGGGCCGAAGTCCAGCCGCGCCCGGCGTCGGGCCTCCTCGCGCGGGTGGCCCTCGGCGACCAGGTCGCGCTCCCGCAGCGCCAAGTGCCGTTCCATCTCCTCCCGCATCTCGCGCTCGAACCGGGAGCGGAAGACGAGCGCTCGGAGCCACGACCTCAGCCGATGCCACATGCTTAGAGCTCCTGCGGGGTCGCGGCCAGGACGTGGCCGATGGCCCCGGAAAGACGTTCCCAATGCGAGGTCTCGGCATGCAGCCGGCGCTCACCCGCGGCCGTCAGGCGGTAGAACTTCGCCTTGCGGCGGTTCTCGCTCCGACCCCATTCCGAGGTCAGCAGACCCTGGTGCTCGAGACGGTAGAGCGCCGGGTAGACGGAGCCCTGCGGCACCTGGAGCAGGGATCGGGACAGGGCCTCGATGCGCAGCAGCAGACCGTATCCGTGCTCCGGCCCGAGCGAGGCCGCCTTCAAGATCAGCATGTCCAGGGTCCCCTGGAGAAGCTCCACCGGTCGGTCGGTCGAACCCCGTTCCTTCGAGCCCTGCTCGGTCGTTTCAGTGCTCCGTCGATCTCCCATACCGGCCGCCCTTCTCGCTCTTGTGCTCGGTCTCCTAGACTCTCTTGGGGAGCATGCTACTCAAGGTTCTCCTAGACTGTCAAGGAGAGTGAGAGGAGAGGCGAAGCCGCGTTCCCGCGCTGGAATCCGGACCGCTACCCGATTCCCGGACGCCCTACCCGTTTGGGTGGGGAGGTCCCTATCCCTGAATGGAAGAATCCTCCCCCGGGTGGGTATGGAAAGCCCTCCCCCGCTACGGAATCGTCTGAGTTGTGATGCGGCCACCCCGCAGGAAGGCCACAGCCGGATTTCGCTCGATGCCCCCGGGGTGGACAACCCGCCGAAAGGAGGGACACGCAGTGGCGAGACATGGCAGGGGGAAGAGCCTGACAGCAGGATTGCGACCAGTGGCTCTCGGCCTGGTGCTCGGTCTGATGCTCGGTCCGCTCGCCGGCCCCGCCGGGGCCGAAGGGTGGACCGGCTCGCTGGGCATCGCGGCCATCTCACAGAACGAGAGCGGCAGCGAAGGCTCCTTCCGGACCCAGACACAACTCGAGGAGGGCTTCTTTCTCCAAGATCTCACCCTGCACCACGAGGGGGAGGAGGGAAGCACCTTCGATATGCGTGCTTGGGGCTTCGGCGACGCCGAGCCCACCTGGCACGCCCGCATCGACTGGCGGTCCACCGGAGATTGGAAGGTGGGCTTCCGGTTCGATCGCCGCGAATCGTTCTTCCAGTTGGACACCACCGACCTGGGTCTGCGCACCGACGACTGGGATCTCGAGCGCTGGCGTGGCACGGTCGCGTGGGACGGTTGGAAGACCGCCACCCTCGGCTTCGACCTCCGGTACCACGAGCGCTCCGGCACGGTGAATCGGCCGTTGCTCGGGCTCAACGCGCTCTATCTGCTCCAGGAGGAGCTGGACGAGTCGTTCCGCGAGGCCACCTTCCGGCTGGAGACCAAGGACCTGCCGGTGTCGATCCTGTTCGAGCAGTCGTTCGCCACCTTCGAGCGCGACAACGACCGGCGGCCCGCCGACCCGGAGGTTCTCTTCGGGCAGGATCCAGATCTCTTCGTCGACGCGTTCGACAACCGCAACGAGGATCGCGACGTGCCCACCTCGCGTCTGATCGTCACCTGGGGTAGCCCGCGGGTGGAGGTCGCCGCCTCGCTGCTGTATAGCGCGGCCGAGGTGGACTCGCTGGGCTCCGTGCTCTCCGGCTTCGACATCGCCGGCGGCACCGTTGGGCGCATCGACTTCGTCGACGAGGTGATCGCCTCGGCCGATCTCGACGCCCTGGTCGGCGATGTGCGTCTCGGCATCGCGCTGGCCCCGCAGTGGACACTGCGGCTGGAGGGGGATTACCGAGACCGCTCGATCGACGCCGACCTCCTGGGTCAGCGTCTGGTGCGCGCCACGGACCCCCTGGGCAACGTCTTCGAGCTGGCGGGTGCGCTCGACGAGACCACCTTCTTCGACGTCACTGACGACTCGCAGCGGGCGACCCTCGAATGGCACGACCGCGACTGGACCGTCTGGGGTGGCGCCTTCGTCGCCCAGCGCGATGTCGATTGGCGCTTGACCCCCGACGACGCGATCCCGGAGGGCGTCCCCGAGCTCGAGCGCAATCGCGACTCGGACGGCTTCCTGGCCGGCGTGGCGTGGTCCCGGGGCTCGTTCTCCGGTGACTTCGAGTACGAGACCGGGGACTTCGAGAGCTTCGTCTTCCGCACCGATCCGGAGACCGTCGACCGCTGGAAGCTGCGGCTGCGCAGCGCCCTTGGCGGCGGCTGGGATCTGTCGCTGCGGGGACGCGTCGAGGAGTCCGACAACCCCCGGGAGGTGGCGGGCCTCGACCACTCCTCCGACGCCTACGGCGTGGGGCTCGGCTGGACGTCGTCGGACGCCGAGAGCGGCTTCGGCGTCGACGTCGACGTGGTGGATCTGACCACCAACACGGACCTGGTGTTTCCCAACGGCACCCCGGGGCGCTCGCGCTACGACCTGTCGTTGCTGACCCTGGGCCTCCACGGCCGCACCGAGTGGGGCAAGGCCAAGCTGTCGGGCTCCGCCACGCGGGTGGAGGACGACGGCGGGACCTGGCCGGTGGAGTCCTGGATCGCCCGCGCCCGGTTGGGCTTCGAGGTAGCGGCGCGCACCGAGCTCGCCCTGCTGGGGGAGTACTGGTCCTACGACGAGGAGCGGGCCGAAGCGGACGACTACGACGTCACCCGTCTGGGCATCGCGCTCAACTGGAGGTTCGAATGATGGCGCGCACTAACAACTGCACTTGGGACCGCAAGATGCCGTTCCTGGCTCTGCTGGCGGTGGCGGCCCTGGTCCCGGCCCTGATCCTGGGCACCGCCCCGGTAACGGCTCAAGAGCCGGCCTCCGACGAGCCCGAGGGCTTCGTCGCCCGGGAGATGTGTGCCGCCTGTCACGACGAGGGGGAGACCTTCGCCACCGGTGCCCACGGGCGCGCCATGGCGGCCCGCGGGGAGGACGTGCTGGAGCGCTCCTGCGTCACCTGCCACGGCCCCGGTGAGGCCCATATCGAGGAGCCCTCGACCGAGAACATCGTGCGTTGGCCGGGGAAGGACGCATGCGCCACCTGCCACCCGGCGTTCCCGGGGCGGCTGGGCCTGGCCAACGCGGCTCACGAGCGCCACGATCTGGCATGCTTCGACTGCCACGACGAGGGTCACGTGGAAAACGCCGAGGGGGTCGCGGAGACGCTGCTCAAGGCCCGGCCCTTCGAGCTGTGCGGCGACTGCCACGGGCTCCAGGCGAGCTCCTTCTCGCGCCCCTTCGCCCACCGCGAGGGCGCCGAGCCGTTCGACTGCACGGCGTGCCACACCGCCCACGGCACCGGCCGGGTCGGGCGTCTGGCCTCCTTCACCCGCACCGGCGTCTGCACCGACTGTCACGAGGAGAAGAGCGGTCCCTTCGTCTTCCCTCATCCCCCGCACGCTCTCGACGGTTGTCTGGCTTGCCACGAGCCGCACGGCTCGACCAACCCGCGGATGCTCACCCGTCGTACGGTTCTCAACCTGTGTCTGGAGTGCCACTCGAACGTTCCGGCGTTCCACGACCTGTCGCAACCGCGGTTCCGCAACTGCCAGACCTGTCACTCCGCCGTCCACGGATCCAACCGCGACGGTCGGCTGTTCGACGATTGAGAGGAGCACACCATGAGACGAACGATAACGGCATTTCTTGGGGCTTTGTCTCTCGGAGCTCTGCTTCTCTTCGGCTTCCAAAACGGCGCGGAGGCGCAGGATGTGACCACAGTGTCCAGCCACGCCAGCACCGGGCTGGAACCGGTGAGGATCATCGCTCCGGAAGTGAGCAACACTCCCTCCCAGGCGCAGCTCCTGGCGGCCACGGCTCGCCTGCAGCAGATCTACTCCTTCCAGGAGCTGGATCGCGGCGTCTACGTGGGATCCAGGTTCTGCATCGCCTGCCACCCCGGCTTCGAGGTGTGGCAGGACACCCTGCACTCGCGCTTCCTGCGCCGGCCGCTGGTCCAGAACTCGCTGATCCCGCGCCGCGGCGTCATCGCCGACTTCGACGACAACGGGGTCGACGACTTCCTCCAGGGGCTGAACTTCAACAACATCGACTCGGTGTTCAACGCCTTCAAGCCCAACGCGCCGATCTTGTCGGTCGAGGGCGGCACCTACTTCATCACCGTCGGTGCGCTCAAGCTGCCGGTGACCTTCACCCAGGCGGGGCAGGGCGGCGGCTCGGCCCAGCGCTACGTGGTCAAGCTGCCGGTGGTCGACACCCCCACCGGTCTGACCGACAGCAACTACTTCGCGCCGCTCCAGTTCGTCCCCGGCACGGGCTGGGTGCCCAACACGCCGCAGGACTGGTACAACGGCAACCAGCCGCGGTGGGGGGAAGGTCTCACCGCCGGCCAGCTCGACAGCCACGGCGGCAACTACGCCAAGACCTGCGTCGGCTGCCACTCCACGGGCATCCGTGGGCTCCCCACCACGCCGCAGGGAGAGAAGTCCTTCGACGGCTTCGTGGCGGTGCTCTTCGCGCCGGATGACGAGACGGTGTTCGACTGGGACGGCGACGGCGAATTCGACCTGATGAACATCGGGTGCGAGTCCTGCCACGGCCCGGGCTCGGCGCACATCCTGGGTGGCGGCGATCCCTCCAAGATCGTCCACCCCGGCGAGATCCCGGTGCAGGCCCAGATCGACATCTGCGGCCGCTGCCACACCCAGCCGACCTCGGTGCCCAACGGCACCTACCCGTGGCCCTTCAACGATGCCACCCACACCGACTACACGCCGAGGCTCGCCGCCGCGGGCGTGCCGCTACAGGACTTCGCCAACGACGCCTCGACGCGCTGGCCGGACGGCAAGCACGGTCGGATCACGCGGCCGTACCACGACTACGTGGAGTCCAACAAGCCGACCTTCCAGTTCAACATGGTGTCGTGCACCGACTGTCACAATCCGCACCGCGAGGCGCAGGAACACATGATCCGCACCTCGCTGGTCGAGGACGGCATCCGGATCGCCACCGAGGTGGAGAACAACACGCTGTGCCTGGCCTGCCACGCGGAGCACGGTCCGTTCGAGGCGCTCACCAAGGAGATGATCGCCGACATCGAGGACGAGGCGAACCTCGACGAGATCGAGGACGTGGTGAGCGCGCACACCAACCACCCCTACGCGCCGGAGCGGCGTCTCGGGCTGTCGCGCTGCATCGAGTGCCACATGCCGGCCATGTCGGGTCGCGGCACGCTCACTACCCCCAGCCACACCTTCGAGGCGGTGAGCCCCACCAAGACCCTGGTGCACCAGGACGAGGGTGGCATGCCGAGCTCCTGCGCCGTCTCCTGCCACGGCTTCAAGGTGGACGTGTTCGACCTGGGGATCGATCCCAACCCGAACAACTCCGTCTGGAACCAGCCGTTCGACCGTGCGCTGGCTCGCGAGCTCGAGGTCTACTACGGCCCCAACGGGCTGTGGTGGCAGACCGACGAGGACGGTGTGCCGGAATGACGGTGTGACGATGTGAAGAACTGAGATCGGGAGGATCGTGGCGAACCCCGGGGGCGGGCCGAACGGCCCGCCCCTTGGTCTTGCCGGCTCGCCGGCGCGGCCGGTCAGCGGCGGCAGTCCACCTCGACCGAGGTCACCGAGTCGAAGCCGATGCGGGTGCGGCTCAGGTCGTCGACGTCGCGGTCGACGTCGAGGGACTCGCCGCGGTAGTCGACGCCGGTCCACAGCCGCGCCCGGCAACCCGGATCCACCCGCACCGAGCGGGCCCGGTCGTCTCCCACCCGCGAGCTCCGCAGGTCGCGGGTGTTGTCGCGGAAGGTCTCCGATCGGCCGCGGAAGCCGGTGTCGTCGTACAGGGTCACCCCGAGACGGTTCCCCGGCGGGAGGCCGGGCGGGTCGACCGATCCCAGCCCCCGCCCCGAGCAGTCGAGACGGATCGAGGACAGGGTGTCGTTGCCCACCCGCTCGTTGTTGAGATCCTCGATGTCCCCCCCGCGCATCACCGTCGAGCGTCCCTCGAAATTCGGATGCTCGTAGAGGATGGCCTCGCACCCGCGGTCGAGTCGCACCGAGCTGGCCCGGTCGGGTTGGATGCGGGTGCCGCGCAGGTCGCGGATGTCGCTGGTAAAGGTCTCCGCGACGCCGCGGAAGTCCTGGTGCTCGTAGAGCGTGATGCCCCGGTCCCCCGAGCCACCGCTCCGGCCGGAGCAGTCGATGCGGAGCGAGGACAGCGTGTCGTTGCCGACCCGCTCGTTGTTCAGATCCTCCACCGGACCGCGGATCACCGACGAGCGTCCCTCGAAATTCGGGTGCTCGTAGAGGATCGCTTCGCAGCCGCGGTCGAGCATCACCGAGCTGGCGCGGTCCGGCTGGATGCGGGTGCCGCGCAGGTCACGGACGTCGCTGGTGAAGGTCTCCGAGACGCCGTGGAAGTCCTGGTGCTCGTAGAGCGTGATGCCCCGCTCACCGGGCCGGTCGGGGCGATCCGGGCGGTCAGGCCGGTCGGGCCGGTCGGGACGGTCCGGGAAGCCGGGCCGTCCGGGACGCACCGGCTCCGCCACCTGCGGCTCGACCACATCGATGGTGACCGTGCCGCCCTTCATGCTGCGTTTGACGAATTCGAGATCCTCCTCGATCAGAAACTCGATGAGAGTCGTGGCGTTGTTGTTGCCCGGGTGCACGGACGAGACCGCCTCCACGTCGACCGAGCCCACCTTGACGTCGATGTTGGTGAGGTTGATGCGCTTGGTGCCGGCGAGAGCCCAGAATTTGGTGCTGGGATAGCGCGGCGCCCGGCGGCCGCCGGGGAGCGCCACCAGGCGCAGCCGCACCCGGTCGCCGACCTCCATGCGGAGCGTGTCTCCGGGAGACAGCTCGGTCAGCTTCTGCTTGGTCTGGAGGTCCTGCACCGCGATGCGGACCTCCTGGATCACCGGCGCCTGGGCCGATGCCGGCGTCGGAAGAGCGAGCAAAGCCACCAGCGAGCCAAAAATCGCGGCCCCGGTGGCGAGGGATGTCAGACGTTCGTTTCTCATGGTCCAGCTTCCTCCTCGATTCTGGGAGCTGAGGCTCCGGAGCCGTCCGGAGCCGGGTTGCCGATGAATGAAAGCAAAGTCGAGGCCAGCATGCCGCTTGCCGGTCGTGGGTCGGGTCGTGGGCGGACCGGTGAGCGACACGCTTCCGCGGGGACAGCAAGCATTTTACAGGAAAGCATTTCAGGGGAGGCTAGAGGATTGTGGATTCCGGTCGATCGTGCTAGCGTTCTTCTCCCGCCTTTCGCGGTCTTCGTCCTCTGCAGAGGACGATTCACCTTCACTCGGCCAGGACTCGGCTCCCCCGACTCTTGCAACACGGCAAGGAAAGCCTGTACCCACGATGACCCGCAGCACCGCCAGCGCCTCCAGCAGCGCTCCCAGCAGCGCCCCTTCCAGCCCAGCCGTCGACTCCCTGGACGTCCGGGTGCGCGACGACATCCGCAACGTGGCGATCATCGCCCACGTGGACCACGGGAAGACCACCCTGGTCGATGCCCTCCTGTGGCAGAGCGGCATCTTCGGCGAGCACGAGACCCCGATCGACCGGGTGATGGACTCCAACGATCTGGAGCGCGAGAAGGGCATCACCATCCTGTCCAAGAACACCGCCATCCGGTACCTGGGCACCCGCATCAACATCGTCGACACCCCGGGCCACGCGGACTTCGGCGGCGAGGTGGAGCGCATCCTCAAGATGGTCGACGGCGTGCTGCTGCTGGTCGACGCCAGCGAGGGACCCATGCCGCAGACCCGCTTCGTCCTGCGCAAGGCGCTGGAAGAGGGGCTGCGGCCGATCGTGGCGCTCAACAAGATCGACCGCGGCGACGCGCGTCCGGCGGAGGTGCTGGACGAGATCTACGACCTGTTCATCGATCTCGATGCGGCGGAGGACCTGCTCGACTTCCCGGTGTTCTACGTCAACGCCAAGGCCGGGCTCTGCGGCCGCACCCCGGACACCGTCGACCAGACCCTGGCGCCCTTGCTGGACGAGATCCTCGAGTCGGTGCCGGCGCCGCGCTATCGGCCGGGGCATCCGCTCCAATTCCAGGTCACCACCCTCGACTACGACGACTACGTCGGCCGCCTCGCCATCGGCCGCGTCTTCCAAGGTGAGCTGCGCCGGCATCAGTGGGTGGCCCGGGTCAACGCGGCGGACCCCGAGGGGATGGAGGGAGATCCCCCCACGGTCAAGGTCGTCGGCCTGTGGGGCTACGACGGCCTCCAGCGGGTGCAGGTGGAAAGCGCCGCCCCCGGCGACATCGTCGCCGTGGCGGGGCTCGACGAGGTGCACATCGGCGACACCCTCACGGACCCCGAGGATCCGCGGGCGCTGCCGCCGATCCGGGTCGACGAGCCCACGCTCTCGATGCGCTTCGGGATCAACGATTCGCCGCTGTCGGGGCGCGATGGCAGGTTCTTGACCTCGCGCAAGATCCGCGAGCGGCTGGAGAAGGAGGCCCTGAGCAACGTGGCCATCCGGATCGAGCCCACCGACTCGCCGGACGTGTTGGAGGTCTCCGGCCGCGGCGAGCTGCAACTCGCCATCCTCATCGAGACCATGCGCCGCGAGGGGTACGAGCTGACCGTCGGCAAGCCGGAGGTGCTCACCCGGCGCATCGACGACGTCCTCCACGAGCCGATGGAGCACCTGGTGATCGACGCCCCGGAGGAGTACATCGGGGTCATCACCCAGAAGCTGGCGCCGCGCAAGGGGCGGGTGGTCAAGATGGCCCACGACAGCAGTGGGCGGGTGCGCATGGAGTACCGGATCCCGTCGCGCGGGCTGATCGGGTTGCGCACCGAGCTGCTGACCGACACCCGCGGCACCGGCATCTTCCACCACCGCTTCGAGGGTTGGGAGCCCTGGCAGGGGGACATCCCCCATCGCTCGACCGGCTCGCTGGTGGCGGATCGCTCGGGCAAGGCCACCTCCTACGCCATCGAGAACCTCCAGCCCAGAGGCACCTTGCTCGTCTCGCCGACGACGGAGGTCTACGAGGGGATGATCGTGGGCGAGCACACCCGCGCCAACGACCTGGACGTCAATATCACCAAGGAGCGCAAGCTCACCAACATCCGGCAATCCACTGCCGAGGAGCTCGAGCGTCTGGTGCCCCCCCGGCGTCTGTCGCTGGAGCAGGCGTTGGAGCTCATCCGCGAGGACGAGGCGGTGGAGATCACCCCCGCCACCTTTCGGCTGCGCAAGAAGGTGCTGGCGGCGGTGGAGCGCAAGCGACGGAAGTGAGGGAACGGTAGGACCCGCCCGTCCTGTCCTCCTCGGAACCAAGAAAAGTAGGTGGCCAGCTTGCGTGGTGTGCGGGGGGTAGGCGTGCTTCGCACCCTTGGAAAGTCGGATACGTTAGACTGTTGCGTTATGGCGCCCTCTCACTCCTTCGGACCGCCGAAAAGGGTCCATACGGCTCACGCACTCTTTCTCCTCTTGAGCCTCCTCGTCGCCTCCGCGCCCAGTGCGGAAGAGCCGGACGAGATCGCGACGGTCGCTTTTGGCGTGACCGGGATGGAGAGCCTCGCCGAGCACATGCCCGGCCTCGCCCGCGAGCTTCTCGGGCAGCTCGCCGAGCCGGAGGACGGGGAAACTGGGGAAGAAGACGGGAAACAAGAGGACGAGGCGGTGCTCAGGGCTCGCTTCCGGACGCAGCTCGTCGCCGGGAAAGACGCGGGCGCGCTTCGCTCTCTCGACAAGCTCCGCCGCATCCTGGCCGAATCTGACGCCGAGCGAGCCGGCGTCACCTACCTGCAGTACGAGATCTTCGCCAGGGCTCGGTTGCGAGAGGCACAGGACGACATCCCGTTCGACCGGGCCTTTCGCCAAGCGTTGCTCGACGCCTTCGAGCCCCTCGACGACGGAGACGCGCTCTATCTGGCCGGGAGGTTCGTCTACCGACTCCCCTTGGCCCGCCAGCAGATCGAGGAGCTCCTGTCCAAGCTCGCGGGTCAAGAACGCATTCCGACCGAAAAAGCGCTCGAGCTGGTACAGGCCTACCAACCCTACACCGTCTACCAGCGCATCCTGCCCATGGTTCCGGAAGCGCTCGCGGCAGAGAACCGTCGACGTTACGCGATCCAGGACGACGTCCTCATTGAGACCCCGGACGGCGCGACCCTCTCTGCCGTCGTGGTCCGCCCGAGGCGCTTCACCACGCCGCAGCCGGCCGCCTTGCTCTTCAACATCTACAGCGACACTTCCGTCAACGTCGAGGTGGCGAAACAGGCCGCGGCTCGCGGGTACGTGGGTGTCGTCGTCGACACGCGTGGCAAACGGCTCAGCCCCGACCCGATCGAGCCGTGGGAGCACGAGGCCGCCGATACCCATGCCGTCCTCGACTGGATCAGCCGGCAACCTTGGAGCAACGGCAAAGTCGGCATGTTCGGAGCCAGCTACTCCGCCTTCGCGCAGTGGGCGGCGACGAAGAAGCCGCACCCGGCCTTGAAGACCATCATTCCCGTGGTCGCCTCGATGCCGGGCTTCGGCCTGCCGATGCACAACAATATCTTCATCAACGCCAACTACTGCTGGGCCTTCCAGGTCACCAGCTCCAGGGTCGACGATCCGGCAGTCTGCCGGGACACCAAGCGGTGGGACCGACTGGTCGACACCTGGTACCGGAGCGGCCGTCCCTACCGTGAGATCGACGCCGTGGACAGCACGCCCAATCCTTTGTTGCAGCGCTGGCTCGACCATCCGGCCTACGACGAGTACTGGCAGGGGATGGTGCCTTGGAAGCCGGAGGAGCTGGCCAAGATCGACATCCCCGTGCTGTCGATCACGGGTTACTACGACGACGGCCAGGTCGCGGCGCTCGAGCTTCTACGCCGGCTCGAGAAACACAACCCCGACGCTGACCACACGCTGCTCATCGGACCCTACGACCACTGGGGCGCGCAGTGGCGACCGCCATCGAATCTGCGAGGTTACGAGATCGATCCCGTCGCTCGCATCGAGACGCACGAGATCATCTTCCAATGGCTCGACCATGTGCTTCGGGGTGGCGACAAGCCGGCTTTGCTGAAGGACGCGGTCAACTACCAGGTGATGGGCACCAACGAATGGCGACACGCTCCGTCCCTGGCCGCGGTGGGCGACAAGACGGTCAAGCTCTATCTGAGCGATCTCCAGAGCGATCTCCAGAGCGATCCTCCGACGGACGGTCGGTATCGGCTGGTCGCCCAGGCGCCGGAGGAGCCGGGCTCGCTGTCCCTCGTCGTCGACCTCGCCGATCGCACGACGACCCACAACGCCGACGCGTATCCAGAGCCGATCCTCCGCGAGCGCCTCGACGCGGGCCGCGCCCTGGTGTTTGTCAGCGAGCCCTTCGCCGACGGCCTCGTGATCAGCGGACAATTCAGCGGCCGGCTCGAGATGAGGCTGAACAAGAAGGACGTCGACCTCGGGATCGTCCTCTACGAGCTGATGCCCGACGGCCGTTACTTCCACCTCTCATGGTACGTCGGGCGGGCGAGCCATGCCGCGGACATGACGGTGCGGAGGGTGCTCGAGCCGGGTGCGGTCGAGTCGATACCCATTCTCCGCACACCGATGACGAGCCGCCGGCTCGGCCGGGGTAGCCGGCTGGTAGCCGTGATCGACGTCAACATGAACGAAGGGGCACAGATCAACTACGGCACCGGCAAGGACGTGAGCGACGAATCGATCGAAGACGCCGGCGAGCCCCTCCGTCTGGAGATTCTCACCGGGAGCTTCCTGGAGATTCCGATTTCGAGCTAGCCGTCGCCGCTTGTTTTGGGCTTCCGCCTGTAGGGTCTTTCCTAGACACCGTGCGCGGCCCTGTAATACGATCATCCAAGGAGGTAATACCATGGCGGAGCCACTGCGAACCGTGTCCTTCAAGCTTCCGGAAGATCTCGACCGGGCGTTGAGCGACCTGGCCCAGCAACGACACTCGACCCGGTCGGAGCTACTCCGCGAGGCGGTCAGGCGCTTGATCCAAGAGAAGCCGCAGTCAGTCCTGGCTCGTACGAAGGATCTAGTGGGCTCACTGAAAGGACCCGCCGACCTGTCGACCTCCCCGAGACACATGGATGGTTATGGAGAGTGACTCGGATTCTGGTGGACACGGGCCCCTTGGTGGCCTATCTCAATCAAGATGACGCGCACCACGACTGGGCGGTCGAGACGCTGGGCTCCCTCGAGCCACCGCTTATTACTTGCGAAGCGGTCGTCTCGGAATCTTGCCATCTGGTGCGAGATCTCAAGAGTGGTCCAGCGACGGTCCTCGCGCTCCTGTCCCGAGAGATTCTCCTTCCCGCATTTTCTCTCTATGACGAGATTGGGCCGGTCCATGCCTTGATCGAGAAGTACGGGGATGTCCCAATGTCCTTGGCAGACGCCTGCCTTGTCCGGATGACGGAGCTCGACCGGCGCAGTGCGGTGCTGACGCTCGACGGGGACTTCCGGATCTACCGGAGAAACCGGAACGAGCCGGTACCCGTCATCCTGCCGGAAGGGCGGTGAGTCCGCCACGGCCTACCAGCCGAGGAGCGAGCTCCGTACGTCCAGATATGCATCCGCAACCTCTTGCCTCACCTTTTGAGCTTTGAGCATCATGAGCTGCCAGCGACTCAGCTTCAGTAGCTCGTAACCACAGCCGCACAATCCGCCAGACGGGGGCTCAGCCCCAGGCGGAGTAATCACGAGTACGTCGTCGGCCACACGCCTCAACGAGAGAGTCCGTTCAATCTCGGGTACAAAGAAGTGGATCTCGTCACCGACCGTTCGGGCCTCGGCGATGGTAAATCCGCTCGGGACCCGAAGGGAGAGACGATATGGATTCCCGCCACGGATCTCGGCGAAGACCACCAGCTCACAGTCGTACCAACGGCCCCTGAGCTCGGACAGCACCCGGACGTCGCCGGTGACGGCGGTCGATTGCAACGGTGGCAGCTCCCGGGTACAGGCACAGAGGGCGAGGACACAAACGACGATGGCCAAGAGGCTTCGATGGTGGGTTCGCCAGGGGCAGGAGATTGGACCATGGCCGAGAGCTTCACGGCCTCCTCCGGGATGCCGGGTGACAGATTCAATCTCATTGCAGGTGGGTGGGCAGGCGAGGTTGAGCTAGCATCGGCACAGATGCGCCGTTCCGCCACAACCCCACCCGTCACACGAGCGGCAGCCGCGCTGGTCGTTCTCGGGCTCTTGCTGCCGGTGATACCCCTGGAGGCGAAGCACCCGCCCTTCTCACCCGATCTGGAGAGAGAGGTCTCGCAGCTCTGCCGGCAGGTGCTCGCCGCAGGCGTCTTCAACCGCCGTTCGCTGGCCTGCTATCCGCAGGTCTGGCACGAGGTCGAGAATGCGCTGTGCTCGGTCGACGTCGGGGACGTCTGGCTGCCTTTCGCCGCCGGCTTCGGCGTCGAGTCCGAGCGCCTGGCCCCGAAGCAGTTGGAGCACCAGACGCTGGTGTTCGCGCGGTATCGGGTCCATCCGGCGGCCTGGAGCGCTTGGCGCGCCAAGCACTGCCGTGACGTCGAGCCCACGACGAGCATCGAGGCCGACTGGGGCGTCGGCACCGAGCAACCCGAGGCGACCTACGTGGCCCTCCGCATGCACGACGTTCTCGAGCGCACGCAGGACGCCTTCGCCGCCGCCCGCGCGGTGGCCCCGCCGTCCCTCGTCGAGCGGTGGGAAAGCTGCGCGCTCCTCCTCCGGGAGCTGGACATGGGCGGCAAGCCCGGCGTCCACTGTCGGCTGATCGGCTCCGACGACACCGGCACCGCCGACGAAACCCTCTACTTCTCCGCTCGGCGCATCTACCATCCGGCCTCGCTTGGACCGTGGCTGCTTCCCTTTCCCTTGCCGCGTTTGTTCGCCCCGAAGCTCCGCCGCGACCTGGAGATCGAGGGCGCGAGGTGCGAGGGCCCGGAGTGGCGCCAGGGGATGCGGATCAAGGGGCACCACACCCTGCGCTGCAAGCGCCTCGGCACCTCGGACGTCACCTTTCGTCTGACCACCTCCAAGGGCGATTGCACCGAGACCCTCCCGGCGGCTGGAGACCCGCCCTGGGACACTACCTGCGCCGAGGCCGATCTCGAAGCTCCGGCGCCGGAGCTGCCGTTCGGGTCGCCACCCTGACCTGGAGGAGCCCTTTCCTGATGAATCTTTCAATCTTGGATCTCTCTCATCCTTCGGACGCGGTCGAGTTGGTGGAGGAGGCTGCAGCGTTCGGCTACACCCGGTACTGGATCGGAGAGCATCACAGCCCGTCCCAGTGTGCGAATCCGCTCTTGCTCGGAGCCGTTCTCGCGTTGGCGAATCCCGCCCTCCGGGTTGGGAGTGGCGGTGTCTGTCTGACTTTGCACAGCTCTTTGCAGGTGGCGGAGGACGCTCGGCTCGTCGAGACCATGATCCCGGGTCGGCTCGATCTCGGGGTGACACGAGGAATGCCGTTGAGCCGGGCCCTTTCGAAGGAGCTCTTGGACGGCCGGAAGCCTCTCGATCAGGCGGGCTTCTTCGAGAAGGCGTCGCATCTCCATCGACTGCTGAGTGGCCAGCTGACAGAGGATCATCCGATGTTCGGGCACTGGCGAGTCGGAGTTCCCGCGCCTCCCATGTGGCTCCTGGGGCTGAGCCCGGAGAGCGCGCGGTGGGCAGGGGCTCATGGGACGGGATTCGCCTTCTCCCTGCATCACAACCACGGAAGGCACGATAGCCGGGCTGTTCTCCAGGAATACTTCAAGAGCTTCCAGCCGAGTCGGGAGTTTCCGGAGCCCGCTGCATTGATCGTGGTGAGCGGGATCTGCGCCCCCACCTTCGAAGAGCTCGAGACCTGGCGGCGAAGTGCCACCCTACCCAAGAACCTGGAGGACGTCGTCCTGGGAACCCCTCCCGATTTTCTGGAAGCGCTCGAGAGAATCTCCCGGGAGCATCGAGTAGACGAGGTGATGATCCTCGACTTGCTGCAGATGGGCAGCTCCGAGCGTTTGGAGATGTACCGCGCGCTCGGACAGATGTCCGGGATGGCCGCGAGCTCGGCCGGGAGAAGAGAACGAGGGTCCGAAGGGAGCTCCGGACCCTCGTTGGGTGCAACCGACGGTTAGACATCGGGATCGGGCCTCCAGAAACCAGGGGACGGCCCCACACTGGCTCTTGGTCGAAAGCGTCCCCGAGCTTGGCCACAAGACCTTGTGAGACACTGAAGTACGTGCCGAATTCAAAGCTCCCTCGGCTGGCTCGCCGCGGTGGCGGCGGCCCGGAGCGGGCTCCGGACCCAGAAGAGGGAGAACGACGATCCCCGGACCCGACCCCGGGGACCCTCGACGTACGGGGCGCGAGCGTTACTGCTCGCGCCAATTGCGCTGGGTGATGCACACCGGCACCGGGGCGATGAACTCGACGCCGGTGTCGGAGCGGAGCGACTTGATGTTGATGGTGAAGTTGGCGAAGCGGCACGAATCCGGGTACGCCTGCTTGAGCGACTCCATCACCTCGCGCAGGTTGTCCGATAGATCGTCCGCGGTCTGACCGCTGCCGTTGCCGTTGACCGAGCTCTTGATCTGACCCACCTCGGTGAACGGCTCGGTCACCAGGTCCGGCACCGTGCGGAATCGGAAGCCGGTGTCGAACACCGCGTTGGCGTTGGAGGTGAACAAGACGTACACCCGGCTGACGCCGCGGTTGGCACACACCACCTCGTTGCCGCCCAGGGTGCTGGTTTCGAGGATCGGGATAAAGCTGCTGAACACCGTCACCCCACCGAGGGCGAAGGCCTGGGTGATCACCCGCTCGTCGTCCTCCAGCGGCAGGAACCATCCCGGCTGCGCGGAGGTGGGGGAGAGCAGGAAGTCGGTCTCCGGATCCACCGCGGCCGCTCCGAGATTGATACGCCGCAGATCGTCCTGATCGAACGGGATACCGATGGTGGTCGCTGCGAAATCGTCGTCGACCAGCAAGTAGAAGCGGCCGTCGTCGTTCGGGGCGTCCTCCCACAGGTCTTCACGGTCGCCGGTGCCGAAGGCGAGGGCGAACTGGCCGCGGGCGGCGACGAAGATCACCGACGGGGCGAAGTAGATCGGACGCCCGTCGGTGGTGAAGATGGGGAACGGATTCCACCTCGAGTCCGTCACCCGCTTGCCCTGTCCGGGCACGTCGTCGAAGGGCACCGGCGTGCTCAGATCCACCTTGAACACCAGCCCCTTGAGGGTGCCGATGTAGATGGTGTCGAAGACGCCGTCCTGGTTGGTGTCGACGGCGGCCGGGGCGCTCGGAGCCGAGCCCACGAGCTGCTGCTTGTAGAGCACCTTGCCGGTTTCGACGTCCACCATGTAGAGCCAGTTGCCGCCCTGGACGGCGGCCCGCTTACGGTCCGGATCGATGCCGCCACCGAAGACCGAGACGAACTTGCGGACCACGTTCGTGCCGTCGCAGGTGGCGCCTTCGCACACCTCGATCATGCCGATGTTCGGTGTCGACCAGGTGTCCACGAGGTCCGGCAGACCATTGCCGAAGGTGCCGTCGCCGTTGTCCTCGTCGTCGCAGCGGCCGTCCGCGGTGTTGAGACAGCCTTCCTCGTCGAGGAGCTCCCACAGGACGGAAGGCCAGGGTAGCGGTCCGCAGCCGGCCCCGCCGCTTTCACAGGTGGGGAGGAGACCGCTCGCCCCGGGCTGGGGGACGTTGTCGTTGTCCAGCGTGTCGGGCTGGGTGAGGTCCAGCGCGTAGTAGCCGGTGCCTCCCTCGCGCAAGCCCCCGACGGCCACCGACCTCCAGCGGCGCTCCGAATCGGTGGGGATTCCCGCGTGGACCGGATCGATGAACACGTCGGAGGCGACCGGTGTGCCGTCGACGGTGAAGCCATGACGCCGCGGAAGCGTGGACAGCTCCTGGAGCCGGGTGAGGGCGGTCCGGGGCACGAAGGAGAACAGCTCCCGGCCGCTGCCGTTGTCGAACTCTCCCTGGACCGGCGTGGCGCTGCCGTTGCGGCGGAAGATGCCGGCGTCGAAGCCGTGCACCTGGCCGTCGTTGCTAGCCACGAGAAGGACGTTGCGGCGGAATTGATGACGGGCGAAGAAACACTGGTAGCCGGGGTTGAAGTCGGCGCCGGTCGCGTCGCACGGTTGGCCGTTGCTGAACACGTCGCTGACGAAGAGCTGGAAGTTGTCCGGCGCTCCCAGCACCTTGGGGTTGGCGTGGAAGATGTCGCCCAGGACGTAGGGCTCGTCGTTACCGCTCTCCGGATTGCGGAACAGCTTCTTGCCATAGAGCAGACGGAACAGGGAGTCCGCTTCGAGCCGGCGATCGTTGTCCGCGGCGCAGGTAGTGAACGCGGCGTCCGTGGGGTCGCAGATGCCCAGGTCGGCCAGCAGCCGCTCCCAGCCGGCATCGTCGTTCGGCGGCGCGAACAGGAGCCGGTCCTCCGGCGTCGTGTTGCCGTTGGCGCCGCTCTGGAAGACGCGGCGCTCGGTGAACCCGAAGCCGATCTGGAAGTCGGAAGGGGCGAGCGGAGCGGCGGTCGGCGCGGGCAGGTCGGGCGCCAGATCGAGCAGCTCCTCCCCGGCGTCCCAGATCCGGCAGCTCGTGTCGTCGGGTCCGGTGCAGACCTCGTCCCGGTCGGGGACCAGCCGGGTCTCGACGGTGCCGTTCGGCAGCGAAACCTGGACCTGCTTGAGCGGGATGGGCCGCACGTAGCCGTCGATCCGGCCGGCCCAGATCGGTTGCTCGGGGACCGGCGTAAAGCTGGTCAGGAAGATCTTGTCCGAGGTGTTGGCCTGGGCCTGAGGCACCGCGGCGGCGGCGAAGGAGCGGTTGTCGGCGGTGATCTCGTCGAAGATCTGCCGGAAGGCGTCGATCAGCTCCTGTTTGTTGTTGGGAAACAGGGGGCCGGGGCCGTCGGGCTCCCCGTCGCCGTCGTGGTCGGTGGCCCCGGAGCCGCCGTTGTCGGCGATGCAGTCGAGGACGTTGTCGCGGCTGGGGATCTGGAGCTCCGGATTGCCCAGAGCGACCGCAAAGGAGCGTACCGGGATGGGGTCGCCGTTGAACACGAACGTCCGGAGCTCGTTGGCGTGACCGCAGGCCGCGACTCCGTCGGTGGCCAGACCGTCGGTGATCACCACCAGGTTGAAGGAGCGGCAGGCGAGGTCGGGATCGCCGATGACCGGATCGGTGGCGACGGTGAGCCACTCTCCGAGCCAGATCCGGAAGTCCTCCATCGACTTTCCGGTAGGAGTGCGGCCGTGGTAGACGAGGGGCCGTGCGCGACTGTCCTTGAGCCGCAGGAAGCCTTCTCCGGGCTGGCGGAAATCGTTGAAGTAGGGCGCGATGCCGAACTCCGGAGCCGTTTCGCCGGGAATCTCGAGGTTGGGTGCCATGCGGTGCTGGACGATCTCCCGCTGATCGTTGCGCCAGTCGAAGGGGATCAGGTCGCCCATCGTATAGGCGGCGCCGCGGGTGCGACCGAAGGTGGCCAGGAAATCGGCCTCGAACGGGTCTGCCGTGGTGGGTTGCTTGAGGTTGTGACCGTTGAAGTCGTCGCGGTTGCTGTCCTCGTTCCGCTCGAGCCCGTCGGAGCCATTGAGGTTGATGCCGACCTGCTGGGCGTCGGGTCCGAAGAACGACACGCCGGGGGCTTCGCGGTTGATGATGCCGCGCGAGGCTTCCCAGTGGACGAACTCGGTCGCCTTTTCGAACACCAGGTTGCTGGTGCCCTTGTTGGTGACGGTGGTGCAGGAGCCGTTGTCGCAACGGTCGACCACCACCTCGACGGTCATCGTGTCGTCGCCGAGGGTCTGGCCGGCAAAGACGCCACTGTTGAGCACGTTGAACTGGGCGCGGTACACCTCTCCGTCGGTGTCGCGGATGAAGACCGTGCGGTCGGTGTCGTTGTCCTCATCCAGCTTGGGCCAGCGCCGCGCGCGCTCGGCCTCCCACGCATCGTCGAGATCCGCCGGGTTGCCGGAGTCGCAGCCGATGTCGTCGTCGCGGGCGTTGGCGGGACTGAAGCCGAGGGTACAGCTCCAGGTGTCGCCGAACACCTCCTCCTGCCCGGCGTCGGGGTAGAAGCGGCCGCTGTCGAGGGCAATCAACCCGTCGGGTTGCAGGGAGGCGTCCACAACCCGGTACCACCAGTGCTTGTTGAGCACCCTCATGCCGTCCTGGTCGAAGGTACCGAAGCCGAAATGGACGTTGTCGGTCTGCTCCATGATCTCGTAGATCGCTTCCTTGGCCACCCGGAGGCGGGAGTCCGGATCGTCGCCGATGGCATGCGGCAGACACTCGCCGGTGGGGCACTCGACGAGACACTCGCCGGCGGCGACGGCCTCGGCGGTGCAGGGCACCGACAGATGCATCGAGCCCGAGATGTCGAGGAGCACGAAGACGTAGGGATTCTGCTGGCTTCGGCGCAACAGGTCCCGGTCGTCCGCCCGGACGGTGCCGGGAAGGAGCCAGAGAGCCGTGACCAGCGCCACGAGGATCGAGAAAGCAACGAAACGATTCGACTGCGGAGGATTTGGAGCGACCATGGCCGACCTCCTGAATGACATTGAATGCGAACGGGTCACAGAACGGGTCTCAGAGACTGATGTCGTTGGGATCGCCGGCCATCGCCTGGGCGAACGTCTGGGCCGATTGCTGCCACGGCTGGAAATCGATCATCACGCTGACCGAACGGCGCGCCACGGGGAGCGGTTGGGCCGGCCGCGGGCCGGTGCCCGACCAGGCGACGCGGGTGACGTTCGCGGTCACCGCGTGGTCGATCTTGAAGAACTCCGAGCCCTGGTTGATCATGCACAGGTTGCACGGAGTCACCAGCAGAGGACGGAGAGGCGTGACGTCCACCTCGTTCTGCACCGTGACTCCAGGGTCCGGCCCCGGATCCGCCAGCTCCAATCGCAGAGGACGGTTGTCCGGCACCACCAGGACCTTGGCGGTGGCCACCTGGATGCCGGTGTCCGCCGCGGTCAGCACCCGCTCGAGGGTGCGCTCGTTGTTGCCGAGCTGCCGCTCCGTCTCGGTGACGGTGGCGATGGCCAGACCGAGGATGGTGAGGGCGACGAGCGCCAGCAAGACGGTGACGTAGGCGGAGCCGGACTCGCCGGACGCGGCTCCGGACTGCTTTGGCCGGTGTGTCGGTCTCCGGCTCGCTCGATACGGCATGGGGCGCTCCTTTCCTCGGGGGCTGGTTCTCACACGTAGCTCTCTGATCGGTTGCTCACTCGCCGGTTGCTCACTCGTCGGTTGCTCACTCACGGGCTGCTTTCTCACAGGTTCCTCATCTCGACCACGGTGGTCGTCAGGCCGCGCCGGAACATCCGCTCGGCACGCGATGCTCCGCTGGGGGCCAGGGGCTCGGAGTAGTCCCGGTCCTCGATCGCGGTCAAGGCAGGGGAGATGTGATTGCGCTCGAATTGGAGCGTGCGTCCCAGGAAGCTCAATCGCAGGAAGTAGAGACGCGGTTGGGGATTGGCGGCGGCGTTCCAGGGTGGCGACCACGGGGCCATCGTTTCGTCGTCCGCCGCGGCGTTGAACAGCCAGTCGTCGTCCTCGCCGTTGGCCGTCTCGAGGATCAGATCGTCGCCGCCGTCGTTGTTGGCGTCCTGCTCGAACCAGCCGCCGAGGGAGCTGTCGAAGGCCAGGGCGACCTGGAAATCCAGCAGGCCGTCGGCGATGCCGGTGGTGAGACTGGCGAGCTGCTCCGCCGCGTTGCGGCCCCAGGGCTGATTGGTGTTGGGAAAGAAGCGTGCCCGGGTGAGCACCGGCAGGGTCTCGTCACGCAGGTAATAGCGGTGCTCCTCGAGAAGGCCGACGCTGGCGACGGTGCGCAGCGCGGTCGGCAGACCTGCGGCGAGGTTGGGAATCATCAACCCGCGGTAGGCGCCGGTGCGGGTGCCGTTCACCACCAAAAAGGCCGCGATCACCTGCGTCGGGTTGGAGCAGTCGATGGGGGCTACGGAGCTCCCCGGATCGAGCTCGACGACGGCATACACCTCCGGACCCAGCGGGCTGGTGAGGATCAACGCCTCGGCGAGACCGTCTTGGATCGCCTCGCACAGCGGCGTCAGGCTCTGGGGCACCCCCGCGGGGCCGGGGTTGTTGATCACCACCCGGCCGGTCTCGGCGGTGGTGGGATCGGCGTCGTCCGGGGCCAACACGAGGGTGTTGCTGTCCGCCGAATTGACCTGGTAGATGGGAGTGTCGAACACACCGCGCAGGGTCACCACGTCGGTGTCCTCGACGATCTGCGGCGAGCCGGCGAAACCGGGGGCGATGTCCTGGCTGGCACCCACCTGGTTGGTCACCGCCAGCGCCGGCGAGCGGTGGACAGGGCCGGCGACGGTGATGCTGGGCAGACCGCCGCGCCCGGCCATGCGCACGCTGCGGGCGACGGTCCTCTGCGCACCACGGAGGGCCTGTTGGAGATCGGTCTTCTCGAATTCGACCCGGCTCACCTCGCTGGTGACGTCGACGGCGATGGCCACCGCCAGCAGCACGAAGGTGGCGATGGCGAGGGCGACCAGCACCTCCACCAGGCTGAAGCCGGCTTCGCCGCACGGGGTCGGCGTTCGTTTCGGGGTGTCGCTCGGGGTCTCGGTGATGATCTCGCTCATGGTCTCGCTCCTGGTGTTTCGGGCTCGGGTCAGAACGACTTGAGCTGCTGCAGGCGCAGACGGGTGCTCGGCGTGATGGCGTTGCCCTCGGCGCGCCGGCTGGCCACCGAGACATCGACCTCTTTGAGGTGGACGGTGGCCGCCAGAGCTCCAGCCGGCAGCGGATTGTCGAAGACGCCATCGCGGTCGGTGTCCTCCAGCCCGAGGACGAGATCGACGACGCCGTCGCTGTCGGTGTCCCGGACTCCGTTGAGGCTGTACTGGCGTACCGTGACAGTGCGGCGCCACAAAGCTTCCTCCTGACGGCCCAGACCGGCACCGGCGGTCGGCAGGTCCGGGCGCCAGCCCTCGTCGCCGAGACGCTCCGGCTGACCGGTGGACCAGAATTCGGTCAGAGTGCGCTCGTTTCCCGCGGTGACCTCCAGCAGCTCGTGGTTGAAGGGGAGCTGCAGCAGCTCCTCGATCTCGGAGCGGCCGAGCTGGCTTTGGCGGCCCGCTTCGTTGCCCTGGGCGTTGACCCGCATGGCGCGGGTGAATACCGGAACCAGGCTGATCAACACCACGGTCAGCAGGGCCATGGCGACCAGCACCTCGACCAGGGAGAAGCCTTGCCGGGAGAGGACGGGTGGGGAAGGCGCGTCGTGGGAGCGGGAAGCTTCATCGTTCATCGGATCGCTCCAGAAGGGTTCTTTTTCAGCACCCAGGCGCTGCCGTTCCAGTGCTGCACGCGGGTGCGGGGGGTGACCTCGGGCTCGATGCGGACCTCGCGGAAATGACCGCGGTCGTCGGCCAGACGGAAGGCACCGATGTCGGCGATGGAGCCGTCGGGAAGAAAGATCGCTTGCTGCTGGCCGCCCTGGGTCGTCAGCCCGTCCAGGGCCGGCTGCGTGCCGGGGGCGACGAGATCGATGTGGCTGGGAAGTGGGAGCCTCCGCACGATGTAGTCGGTGGTCTTGCGGGGTGCTCCGGCGGTGGGATTGAACACGCCGTCACGGTTGACGTCGGCGAAGGATTCGAGGCTGGTGGCCGCGGCGTCGGGGAGGACGTGCACCGGGTTGCCGGTCTGGATCGCCTCCATCCGCGCCTGGGCCAGCAGGGTGGTGGTTTCGCGGGTGGCCCGCTCCAGCTTCGCCCGCGCCAGGGTCGGACCGATCGACGGGGTGATGAAGGCCATGGCGATGGCCAGCACCACCAGGACCACGAGGAGCTCCAGCAGACTGAAGCCGGAAGCGGTCCGCGCGTGTTTCCTCGCTCGATTGGACAGTCTCGTCATTCCCTTCGCCTTTCTCTCGTCGGCCAGCTCGCAGCCCGGTTGTCCGAAACGTCAACCCACACCTCTCCAGGTATGGAGTCCACAGCTCCTGCGGTTGCCCCCTGGAGAAGAAGGCTACGAGTGGTGACGAATTGTCCAGCCTGGTAAGAGAAACGAAGGGAGAAGCCTCCAGCACTGAATGCTGTGACCTCCGATTGTCGAATAAAGCAAGAGAGATGCCAGGAGCGAGGCGTGCTCACGGCAGAGCCGCAGGTTCCTGTCTTCCTGCAGGGTTCCGGCGATGTACCTCCTGGGGCTCCGGTTGCCGAAGTCGGGAGGTTCTGTTACCGGCGGTAACGCTTCTGCCGTGAGCGGATCCTCGGTCCCGGATCTTCCGTGGACCTCGTGGGGGATCAGGCGGCGGCTTCGAGATGGGCCACCAGCTCGCCCAGCTCGGCCTTCCAACCCTCGGTGTTCTGCTGCTGGTGCTCGAGCGTCTCGAACCCGCTCTCGCGCAGCTCGAGGACCGTACCGCCGCCATCGCGGACGGTCAGGCTCCATTCGACCAGGGTGGACGATCCCTGGTCCACCGGCTGGCCCGGGACGTTTGACCAGCGCCAGGCGAGCCGGTGGGGAGGCTCGACATGCTCCACACGGAGCGCGTAGCGGCCGTGCTTCTCCCATGCGAGCCAGCCGGTGCCGCCGGGACGGAGGTCCATCTCGGCGGAGTCCCCGAACCAGGACGCCAGCTCTCCGGGTTCGGTAATCGCCCGCCACACCCGCTCCAGCGGGGCGTCGAGCTCGAGCCTGCGGTCGATCGTGAGGGTCATGGATTGTCCTCCAGGTGCTGTTGGAGCCGGGACAGCGCCTGGTCCCAGAGCTCCGCATAAGGTCGGAGCCAGTCGTCGATCTCGCGCAGCGGCCGGGGGTTCAGGTCGTGCAGCCTCCGGCGTCCCTGCCAGCGCTGGCGGATCAGACCGCAGTCGGTGAGGGTGTCCAGGTGCTTGGTCACCGCCTGGCGGCTGATGGGCAACGACTCGGCCAGGTCGGACACCGACTGCGGGCCGTCCTTCCGCAAGCGCTCGAGGAGCACGCGGCGGGTGGGATCGGCGACGGCGGTGAAGACGTCGGGTGCGGTGGATGGCGTCATGGGGGTCGTTGGATGCCTGCGTCGCGTGGTGGCCGGGCTAGCGGACCCGCGCGAGATGGAAGGTCATCGTGCCGATGTGCTCTCCGGCGCGGTAGCCGAGCCACTCGCTGTCCAGACGGCCGTCCTCGGTGAGCCGCATCCGGATGGTGCCGACGTGCTCGTCGCCGGGCTCGAGACCGGTGGCGTCGAGGAGCTCGAACACCAGATAGTCCGGGGTGCTGTGGACGCGATCGAGACGCATCCGCGGCTGGTTGCCGCCGGAGCAGTAGTGGGTGACCAGCAGATCGTCACCATCGAGGTGATACATGTTGATCATCTCCTCGTCGGTGCCCGCGGCCATGGTCTCCATCACCACGGTGCCGGCCGCGGAGACGCGCAGCTCGTGCTGGGTCTCCTTGCGGATCTGCGCCTCGGCTCCCGCCTCGCCCTCCCCTTCGGGAAGGCCGGCCCAGACGCCCTCCAGCGCCTTGAGCCGCTCGAAGGCGGCCGCGGCGTCGATCGGCGAGCCGGCGGTGTCGTCAGCCGACACCGGCGGTGGAAGCACCAGGGCGAGAGAGCAGAGGGGGACCAGCAGAGCAACGAGAGACGCGTGCGTGAGTCTGGGCATGGTCGAGGTCTCCTGAGAAATGAGGTCTCCTGAGAAATGAGGTCTCCTGAGATATGAGGTCTCCTGAGAGGTCTACGGTCGAGGCTTGGCTCGTACGGTTGAGGATCTTATGCAACTGTTTGGTTGCATGTCAAGCCTGCCGGGGTAGAGACTTCAGGGCCAGACCGCGGCTCACGGAGTCGGGAGGCGTCCGATCCAGTCGCCGTGGAGCGTGCCCAGGTAGAGCGAGCCCTGGACCTCCTCGACCGAAGTGATCTCGCTCACCCGCTCGCCGCCGGGGTCGTGGAGCGCCTCGACGATCTCGCCGTCGCGATCGACCCCCAGCACCAGACCGTAGGGCTCGGGCTTTGGCCACAGGAAGCGGGGCAGCAGCGCCAGCCGCTCCTTCCAGAAGGGTCGGGGGTGGAAGCGCTTTTCGACCAGTGGATTGCGCACAGTGAACATCGCCACCCAGAAAGTGCCGGTGCCGTTCGAGGAGATGCCGTCGGCATAGCCCGGAAGCCGGTCGAGAAAGATCTCCGAGGTCCCGGCGCGGGGACCCGTGAGCCAGTAGCGACGGATGCGGTAGCGGTAGGTCTCGTTGACCAGCACGAAGTCGCCTTGCGGAGAGACGGCGACGCCGTTGGCGAAATAGAGCCCGTCGAGCAGCACGGTGGTGGCAGAGGTGGCGGGATCGAACGCCAGCAGCCGGCCGTAGGGACGGGCCTCCAGCAGGTCGTAGAGATAGTCGTCGACGCCGTGGACGGAGCTGGCGTCCGAGAAATACACCGTGCCGTCCGGACCCACGTCGAGATCGTCGGTAAAGCCGAAGGGTACGCTGCCGGCCTCGGTGGACAGCGTCGTGATCTCACCGCCGGAGCCGATCGAGAGCAGTCCCTGAACGGCGTCGGCGACCAGCAGCGGGAAGGTGCGCAGCGCGGGGTCCGACCAGGCCAGCCCCAGCGGCCGCCCGCCGGTGTCGGCGAAGTCCTCGACCGTCTCGCCGTCGGCGGACAGACGGGCGATGTGACCGTCCGCCTGGCCGCCGTAGATCCGGCCGTAGGGATCGACGGCGACGTCCTCGGGGCCCAGGACGTGGCTGCGGGCGAGGAGCTCCGCCGAGCGCAGCGCCTCGTCGGGGGCGAGCACGCCGTCCAGGGGGCGCCCCGGCTCGGGAGTGTAGGCCACGGCGTCGATGGGGGAGGGGGCGAGCAGCACGTAGAGGACGGCCGGCCCGACCAGGACGGAGAGGAGCCAGACGATCTTGTTTCGGGTCACGGGAGGATGATAGCGCCCCGGCGGGCTGGGTCTTCGCCAGTGGCCCTTCGGCGCAGGGAAGTTCTGTCGGGGCAAGAGTACCCAAGTGGTCGGTGATGAGGTAGCGCAGCTCCTGGCCTCCGGCCCCGTCGAGCTTGAGTTGCCGGGCGTGGGGGTCGCCGTGTTGGCGACGTAGGTGTAGGTGTCGGTGGCGCCGTCTCGGGTCTCTGTGAGCCGATTGCCGATCTTGTCGTAGGTCCACGCGAGGCTGCCCCAGGGACCGTCACCCCCGGTCAGGAAGTACTGGAAGTCCTGGTAGGCGTAGGTCTTGGTCTCGGCGACGGGCGTTTGGAGCGGGTCGATGCCGGCGACGAAGCTCGCTCCGCTCTTCACCAAGAAGCCCGAGCCCAGGGCAATCCGGGTGCCCGCCGTGAAGGTCGCCGAGCCCCCGGTCTCGACCGAGAAGGCCGGCCCGGCTTCGATGCCTGCGCAGGTGGTGAAGCTCTCGATGCCGGTGACGGTCTGGTTGGCGAGGAGGAGGTCGGCTTCCGAGCAGCCGATGAGCCCTTGGATTTCGAGGATGTTGCCGACACCGTCGGTGGTGTAGTCCCAGCGCCGGGGTGTGGGAGCTTCCAACACGATGGCCTCGGGCACGTAGCGGCCGTCGTAGTTGCGAGTCTCGGTGGCTCCGTTGCCCAGGGAAAGAGCGCTCAACGGCCCGCTGGGCAGGTAGGAGGCGGCGGTGATAAGGCTCTGGGCTAGGTCGGCCCCTACCTGGACGTCCAGCGAGCTCTCTCGGTCGGCGAAGTCGTACGTGTAGCTGGCGCTCACGCCCCCAGGATAGCCGATGGTCTTGCGGTTGCCGTTGGCGTCGTGGGTGTAGGTGAGGTCTCCGTCTTGCGTGACTCTGCCGAATCGATCGTAGCGGTAGCTCACCGATTGGCCGTGTCGGGTGATGGCGGTGAGCCTACCCAGCGCAAAGGGCACCGTAGGGTCGTCGTAAGTGAATGTGGCATCCAGGGCGGGGTCGGGGTAGCGCACCGCGGTGACCCGGTCGAGCTCGTCGACCTCGCGGGTGACGGAGACGCCCCGGGCATCGGTGGTGCTCACCAGCTCTCCATGCTCGTTGTAGGAATGACCGGTGGTGCCCGAGACGTGGGAGACTTCCTGGGTAAGGAGGTCGCGGTCGCTGTAGGTGTAGCTCGTCTCGTTGCCCTCGCCGTCGGTGACCGAGACCAGATGGTCTTGGACGTCATAGCGATACGAGGTCACCACGTCCCCACCACCCGCTCCGCCCCAGGGCTGGGTGACGGAGACCAGGCGCTCCAGGGCGTCGTATTGGAAAGCTTGAGTGGGGAGGGTCTCCATCGGGTCGAAGCGGGGATGGTTCTCATCCCACACCTTCTCGAGGTTCCCGTCGCAATCGTAGGAGAAGTCGGTGACGGACTCCTCCGGGGTGCCGGGGGCACGGATGACCCGCTCGAGGAAGCAGCGCGTCGGGTAGTCGAAGTCGGTCACCGACTCGCTGACCCACTGGGCGCCGTCCCACCGTTGCAGCTCCTCGCGGATGCGGTTGCCGGCGGCGTCCAGGGTGAAGAGGGTGCGCTCCCCAGGGGTGGTGGCGTCCGGTTTGCGCTCGATGGAGATCAGCCTACCGGCTGGATCGTAGCCGTACTCGATGACGTTGCCTCGGGGAAGCACCGTGCGAAAGAGATCCCCGAATTCGTTGTAGACGCTCTCGGTGACCAGGTCCTCGGCCGGGTCAGCGCCCTTCTGGGTGACGGAGGTCACCCGGTCGAGCTCGTCGTAGTCCGTGGTGGTCTCCACCCCGTTGGGGTCGGTCACCGAGGTGCGCCGGTTGAACGGGTCGTAGCCGTAGGTGGTGGTGCCGATCAACGGGTCGGTGCGCGTTGCCAGCAGGAGCCCTCCGCGGGCCGGGTTGTAGGTGAAGGAGGTGACGTCGGTGGCCTCGAAGCCCGGCGGGTCCACCGTCGTCACCTGCCCCGTGGGCTCGTAGGTGCTCGCCGTGGTGAAGGTGAACGCCGCGCCGTCCTCGACGCCCTCGTCGATGCGATCGAGGAGATTGCCGGAGGCGTCGTAGACAAACGTGGTCACCCGCAGCTCCGGTCCGCCGGTCACCGAGGGCCTTTCGATCCGCGTGGGCAGCGCCGGGTAGGTGGGGTCGTACTCCCACGTGGTCTCGCGCGTCAGCGCCGGAGTGTCGACCGCCTCCAGCCGATGGGTGATTTGACCGTTGGCGTCGTACTCCATCACCGTCTCATGACCTCTGCCGTCGATCTCCTTGGTGACCCGGAGGGTATTTGCCGGGTCTCCGTACTCGAACGTGGCGTTGGGTCCCGAGGTACAGGTGGGGCACGAGCCCGAGATCGAGGTCACCCGCACCTTGCGGCTCGCCGGGTCGCGGTCGAGCTGGTAGATCGCCGGCATCCCCAGCGGATCGGTGACGGTGGTTTCCGTCGGGAACGCCGGGTCGTCGTAGACGAAGCGGTAGAGGTCGACGGCGTCGGCCGGGGGCTCGGGGCCGTTGGGACCGGGGGTGACCGCGCCCTCCCACACCGCGATCACGTTGCCCAGGGCGTCCATCTGCCAGGCGCGCTCGATCCGACGGCCCCCGGAGGTGCCCACGAGGATCTGCTGGGTGAGATACCCGGAATGCCGGGGGTCCTCGTAGAGAAATTCGAGTGACGTGCCATCGGGCCGGTCGATGCGGGACAGGTCGTCGCCGGTCCAGGTGTAGCTCCAGATTAAAGACTCCGCC
>Ga0209956_1000044_pt1 | contig 73840 bp, 60 predicted proteins | sample SalPon2A_C_D1_MG_FD_185720 | JGI IMG/M metagenome (GOLD analysis project Ga0209956, IMG submission 185720) | Soil microbial communities from South San Francisco under conditions of wetland restoration - Salt Pond MetaG R2A_C_D1_MG (SPAdes)... | ecosystem: Environmental > Terrestrial > Soil >...
GCCACCCGCGAGCTCCAGCTTCACATCGCTCACCCGCCACGGTCGCTTCACACCAAGAATCTGACCATACAACTCTGTGTCTCGCATCCACAGATGCTAATCGACCCACCACGATTCCTGAAGAGCCTATTGGGAGGGCCTCCCGTAAGGTGCTGTGAAAGTTTCAATCCACGCCTCCGCACGGGAGGCGACGCACCACATCGCGGCCGTAACCGCGGAGCTCGCGTTTCAATCCACGCCTCCGCACGGGAGGCGACACGGACGGGCAGTCGAGCCTGCCGCGTCCAGTTTAGTTTCAATCCACGCCTCCGCACGGGAGGCGACCGGGCCTTTCTCCCCGGCGCGACGGGGAGCGCAAGTTTCAATCCACGCCTCCGCACGGGAGGCGACGACCAACATGACGACTACCAAGCCCGCCACCGAGTTTCAATCCACGCCTCCGCACGGGAGGCGACCGCTACAGGAGACACTACGATGACAGCTGGCGGTTTCAATCCACGCCTCCGCACGGGAGGCGACCCAGTTGCTCAGCCGTCGGTATGAGCTCGGGCGAGTTTCAATCCACGCCTCCGCACGGGAGGCGACACGAACGGTTGAACGTGCTTGATCCGACCCAGGGTTTCAATCCACGCCTCCGCACGGGAGGCGACCCACGGGCACATCTGGCTCGGCGTCATCGTGGAGTTTCAATCCACGCCTCCGCACGGGAGGCGACTGCCGCTAGCGGGGTATAGGATCCGGCGGGGGTCTCCGCGTTTCAATCCACGCCTCCGCACGGGAGGCGACAGCGGTGATGATCTGGCTCTCCGCGGCCTGGCGGTTTCAATCCACGCCTCCGCACGGGAGGCGACCTGCACCATTGTGACCTTGACTCCCCTTTCTTCGAGGTTTCAATCCACGCCTCCGCACGGGAGGCGACCCGCACCTAAGAAAGTAAGGGAGAGACACAATGTTTCAATCCACGCCTCCGCACGGGAGGCGACCGGCCGTAACCGCGGAGCTCGCGGATCCACGAGGCGTTTCAATCCACGCCTCCGCACGGGAGGCGACCGGCGTCGTCGAACAGCCGCAGTCGCGACCGCACGTTTCAATCCACGCCTCCGCACGGGAGGCGACTGATTCGGGGAGACAGCGAGGTCATCTTGACGCTGTTTCAATCCACGCCTCCGCACGGGAGGCGACCGTAGTCTCAGGATCACCCTTGTTGCCGCCGGAGGTTTCAATCCACGCCTCCGCACGGGAGGCGACATCGGCTGCGACTCGAGGGCCTTGATTTCCTCGCGTTTCAATCCACGCCTCCGCACGGGAGGCGACCGAGGTATCGAGCGGGGTCGTGTACCCATAGGAGCGTTTCAATCCACGCCTCCGCACATCCCTGATTAATCCCTCCTTCTCCTCGACAGCCCTCGCCATCGTCGCTGAGTCCGAGTTTGCTGGCAAGTACTCGCCAGTTTCAATCCACGCCTCCGCACGGGAGGCGACCCGGCCATTAGGACCTCCCTCCGGCGATGTCAGAGTTTCAATCCACGCCTCCGCACGGGAGGCGACACGAGATCATCGGGTGCTCGCACCAGGCTGTGCTGTTTCAATCCACGCCTCCGCACGGGAGGCGACGCTCGGTCTCAGGATGGTGGGCGGGACCCCCGAGGTTTCAATCCACGCCTCCGCACGGGAGGCGACCCTCCAGCGATGGACAGGACGGGAGGTAGCACCGGTTTCAATCCACGCCTCCGCACGGGAGGCGACCAGGTGCCCCCAGTGCGAGGCCCTGGAGGTTGCCGTTTCAATCCACGCCTCCGCACGGGAGGCGACCGCTTGCGCTCCCAGCCGCGACGGCGAGCGCAAGTTTCAATCCACGCCTCCGCACGGGAGGCGACAAGATTCGTCCGATCTCATCACCGCAGGCTACCGGTTTCAATCCACGCCTCCGCACGGGAGGCGACTTGTAGGTATGTCATGGATACAGACCAGTAGCGGTTTCAATCCACGCCTCCGCACGGGAGGCGACCCTGAGCCGAGATCGTAGGCTGTGCATTGAGCCGGTTTCAATCCACGCCTCCGCACGGGAGGCGACCAGCCGAGAGCAGTTCGGCTCGCCCGAAGCCTGCGAGTTTCAATCCACGCCTCCGCACGGGAGGCGACGCCATCCAGGGGGCTCGTGTTGTACCGTGTTCTTGTTTCAATCCACGCCTCCGCACGGGAGGCGACCATTCCGCCTACCGTAGAGCCGACGTCCCGCAAGTTTCAATCCACGCCTCCGCACGGGAGGCGACCTATGGGAGGGCCTGGGGGAGTCGGTGGAGTATGGTTTCAATCCACGCCTCCGCACGGGAGGCGACCACTACCTCGTACCATCGGCGAAAGCGGTAGGCGTTTCAATCCACGCCTCCGCACGGGAGGCGACGCACGCAACAGGAGGGACCGACCCATGACCTACAGTTTCAATCCACGCCTCCGCACGGGAGGCGACTCAGCGGACCGCATCCGCAGCCGCACCGTCTTGTCGTTTCAATCCACGCCTCCGCACGGGAGGCGACACCGATCCGGCCACCGCCACGATCATTCCCGAGGTTTCAATCCACGCCTCCGCACGGGAGGCGACTAGAGTTCCACTGTTTCGAGGTTGCCCTTCGCCTGTTTCAATCCACGCCTCCGCACGGGAGGCGACTCGCGGCCAGGAGGGTAGCCACCAGCCCGACAGGGAGTTTCAATCCACGCCTCCGCACGGGAGGCGACAGCGGCTATCAAAGCCTGAGCCCGAGCTGGACGAAGTTTCAATCCACGCCTCCGCACGGGAGGCGACTGGCCCGCTCGTCCCACCTGGTCTCAGCCCCCCCGAGTTTCAATCCACGCCTCCGCACGGGAGGCGACGACGACGGAGACAGCTACTGGCCCCACGCCCTCGTTTCAATCCACGCCTCCGCACGGGAGGCGACTTGCAGCGCCTGAGACAGCTCCGCCAGCGAGTCGTTTCAATCCACGCCTCCGCACGGGAGGCGACTATGGGGGGGCCTGGGGGAGTCGGTGGAGTATCTGTTTCAATCCACGCCTCCGCACGGGAGGCGACATCAGGCGCGGAGGATGCAGGCCTGGCAGAAGGGTTTCAATCCACGCCTCCGCACGGGAGGCGACCGGCAATGGATCCCCCGAGTTGGGCCCCCCCGATGTTTCAATCCACGCCTCCGCACGGGAGGCGACGTCTGGGTCCACGCGGAGCGTTTTATACCACATTGTTTCAATCCACGCCTCCGCACGGGAGGCGACCTGGTTCGGCACCAGAGCAAGTCGTCGAGCTTCTAGTTTCAATCCACGCCTCCGCACGGGAGGCGACAACAGCCAATCTCGCGCGCCACCTCGCGCGCCGTTTCAATCCACGCCTCCGCACGGGAGGCGACCCACTAGAGGAGTCTAAAGTGACAATACCAACCGTTTCAATCCACGCCTCCGCACGGGAGGCGACAGCACAACGACGCCGGCTGTGAGCTCTGGCAAGAGTTTCAATCCACGCCTCCGCACGGGAGGCGACGCTTGAATCCGTCAACCTCGAGACTCGAAGTGTATGTTTCAATCCACGCCTCCGCACGGGAGGCGACTCTCCGGACAGTTGGGCGGCGAGTCCACAGTACTTGTTTCAATCCACGCCTCCGCACGGGAGGCGACAGTAGGCGACGACGCCCCATCGATTTTCCCGAGGTTTCAATCCACGCCTCCGCACGGGAGGCGACCGATCGCATTGTCGCGTCCGAGGGCCGACTGGCGTTTCAATCCACGCCTCCGCACGGGAGGCGACGGCGGCTCTGTAAACCGCCGGAAATCAGTCACTTACAACGCCATTTGCGGGGACCTCCCGTTTGGGCGGCCTCTCGCCCTTGCTCCGCTCGGGGCGCAAACCCGCAAAGCACGTCGAATCAATACGTTCCGTGAAATCGCGGACCCCCCGGGAAATCCATGGGAGCTTGGGGTCCGCGCAACGGCTCGCTACGGTCTCTCGAGGAGCTCCACACCCGGCGGCAGGCGGTCTCGGTGGACCGTCACCTCGTAGTCCTCGAAGCCTCGCGGCGCGTCGACTCCCGCCTTCTTCGCCACCTCCACGAGCTCGAAGAGCCGATGGGCCGGGGCGCAGCCCAGCATCGCCTGGCGCGTGCGCTGCCCGTTGTCGCTGTCGGTTCCCACGTGCTTGAAGATAAAGAGCTTGCGCACGGTCATCATCCCCTTGCTCGCGGAGCGGTCGTGCTCGTACATGTTGAGCAGGGCTTCCCACAGCAGCTCCAGGTCGTCCTCGGAGAACCCCGTCTCCTGGGCCAGGTGGGCGGAGATGAAGCCCTTGCCGACGAACAGGCCGTAAGGGATCAGCGCCTTTCTCCCCATGGTGCGCAGCTTGTCCTCCGGTTGCTCTTCCTCCCATTGCAGATAGTCGGCGGAGGACCTCACGCCCTTGGGCTCCTCCGCCACCGCCATACGGGTGATGGAGACGTCGAGCGGTAGCACCCGATCCACGGACTTGGCGAAGGAGATCTGCACCGGCCCCCGGACCTGCCCGGCGTTGGGTCCGGTGCTCATGACCGCGCCAAACGTACGGACGTCGTAGAAGCTCCGGCACATCCATTCCTTGGCCTTCTGGACCTTGCCACGGGTGGCCTTCTTCTTCTCCGGCAGGCCGCCGGTCTCTTCGTGGGCGCGGGCGATCTTGCGATTGAGGTTGGAGGCGTGCTCGACGAAGATGGCATGGGGCATCTCGTTGCCCCGCGCGAGCTGGACGTAGTTGCGGATCCGGCGCTTCAAGGCGACGTCGGAGACGAGGCCTTCGAGGGTCTCGGGATCCACCCGGGGGGCGTTGCCGGCGTCGGGATCGCCGTTGGGATTGCCGTTCTCGCAGTCGAAGAGGAAAAGCAGCTCGTAGCGGTTCTGAATGGCATCGGTCATCGGTCGGTCTCCTCGAGAATCTCGCTGGTCTCGGTGTCGGGGGTCTCGGTGTCGCCGGTCTTGGCGGAAGGTCGATGGGCCTTTTGCTGGTAATAGCCGAGGGCGAAAAGGCTTTGCTCTTCGAGGGTCAGGGTTGCGGGGATCGTGTCTTCGAGCTGGTCCAGGATCTCGGCGATCCGGCGCTCGAGACCCAGGCGCTCGCGCTTGTTGTCGAGCTTGGCGAGATGGAACTGGGCCAGGCGCAGCAGGCGTCCCAGGACCAGGGCCGGCGTGGTGCTGGCGGCGCCGTAGTAGCGCTGCACCACGCCGGCGCCGACGTCTCCCAGCGCCTTGTATTGGACGTAGTCGAGGGTGGCCAGCAGCCGACCGCATTGGTAGGCCGGGCTCGGATGGTTGGGATTTAGCATCGGTTCGAGCTCCTCTCGCAAATTGGGGTCCTGCCGACGAAGGCAGGCTTTTAGCACGCCGACCCCGGCGGTCCGTACGGGGTCGTCGGTGGTGATGGCGACGCGGACGCGAGCGAGCGCCCGGGCCATCGCTTGTTGGGGGAAGCGCCCTCCCTGCACCGCCGTGCGCCACATCTGGGCCACCAGCGGGTCGGGCAGGTCGTCGAGATCGCGCACCAGAGATCCCAGCACCGCGTACATCTTGGGGGGCCGGGTCGAGCCCTGGCCATCGCGGGTGACGATTTGGAGGTCGTCGAACCAGCGCTCGACGTTGCGCACCAGATCCTCGAACGAGCCGGTCATCCAGTCGCGCACGACCACCCGGCCGCTGTTGGCCGAGAGGGTCAGCGCGTAGTACCGGTTGCCGGCGAGATCGGGTCGCTTGCCGGCCTCGATCGCTTCGAGCAGATCGCGGGCACGGCGCAATGCGTCGACCTGCTCCTGCTCGGGGTCGGCGAGATCCGGGTCGTTGAGCCATCCGACAGGGTCCACCTCCGGCGTTTCTCGGTACCAATGGAGGACCTTGTTGCCCGCCAGCTTCTTGCTCCGCTCGCGCAGGAGCTGGTTGAGAGCCGCCGGGTAGGCGGCCGCCATTTCCTCCGACATGGCGGCGTTGGCGGCTTGCTGGAGGCCGTAGGAACGGAACGATTCCTGCTTGAAGGCGGGGAGCACGTCGCCCATGGACAGGCCCCCGACATCGGCGAGACCCTTGATCTTCGGGTGGGTCGGAGTCGCCTCGACGAGCTCGCCGCTCAAGAGGCACCGCATCCGGCGGCCCGTGCCTTCCGGTTGTAGCCCGCTCCGAAAGCTCTGCCACCAGTCGTGCCAGGTGTCGTGTTCGACCAGGCGCTCCGGCTCGGCGCCGGAGAGGGCGAAGGTCACGTTCTCGGTGGGGGTGGCTTGCACGGACTCCAGATCGCTGCGGATCGCGGTGACCATCTCCGGATCCGCCAGCGCTTTGGCGACCGGTGCCAGCTCAGCGAAGACCTTCGAGGCGTCTGCCAGCAGGCCGACGAAGTGCTCGTGCTTGGCGCGGGCCTTGGCGTCGTCCTCCTCGGCTCCCAGGAGGGTGACCACCTGGGCGGTGTCGACGAGGAAGTGGCGACAGCCGGAGCCGCCGCGCTTCATCTCCCCCAGCTCGAGGTTGGGAGCACGGATCATCTCGCCGCGGTTGCGCTTGGCGTCCACGTCCCCCAGCTCGAGAGTTTCGAGATAGCGGCCGTCCCGATCGAAGAACAGGAGCCATCGAACGGGTTTGAACTTGAAGCCGGGTGGACCGACCAGCCCTTCCCGGCGGGCGTACTCGAGGACCTCGTGGAGCATCAGCTCACCTCCTTGGGGACCTTGAGCACGGCGGGGTCGTCCCAGGCGGGCACCTCCAGCACACCGCCCTGTACCTGGGCGTTGAAGAGGCTGATGGCGGGGCCGTCGTCCGGCGTGCCGGGTCGGGAGAGGTCGAAGACGTCGTAGATCATGGGACCGACGTCGAGGTTCAGATCCTCTACGAGCTTGGTATCGGTCTGGGGATCCGCCAGCTCGAAGTAGGCGGGAAACTCGCGGCAGCCGAGGTACGGCTGGTGGAAGCACTTGCCCTGCCGGGCGCGGCGCTCGAACTGGCGCTCCAGCGCGACCTGCTCGGCCTCGTGGCCGGGCCACGGGCGGATGCGTCCATGGAGCCGGTAGCGCGGTCCCCGGAGCGCCAGGGTCTGGCGCTGGGTGCGGCCCTTCTCGTCGGAGCGCGTCAGCTCGCGGTCGCCATCGGCCCACAGGGGCTCGGGCTCCTTCTTGCCGGTGCGCCAGGCGGTGACCGCGGAGACGTTGACCTTTTCCTTGACCTCGTTGCGGCGCAGCGCGATGTAGGCGGGCTGCTCGAGCACCTCGATGCGGGTGATCTCCCAGCGGAAGACCGGCGGCTTGGCGAAGATGGCGTCGAAGACGCCCCGGGCCGCCGAGGGGGTGATGACCGGATAGCTGAATCGCTCGCTCTTGGTCTCGGGGCGGGTGAAACAGGCGAAGTCGCCCCAGACTTCGAGGGGGTAGGTGGTTGGAGTCATGATCGGTACGCTCGCTCCTTTCTTTCCAATAATGATTCGCGGTAGCTGTCGTTGACATCGACACCAAAGCCATTCTAGCATTCATGGCGTGGATGAGAGCAATAGACTTCCACGGAAAGGAGGTTCAAGGATGTTGTTCTGCTCATTTCCACCCGCAGAACCAAGGTCCCCAACTCTCTGGAGACCGTTTTGGCCCCATCTCCGGTTAATACGAACTTTGGCGCGATATCCTTGGGACCTCCTCCCTACATCTCAAGCAGGCGAGGAGCGGATTGAAACATGGCAGTGGATGAATAGAGGGCCCGAGCCCAGGGTCCTGGGCTCGGGCTGGCTGTCTAGACGATCAGAGTCTCCGGAAGCTCCACCAGGCCAAAATCCTCGTCGTAGATGTCCTCTCGCACGACAAAAAACCAGTCTTCGGATCGCCGGTCGGCCGGCATGTCCAACGGCGCGGGCTCCAGCCAGGGGAGGATTCTCTGCGCGGCCTCGCTTCCCGCGCGCGGGCGGAACACGCTCACCGCGTAGGGCTGGGCCTCGCGCATCCAGCCGCGGGTGAGCCGGCGCTCTTTGCGGGACCGTTGCTTCAGCTTCTCGTAGGCGTCGCGGTCCCAGGGCACCACCACCTGCAGGCCGTCCTGGTCGATCAGGCGATAGCGCCGGGCGGTGGACTCGAAGTGCAGCGACCTCAGCGCCTCGTCGAGCTCCTTCTCCCGGCCCGTCGCCCCCTCCCCGATCTTGCTCAGATCGTAGAGCCTGCGGTACCAGGTGCGGAAGAGCTTCGGATCCTGGAGATCGGGGCTGGCGGCCAGCTCTTTGAAGTGCAGCCGGGTCACCTTCGCGGCCCTCTGGTAGGCACCGGTGGGATATCTCTCGTCCTCGGGCACGAAGACCATCAGTCGGCCCAGCTCCGTGCCGACGCCGTGGCGATTGCACCGCCCCGCCGCCTGGGCGATGGCGTCGAGGGGGCCAAAGGCGCGGTAGACGACCGGGAAATCGACGTCCACTCCCGCTTCGATGCACTGAGTGGAGATCAACCGGCAGGGCTCTCCGGCAGCGAGACGGCGCTTGACCTCCTCCACCCGCTCCGAGCGGTGCGCCGGGCACATGTAAGTAGAGAGGTGGAACAACCCCTCGACGCCGCGGTCGGCGAGCCGGCGGGCGAGCTCCAGGGCGTGGCGCTTGAGGTTGACGATGCAGAGAGCCTGGGGCTCACGGGCCAGCTCGTCGGCCACCTCGTCCCAGCTCATCGGGCGATCCAGCCGCCATTCCGGGGTGACGCGCCGGCTGCGGGCGAACAGCTCCAGGGAGGAGGGCACCAGCTCCTTTGGCTTCCAGCCGGTTTCGCACAGCTCGCCGACGTGGCGGTCGAGGTGGTCGAAGGCGGGCTGCGTCGCGGTGGAGAACACGACCGAGGCGCCGTAGCGTGAGCTCAGGTGGGAAAGAGCCGCCAGCGTGGGGACCGCCACGTGCAGCGGCAGCGTCTGGACCTCGTCGAAAAGGATCACCGACTGGGCCAGACGGTGGAGCTTGCGGCAAGGACCCGGCCGGTGGGCGAAGAGCGACTCGAGGAGCTGGACGTTGGTGGTGACGACGAGGGGTGCGTCCCAGTTCTCGGCCTGGCGGCGGCGGAGGATCTCGTCGGGATCCTGCTCGTCCCCCTCGGGCTTCGTACTGCGGGTGCCGGCCAGGCTGTGGTGCTCCAGGATGTAGCCGGGACCGAAATGAGATTGGAGCACCTTCCGGTATTCCTGGACGGTCTGCTCGAGGATGGAGAGAAAGGGAATCGCCAGGACGACGCGGCGCAGCCCGTGGAGCTTCGCATGGCGCAGCGCGAAGGCAAGCATCGAGAGGGTCTTTCCGGCACCGGTGGGCGCGCTGAGGGTGAAGAGACCGGGGTCGTGGGAGGCGCCGTCGCGGCAGACGGCCAGCAGGTCGCCGCGGAGCTTCTGGACGGCCTTGGAAGAGCGCTCCCGGTTCTTCTTCGTCAGCTCGGCCAGGTGGTCGTCGAGCACGGCGAGGGCGCGCTCCGGTTGCAGCTCGGGCGGCGCGGGACGGTATTGGCGCTGGCCTTGGGCGTCGCGGTCGAAGTGGGCCTCGGTCTCCAGAAAGTCCGCGTCCACCAGAGTGGAGAAAAGCATGCGCAGGTCGAGCATCGTGCCCACCCGCGGACCTGCCGGAGTGAATAGCGATCGCTCCAGGGCGGGCAGCTCGATGCCGTCGGCCGTCAGGCGTTGGAGCAGGCGGTTGGGATCCGCCTCGGTGAATCGGCAGCCTTCGGTGGGGCGGGCTTGTCCTGGCGCGAGCCCGCCGTAGTGACTCTTGGCAGCGCATTGCAACCCGATGTGATGCCCCTCGATGGCCAGGGCGACGGCGATGCCGACCTTCTGGTAGCGATCCAGCGCCACCATGGCGCCGGGAGTCCAGTGATCCAGGTGGCTGGCCTGGTTCTCCAGACGCTTCAGAAAGACCGGGGCGTACTTGCCGAGATCGTGGATCAGCCCGGCGAGAAAGGCCTCGTCACCCGCCTCGAAAACCGAAGCGTAGGTCGAGGCTCGGCGAGCGACGAGCAGGAGATGCTCGCTCAGGGGCTCCCAGCCGGAGCGGTCGGGAGCGCTGTGCGCGTAGAAGGTGACATCCGACGCTCTCATGGATCCACCGAGTTTCCCAGCATCTTCGCGCAGGGACAAGGAGCCGAGAAGCTCTCCTACCCGCCCTCGAGCGGTGTGGACGAGGCGCTTCAAGCCGCCGCGGCGGTCCACCGCTCCTATGGACTACAAGACACGAAACGCAAGAGTGGGGGTCAGTTGGGGCGCGGTTCTTGACCGGGGGCACCGCAATCCCCCGAAGGGTCTCCTGCCGATTTCCACTCCCCCCTTTTCAAGCCCTTCTGGCTCAGTAGCTTACACCCCCCATTCCGCTAACCTCCTCTCGAAGACGGTTTTGTGGCTTCGTAATGCCCTTTACGGCTCGACCCCCGAATCGCGCAAGTCTTTGATTTCCAAGCGTTTCCGCCAATTTCGACCCTTCCGCTAACCTCCCCCCTTTTTCGGGGGTTTCGGAGGTTAGCGGAAGGGGGGAAGAGCTTCAGCCCCAGGCGCTCAGGAACTCGACCCGGTTGATCATCTGTTCGGAGGAGCGCTCTCGACTCATGCGGAGAATCCGACGCATCTGCTCGCCCACCGAGTAGCGCTGCTGAGGCGCCACGATCACTCCACCGTGGCTCTTCCCCTCAGCGAGGAACCGATTGTGGAGCCCAAGAAAGTCACCGATGTTGTACGTGAACAAGACCCGGCCTTCGACAGTCGAATGTTCCAACTGCTCGAAATCAGTCCGTCCCACGCGACCGGCGTCCACCGCGTTGGTCACGTCCAGCCCTCGGGCTCCAAGCGCCCGGATCAAGGCTCGGTTGACCGAGTCCTCGTCGAGATAGAGGGAGAAACCCACGCGTCAGGCCGAAGCGTCCACCGACCTGAGCCGGCGCTGGTCTTGCGCTTCCTCCTCGGCGAGATATCCCTCGATTTCTTCGCGATTGGCGTGGTAGTAGGCCAAGGCGGCGTGGACCTGCGCGAGTGACAGGTGTCCGAAGTTCTCGGCGATCTCTTCGGGGCTCGAACCGAGCTTGTACCACCCGATGATCCGCTGCACCGTAACACCTGTACCGGCGATCAGCGGACGGCCCCCGTGGACTTGGGGCCGGCAGTCGATCAGGGCACCAATGTCTTTCGTGGCGAGCATCCTGAAGCGAAGTCTATCCCAGGCGCAAAGGCCGGGCCAGCTCTCGCGGTCCTGGTCCCCCGAAGGGTCTCCTGCCGATTTCCACCTTCGACACTGCAAGTTTCAACGGTTGCGGTGCATTGAATGCTGGACGCTTTAAAGGAGACCGGTCTCCTGCCGATTTCCACTCCCCCCTTTTCAAACCCTGCTGGCTCAGTAGTTTACACCCCCCATTCCGCTAACCTCCTCTCGAAGACGCTTCCGAGGCTTCGGAATGCCCATCTCGGATCGACCCCCGAATCGCGCAACTCTTTGATTCCCAGGCTTTTGCGCCAATTTCGACCCTTCCGCTAACCTCCCCCCTTTTTTGGGGGTCTTGGAGGTTAGCGGAATGGGTAGCGGCCAGCTCGGCCGTCTCTCGACGTTTCGAGTCACCGGCCGCCGCCCTGGCGTCCGCTGCTCCTACATCTTCAGTAACCGTTTCGGGTGAAAAGTTGGGGGGTGAGCCCGCCCGCGGGCGGGAAGAATCCCCCGCAGGGGCGCGGGTTGGAAGCCTCACCTGAGGACGTACCTACACCGCCGACGGTGGTCGCAATCCCATGCCCCCATCGAGGGACCGGCTCTGATATGATCATCTTCATACAGATACTAAATAGAGATCACAATATTCCTATGGCGCAAAGTTCGCGTGGCGCGACGCTAATGACTTAGAAGAACACAAGGAGGGCAGCATGTTACGTCGAAGTATTGCCGCATTGACGCTATTGATGCTCGCTGGTAGTCCTACTCTCGGGCAAGGCCTGGGAGAGATCTTAGCAAATAAAATGCGCACTATGGGTAGTGCCCCAGAGATTGCTGTGACCCTTGAGCATCCACCGATCCTAGGGCTCTCTGTTAGTCGCATCGCATTCGGCCCAGAGGAGGGCGAGTGTGCAGACGAGTTTGTTGATGCTCTCATCAGTGACTTTGTTGCAAGTGGCGTGGAGGTGGTTAATCGTCGGCAGATCGAGGCGCTCGTGGCAGAGCATGAGTTCAGCCTCAGTGGAATGGTGGCACGCGAGGATGCGCTGGAGCTGGGCGAGATTCTTGGGCCAACCGCACTCGTGTTTGTTGCTGTGCGCCGCTGTACAACAGAACAGCAACCGTTGACCAATCATCGGCGCAACTCCATCAATGGCACGGTGACATACGAGTACATCTCCCGCACCACCGCTTACTTTCACGGGTCCATCCAGGTCGTGGATCTCACCACAGCCAAGATCCACTCCTCACGGACCATCGAACAGCGTGTCCAGCGGGAGAATAGGAGTAGTACAGTTCGCCCTGAGTTTCCGTCCCGGTATGACATTCTTGATCAGGCATTGCGTTTTGCCACTGAGCAAGTACATCAGCTCTTCTTCCCCTGGACAGAAGTCAAAACCCTGAAGTTCTTCAAGGATTCTCGTTGCGATCTGCGCCTTGCCTACGACTTGGTGCGCGGCGGCGATATCCAGGCGGCACGAAAGCAGTCAGCAGCGAACGCTGAAGCGTGCCGCTCCTTTGAGGGGAGCAAGCCCAAACTTGCAGCAAGAGCCCGCTACAACCTCGGGATGACAGACTTTCTCTTGGGTAACTATGACGCCGCGCTCGATTCCTTTGATGCCGCGATACGCCTGCATCCAGAGAGTGTCTTCACCGAAGCCATGGCCGACTGTCGGCGTGCCCAAGAGAGCGCGAGGATCCTCGAAGCGGACCTGGCCGAAGAGCTGCCGGCCGAAGGACAAGCTCTCGCAGCAGCACTTCCTCCTGCCGGTGAGGCCCAGCCGGCAGGGCGGCACCAGGCACCGGCACCAGACGTGCCGGAAAAGACGCTCGAGGAGCGCCTAAAGGACCTGGAAAACCTGTATCAGAAGGGGCTCATCAGCAAGGAAGTGTACGAGGCAAAGCAAGCCGATCTCCTGAAGGAGCTTTGATGGGCTACCGCAAAAGCGGCCCGATATCTGGCTGTGCCAAGAGCGCCTCGACTAAGCGTTTCTCGGCCGCTTCTCGTGCACGGGACTCATCAATCCCCGCACCCACCTCGTGCAGAGTCGGTAGCGTGGTCGGTACACCTCCTGAAAGCGGAACCACACTCACTGTCAGATGCCCCTGGACGTTAACGACCCCTCGCACCGAGGTCTGGTTCGGAGCGCTGTATTCCTCGCGTCCCAGCAGTAGGTGCCCGCTGGTGAGTCCCAGACGCGAGAAGAGCCGCTGGTCGCCACCGAGAAAGCGGTCCACCACGTCGGGTTCAAATACACTGGGTCGCAGCACTTTGGGAGCTACCGTAATTCCCCGTTCGCGAAGTGCTGCTGCAACCCGACTGGTGAGACTTCCCGCAGGGTCACTGAAGACAAGGAACGTCGGATCCTGGGAGGCGTTCACTTGGGAGAGCGCTCCGACGTTCACAAACCGCTCTCGAAACGCGCGTTCTCGGCGAGCCTCCTCCTCCACCGCCCGCTCTCGTTCTGCACGTGCCCTGCGCTCTGCGTCAGCGTTTGCTCGACGCTCAGCTTCGGCCGCATCCTCAGCCTTCGCACCACGAATACGAGCGACGATTTCTCGGGTGAGCGGCTTGCACCGCTCTCCTGTTGTGGGACTGAACTCCACTGTGGCACCCACCAGCTCAATTCCCCCCTCGGGAGAACCGCAGTACCGGGCGAGCGGTGCACCGGTGAGAGGGTCAAAGAGCGTAGGAATGTCCTCAAGGCTTGGGTATGCCTCGGCAGGGGGATCCACTCTTCGCTCCACCGCTCGTTCCGGTTCGATAGATACTAGTCTCTTGAGAGCAGGTGCGATTCCTACTATCGCTGCGAGGATGCTTGCTAACACTCCGGCAATCTCTAGAGTCTTCTTCCAGTCGCGCATACGCAAGTTTACCTCGGCCAAACGTCCATTCTCATTGCTACGGCCAGAGCAAATAGCGGAAATGAGGCTCGAACAGAGGAACTACAGGAGGGGAAGCGTCGCCATCGCCTGCCGAGCCACGAGCAAAGGCAAAGTGGAGCTCTCCGTACGGGACACCGGCACCGGCATCCCCAAGCCCTACCGCGAGCGCGTCTTCGACCGCTTCTTCCGCACCCCCTGGCGAGATCTCGCGAGGCGCCGGCCTCGGCTTGGCGATCGCCAAGGAGATCGCCGAAGCCCACGGAGGGCGCCTTTGGCTCGACGCCGAGCCCGGGCCGGGCGCCACCTTCCGCTTCGAGCTGCGAGCTTGCGCGTAGTGCCCGCCGCGACTCGGGGCTTCGCGCGCCGAGGTCGAACCGGGACATGGGATCTTCCTTCGCCTGCGAAACACACCTGTGTCCACGGGCGATTCTGGATTCTCTCCCGTGTCCCCGTCCCCGCGGAACAAGGATGGGCAGAAGCCCGCCTGGCAAGCCGAGTCAATGAAATCCGTCATATCGAGCGAGCACACCGGAAAGCTCCGAAGGCGCCACGCCGGCCACCCTGGCGGCGGTCTGTCGGTCGACCTTGCCTTCGCGCACCAGCGCAGCCGCCAGGAGGCGCTTGAGCTCTCTCTGCAGGGCTCGCCCGGAAAGCCCGAGAGGCTCGCTGAGATCTACCGAGGTCAGCACGATCTGCCCCCTGGAAAGCCACCCCTCGAGCTCCTCCCGGAGAGCGCTCGCCACACCTTCTTTGAGCTCCTCTCTGACGGCAGGGGCTGCGAGCAAGGAGTCGAGCACCGGTGTGCTCGCACCCGTCACGAGGCACCTCCCCCACCCGGGAAGAGCCCATCTTTCTCGAGGCGAGCGCACAGCAGATCGCCCGCAGCCTCCAGGGCCGGCCCGCCCACCAGCTCGAGCAGGTAGGAAAGCCACAGGGGGTTCCTTGCAAGCGCCAACAGGCACTTCATCGCCTCTACCGTCTCCATGTCGAAATGTGGCAGCTCGCCGCATCTCTGCCGGCGAGCGCAGGTCGACCAGCGCAGCGAATACCAGCCCTTCTCGGGCTCGGTGCCCAGCTCCAGCGAGGTGTCGCGGTCGACGGTGGGATACGCGGCACAGAAGAGGACGGCCAGCTCCTTGTCCGTGAAGCGCGCAAGCGGCCCTCGATCCGAGCCCTCCGCGAGCACGTGCCACTGCCCAGCGCCGGCTGAGACGATCGCCAGGGGCCGGGCCCGCTCGGCGTTGTCTGCGGTGGTGACCCCGTCCAGGCGCTCCATCAGCGCCAGGAAATCCGGGGAGAAGACCTTCGGTGGAACCTTGGTTCTGGAAGCCCGCGGCTCCCGCGCATCGATCGTTGCTGGCATGTCAGCCTCCGTGGTTATTCAATCCTCCAGCTCGGCCAGAGCCGGCTCGATCGGGCACGTTGCTTCGAGCGCTCCGAGGAGCCGGTTCAAGCTTTCGACGTCGTGGGCCTCGAGACGCCGTCCGGCTCGCCGCCGGAGCCACCCGGGGACGACTGCGTAGCCCCCGATGCGTAGCTCCATCACCTCGTGGCTCACCGGTGCGAGATAGCCCTCTCCGAGCCCGAGGTGGAGCCGGCCCTGGTGGTCGTGCTCGAAGCTCTTGCCTCGCTTGGGCAACCGCACGGGGAGCTCACCGTGGAGCCAGGGCTTTGTGTCCGGCTCCTCCCAGCCCAGGTGGATCCGCGCGAGCCTCCAGCCCAGACGGGCGAGAGCCTCGAAGCGCTCCGTGTCGTCCGGGAAGACGATCCGCGGCCAGTCCTGGCGCAGGCCGTCGCCGAAGCGCTCGTCGTACGAACGGCTCCAGAGCCGGGCGTAGACGAGACCGAAGATCCGCTCCGGCGATGGGATCTCGCCCAAACGCTCGCCCAGGGTCTCCAAGATCTTTGGCGTTAGATTCGGGCGCCGCTCGGCACCCACATACAGCGGGAAGACGTGCGAGCCCTCGTAGCGGCAGGCCACCCGGTGCGAGGCCATCCGGTCGGTGACCCAGGCCGAGGGGAAGACGCGGCGCCGGCGCGGCACGACCAGCGCCAGATTGCCCGGTCGCTGGATCTCGGCCATCACCGAGAGCCGCGGCCGGCCGACCAGATAGGGCGCGGCGAAGAGCGTCCGGCGGTCGCCGGGGCGTACCAGGTAAGGCACCAGGTGACGCTCCCAATCCTCGTCCCGGGCGAGCTCGGCCAGGGCCACCCGGGGGTCGAATTCCCGGGTGGCCCGCAGCCCAAAGGCCGAGCCGCTCCGGCTCTCGCGCATCATCGAGATCCGCGCGGCGAGCTCGCGCTCATCAAAGCCCACCACCACCCGGTCGCGAGCGGTGATCGTCGCCACCGAGCCGACGTCGAAGATCTCGGGCAGCGACGGGGCGTCCCAGTACAGGCTCAGGTTCGAGGAGCCGGTAGCGGGCAGAAAAGCGAAGCTCGGCGCAGCCGGCTCGATCCGCTCCCAGGGCACGGAGCGGACGGTGTGGGTGTCGAGCCACGAGAGCTTCTCGGTCCGTGAGCCCCGCAGGTGAAAGCTCCAGGCGCCTCGCCTGGATCCTCCCTTGACCAGGAGCAAGGCGCAGGCGCCCTGTTGGATGTCAAAGACGTTGCTATCGGGACCCGCGGCGGTGCCCACCTTGCGGCCGCTTCCCCCGAGGTCGAGGTGGTAGAGGGCGTCGAAGCCTCGAAGCAGCGACTCCCGCAGCGCGCCGAAGGTGAGGTTGTCGGCGATGCCGTCGGAGAGCACCAGCGCCACCACTCCGCGACCGACCCGCTCGACGGCCCACTGGGCCACCGCCAGGAACTTCACGTACCGCGATTGCAGCCACTTGGTGTTGCGGCTCGCGCGGCGGCCCCGGTACCCGGTGGAGAGAAGCCGGTCGACCCAGGCGGACGACGGCCCGGTGTCCGACCAGGGAGGATTGCCGATCACCACCATCACCGAAGGCTCGGGCCGGCCCCAGGGGGATTTCGTCTTGACGAGCGGGCTGTCCTCGGCGAGCAGGTCGGCCAGGTGGAGGTGCACCCCGGTCTGGGGGTGCGTCCGACTGAGCCGCAGCGAGGCGGCCACGAAGGCCCCGGGGCGCACCTCGAAGCCCTGCCACGGGGCGCCAGCTCGGGTCACGCTCCCACGGCGGAGGCGGGTCTCGAGGGCCTCCCGCAGAAAGGCCCCCGTCCCGGCGGCCGGGTCGAGGAGACCCACCTTCGGGCTCGTCAGGCCTGTGGGTAAGTCGAGAGCGTCCTCGAGTAGCCCGTCGACCGACCGCACGAGCATCCGCACCAGCGGAGCGGGCGTCAAGTAGACGCTGTGCCGGGAGCGCTCCTCCGGGGCAAGCTCGCCCAAGAAGCTCTCGTAGAAGTCTTCGTCCACCGACTTCCCCACTCGAGCCGCAACGGTGTGAAGCCTCGCCAGGGCCGCTTCCACGGCCTCGCTGCCCGGTCGCTCGAGGAGGGCTTCGAGCGGGCTCAAGGGGTCCGGTACCCGGAGAGCCTGGCCAGTGCGAGCTGAGAGACCGGCACCCTCCGCCCAGGCGAGAGCCGCCGTCTCGGCGACCACCAGGGCGAAGCTCTCGTCCGAGAGCGGTGAGCCCAGGGCAAACGAGAGTCCCTCCCGGATCTGTCGCAGGCGTTGCCCATCGGGTCGGCTCAGCTCCCGGCGAAGGACCTCCACGACCTTCCGCGCCGCGGCGGCCAGCGACGCGGACCCTTCCGGTGGCCGGCGGCCCACCCGCGGTGAGGGAGCCGTCAGAAGCACCACAGCTCCTCCGGAAACCAGGCCTCGGCGAGTCGCAGCGCCTCCTTGAGCCGAGATGGGTTGCGGGCGCAATCGACCTCCTCGCTGCCCTGGACCACCTTGAAGCCGCGAGCGCACTCCAGCACGCGAACCGGTGGGGCCTCGGGCGTGAGGGCCTCGACGGTCAAGGTGTCGGCGATTCGAGTCGCTCCCGCCTCGTCTTCAGTCACCGCGACCAGCTCTTCCCCCACCAGCACCCAGCAGAGGCCCACCACCCGGCGCACGTCGATGGTGGGGTTGCCCGGCGTCTCGAAGGCCACCACCCGAATGCCGGGTTTCAGGTACGACAGAGCCAACCCCACCAGCCCGGCACACACCGCACACTCCTCCAGGTGGTCCACAGTCGCCGGATGAGCTGACGGCGCCTGGACGGGATTGGACGCTTGATCGATGGTCTGGATCTCCATGGCCTTCCCTTCCGTGAGCTTCTCTCCTGTCTCCCGGCGAGCGGACGCACCCCTCCTGGGACCTCGCCTAGGAAGCCTCCTCCTGCGTGCTCTCGTTGGGTCTCAGCTACTGATGATTGGGGTGGCCCCGGGGATCCCCGCGGGGCGTCCAACCTTTGAGCTCATGACGTGCCACGGCCGCTCTCACAGGTACTTCTCCGGCACCGCGAGGCGCAATGTCTCCACCGGTCCGCCCAGGAGCGTGGCGATCTGGCGATAGTCCGCCTTCGCCTCCTCGCTGGCCGAGCACGCCGCTAGCCAGGCGGCCGTTTCGTGGCAGGCTTTGAGGTCGCGGTACAGACCCACCGTGCGGGCGGTGCGCGGATTCGGATCCTCGAACAGGAAGCCCTGGCTCACGGCGTACTCGACAACCCGCCTCACATGCTCGCGAAGCAGCCTCCGCAGCTCCGGAGGAAGCGCCATGGCGGTGACCTCTCGGACGCCTTGCCCGAGACGCCGGACCTCCTGGGAGTCGCGGTCACTCATCGGATCGGGCTCCATCGAGTCGCTCTCCACCGAGGGGTCGGCGAGGCCCCTGCGCCAGACCTCGCCGACCCCGCTGCGTCCCCTCCACCCCTCCGGGCGCCACGGGAAGAAAAGCCCCGGCGAACCGACCGCGACCGGCCGGCAAACCGGCAAGTCGGTAGGCATGGCCAGCCGGCCCGCGCGGGTGGGCAACCGCGCGAGCCTCGCGCGATCGAAGATCGATTGGAAGAAGTGGGCGAGCCGGAGTGGACGGGGCTTTTCCCCCGAGCCCTCCGACCTCGCCCATGTCCCAAACGTTGGAGCGGTGGGAAGAACAGCTCCCGGTCTCGCAGTGAAAGCGCGCTTCTCAGCGCCGAGGACAGCATCGGTCAGCTCCCCTCCTCCGAGACCCCATTTGCCGAAAGCTCTTCCTTCTCCTCTTCGTCAGCTGGCTTCTCCGCTTCGGCCGCCGCGGGGAACAGCTCGTCGACGATGTGCGCAGCGTAACGGGCTCCCAACTCCAGCACGTCGGCGCCGTGCCCGTAGCCGCTCTCATGGGAGCCTCGCCTCAGGGGCACCACGAGAAAGGCGGTCGCATCAGCTTGCCACTGGCCCACTCCCGGGGGGAGCTCGACACCCCGGACCTCCCTCATTCTCTGAGCCAGCGACATCAGATCCACGTCCAGCACCCCGAGGATCCGATTCAACGTGTCCAGACGAGGCTGCACGCTGTCGGACTCATACAGCGACAGGTTGCCCCGGGTGACCTCGGCCCGTCTCGCCAGCTCCGTTTGCGTCAGCTTGCGCTCCTTGCGAAGCGACGCCAGCGCTGCACCCAGTCCATCCATCGCGGCCATGCTCGGCCTCCTTCCTCCGTCGTCCCACCGTTCTTCTCTGGCTACAATTTCGAAGGCAGTGTCTTTGTAGAGGTAATCCTACCAGCAGAGTGTACTTTGTCAAGTACCTGCTGACAATTGCCTGGCTCTCTCGACAAGAGCCGGTCAGCTGACGGCAATCTGTGAGAGCTCAAGGGGGATCGCGCTGCTTGAGGAAGAACCTTCGCTATCGGGTATCAGTGCCTGGCCTTCAAGAGGGACTTGGCCTCCTCCGCCATCACTGCCGTGGCCGCCTCTTGGCGGAGCGCCTCCGCGAATACGGAGAGCGCCTCCATGGTCTCGCGGCCTACTTGCAGAGACTCGAAGATCGCAACCAGCTCGCCGGCAAGCTCACGCGCTTCCGCCACCTCTCCGGCTTGCAAATGAACGGCCGCCAGGTCGAGAGCCACCAGGGCAGCGTCCAGGGACATGTCGAAGTTCTGGAACAGCCGCAGCAACTCCAGGAAGCGCCACACCGCACGGCTCTTTCGACCCAACTGGGCATCGATCAGAGCCTCGAGCCAGTCCACGCGAGCTTCGCTCAACGGCTCGTCCAGACCGGACACCAGATCACGGAGCTCCGGAAGATACCTTTCGGCGTGCGAGGATCTACCTGCCTCGAACAAACCCCATGCGAAGTGCTGGACGACTCCGAAGTAGAGCCGTTCATCCACACTCGAAGGATCCAACGTCTCCAAACACTTCTCAACGAGAGCTAGCGCTTCCATGCCAGCACCTTCCTCTGTCATTATGGCTGACTGCAATAAAACCATCTCAATCTCCGCCTGCTTGTCCTCGACGCTTCTCAACAGTCGTACGGCCTCCCGAGCGTCCCTTTCCGCCTCTTTCAAGCGCCGTTGGTCCTTTCGCAGGGACGTCCTCAGGCGCAGCAATCGAGCACGCTCCGTCGGATCCCCTGTACCCCGCTCCAGCTCCTCCGCGGCGTTCTGCATCGCTTGGTCGGCGGCCCGTAGATCTCCCTGAATCCGAAGGGCATTCGCTACATAAGCGCAAGCCCGAGCTCCGTAATCGGCCACCAAGCCCGGACTGTACTTCTCAGTAGGCAGCCGACCGCTGATCGCCAGAGCAAGCCGGGCGTGGGCTGCGGCTTCGTGCGGCGCCCGGTGCCACAGCTCCGGAGCCCTTGCCAGCACATACTTGACCAGCCCGAGCGAGCGATACCGCTCCCGGTTCAGCACGAGCAGCTCCTGCCGCGGCAAGGGATGGTCGACGAGCTCACGGTACAGCGACGGAGCCTCATCTTCCTCGCGATAGCACCGCGAGTATTCCGTCAGAAGCTCTTCCTCTTTTTCTTCCGACAAGGATGTCCACTCGATCCTCGAGCCTCCTAAACCCGCAGCTTTCTTGAACTCGCTAAACTGGCGCAGCCGGGCCGAGAGAGCCGCACCGCGGGCTGGGAATCTCTCCTCAAGCCGTTGCCGGCAAGTGGCACAAAGGATCAGGTGGTAGACACAACGATGCGCCATCTCCCGGCTTACTTGCCGCTGCACCAACCTGCGGAGATCGTTCTCGCTCAGGTGCTCTCCGCCTCTCGCTCGCTTCTCACCCATCGTTAGTCTCCAGGGTTCCCTCACTCTCTTCCTTGTGCTGCTGACCTTCCTCGCGCTCGACGCGTCTGAGAACCGACTGTGACAGCTCGACGTACTCCCGAAGCTCCTCCACCATCTTTCGTCCTCGACGCCCCCGTCGCCGAAGATCCAGGACCAGGAAGGCGGGAGTCTCCTCGTTGGTAGCGTAGCCCCCCTTCTCCTCCCGTTGCCTCGTTCGCAGCTCGAGTGCATCCTCCAGGGTGGTCCCAGCCGCTCCGGCGCGGTCCGCCAAAGAGAGGGCTCGCTCAAGACTGGTTAGGTCCGCGTCGAGCGCATTCAGTAGATGGCCCAAGGTGACCAGATTCGGCTGCGCGCGCTCGTTCTCGTACGAGGAGATCTGGGTCTTCCGCACCGTGTGATTCGTCCTCGCCGCCAGCTCCCCTTGAGTGAGACCTGCGGCATCTCTGAGAAGCTTCAGCGCTCGGCCGATGTCTCGAAAGTACTCTCGCCGCTCGGCTCGTCGCATGGTCCTTTGCTTCCTTTCACCAGCAGTAGCACCGCGCAAGATTTTTCACTTCGCATATGCTACCGGCAATGGAAGAGTACTTTCAACAGTCAGCCTTAACTGCTGTGTGCGAACCTGTACGTGGGGTCTCGCCGAGCCCGGCGCAGGTAGCGGGCTGCGCGCTGAACGAGGTCCACTGAAGCGGTGCCTTTCTGGAGTGCCTCGGCGACCAGGAGACCTGCTGCAGTAGCTTCACGATGTATCCCACGGGAACGGAAGATCCCCATCAAGTCTCTGGACAGATCGACTACCTCCCGATGCCGGCCATCTTCCAGCAGAGCAACCGCTAGGTCCAGGCTCACCAGGGCTGCGTCATAGGCATTTCCGGAATCGAGAAACACTCGCTGCACCCTCTCGTACTCTCTGATTGCCGAGTCCACTTTACCCAGCCCTTGAGCGACCAGACCTTTAAGCCAGTCGGTTCGTGCGTCGATCAACTGTTCGTCAAGGAATTTAGCCAAGCCTTCCACCTCCGGTACGAGGTTCATCGCTTCATCCACGCTGCCATTTTCTGCCAGAGTAAAAGCCAAGTTCTGCACAACGCCAAAATGCACCCGGCTACCGGCCGCCCAATCTGGCAGTCGTTTTAGAACACCGCGCAGTCGTTTGATGGCATGGTCGCGCCTCCCAAGCTCCGCCCACGCCGCAGCCTCCAGCAACACCATCGAAGCCGAGCTTTCAACCCGCCCTATACGTAGGTACAGCCTCTCTGCTTTAGATGCTGCTACTTTCGCTTCCTCGAACCTCCGCTGGTCTTTACGCAGCGAGCTCTCCACGGAAAGAGCTTCTGCCTGAGCTTCCAGATGGATCTGGTCCCGAGGCAACAAGGCACAGCGCTTCTCCAAGGCTGCATCCGCTTTCAACAGATCTCCTCTCAACCGATGGGCATTCGCCAGGTAGAGCCAGGCTCTCGCCAACTCTTCGTATCGCAGCGCCCGATCCTCTTCCACGCTACGCGGCAGCTTCTGCGCAGCAGCCAACGCCACTTGCGCCAACCGCCGCGCCTTCGCAGGATCCACATGCCATAGGCTTCGCGCCCTGGCCAAGCTGAGCTCCACCAACTCCAGCCTGTGGAAGCGAGTCGAATTGCCGGCGCGTAAGCGGCAATGGGCTTCGGAGAGGCCCTCAAGGGAAACGAGCGCATCGTGAGCGTCACGAGTCGCCGCCCTCTGCGCTGGGCCGATGCTGCTGAAGTGCTTAGGGGTCTCTTCTACAAGGTCCTCCAAGGACCACTCGCGCTCCGTGGCAAAGTCTTTCAACCAGGATCTCAGGAATTGCCGCCCCGTTTCTGGATGCTGGTCCAGAAGCCGTCGATGGCAAGTTGCACACGTGGCGAGATGGAGCACAGATTCGCCAGCCTCTCGCACCGGAACGACACCCGATACAAGCTGGGCTAGAGCGGTTGCTGTGAAATGCGACGGCATGGCTTCGATGCGTGATTACTGACTCGTTCGTCCAATTGCCATCGGCGGAGAATCTCCGTCCGGGCAGTTCTTGCCCGGACGGCTTAGGACCTAATTACCACTGTCAGACCCAGATCCCGATTCAGCGGCCTGGTCAAGATCACCTCCAACACTTTGCGTTTCCGAAGCCGCTGTGCCTGAGACGTCGGGTGCAACTTCTTCTGTTCCTGTCAGTCCGTTTGGGTCCCACTTTCCACCACCAGCACCTGCCGTGTTACGAAGCGCCATCTCTGGGTCCGCAGGGTCATTCATCCACTCCAACAACATCGTTAACCTCTCCGAGACGGCCTGCCAGAGGCCGCACTCGGGCAGCGTCATTGCATCCGCACTCGCCGGCAGAAGCAGGAGAGCTGCTGTAGCGACAAGCACCGCAACCGTCGTCCTCTTCAGGTGCTGCATAGAGCCTCCCTTGTCGGCAGGTCGCCCAGCCGCCTTCATCGACCACCGTCGCCCGCCGAGAGTGACGTCAGCATCGCAGAGCCCGAAGTGGGCCACAAAGTCCTGATTTCAAGAGGGTTGGACCTGCTGATCCAACTTGACATACACCTGCCGAGTTAGCAGGAAAGCCGATCCGAATCTGTGGGTCAAGGAGGGCAGAGATTGGACCTAGAGGTACACGCCGCCACTCCACTCTTACGGCGTCATCGAAGCTCACGCCTGGATCGGCGGTCAGATCATCTCCAACTCTGAGGGGGAGTGGGCTGTGGAAACTGTGGAAGCTGCCCACCCACCCCTCCGCCCTGGAAATCCCTCCGGGATTCCCACAGCTCCCACAGTTGCCCACAGCCCCGGCGACGGGAGATCGAGGGTGGGAGCACCCACGAGGGCACGCCGAGAAACGCATGCGGCAGGGTCGGTTAGAGGACCATAATTCCAACGTTGGCGCAATAAATTCTCGGACCATGAGTTAATGCCAAGACCAGGGGTTGACATTCAAAATCTCATCTCTATAATCGCGCACGTTTCAATGTCCTGATGACTTCTTGGGTGACCGCGCTCTTTGCCAGCCTGGCGGGATCTTCCTCAAACGCCCTGGAGGAGCGCAGAGCCATGCACGTTCACGCCGAGCCTGTCCACGTCGCCATCGCCCGTTCCGAAGGCGATTCTGCTGCCCTACGTGAAATCGAGCAGTGCTCGGTGTGCCGCAAGGCCGCCGAGACGCTCGATGAATGGATGATCCTGGCGGATCATCCGGATCCCCTGGTCGGTGGCGAGATCCAGATGTGTCGCCACCGGCTCGAGGTCCTCCAAGGGCTCTCCATCCCCGAAGCTCAACGCAAGATCGACTCCGATCTGGAGTATCCCCGATGGGGGCTCACCCGGCTGATGATTCTCAAGGCTCGACGAGCGTTGCGCTACGAGGATCGGATCGAGCACGCCCTGCGGCTGGCCCTCCTGGCTCTCTACCTCGCCGCCCGGCTCGAGCCCGACTTCTACGGGCCCGACCACTGCTTGCGGATCAACCTCCAGGCCATCGAGACGAGCTGCATCGTGCTCGCTGCCAGCCTGGGAGACAACGAGCTGGTCCGGGTCTTGGAGGGCGCTTTCCGCAGCATCTACACGATGTTGAAGGCACACTACGGCCGCTCGACGACTGGACCCCCTGCTTAAGCCTCGCTATGCTGCGGGGCGCCATGGCCCCGAAGCTCACAGGCAGAGAGCGCCAGGTCCTCGAGCTCGTCCAGGAGCTGGGGTCTCCCCATGTGCTGGAGATCCTCGGCGCCTACCACCGCCGCTATGAGGAGCCCATCGAGGCCGCCAGCCTCGTGCTCGCCCTCCGGCGGCTCCTCGAGAAGGGTCTGGTGAACGCTGAGCGCCGCCCGGCTCCCCCGAGCGCTGCCATCGACGAGCGGGTGCACTTCCGGGCCACCCGTCGGGCAGACAGCTCGGGCTCAGCCAGCCCGAGGGGGCTTCGGCAGGCTGCCGACATCGAGAGCCTGCAGCGGCTCCTCGAGCTGGTGCTTGAAGAAACGCGAGGGACTCGGGGCTCGGCCTCTTCCCGGCAAGGCTCCGCCGGCCGCCCAAGCTGGCGCTGAAGACCCTCCGCGGTTCTCCCTCCCCCTCTCCGAGCCCCGCTGTCTGAGCCAACCGACCTCTTGCTGGTCGATTCTCGACGTTTCGATTCGATGGGCCTATAATTGCTAAGGTCCATCGTGTATGTAATTCATCGAGGTCTTCGTCTCACTCCCTACGGGTGCTACTCGAACCCCCTCTGGAAGTCGTTCGTATCCCTTCTCCCGCTCCTGCTGACTTCGGTCGCTTGGCCCACCCCACTCCAAGCTGCCATCTGCTCGTCGCCCTTCTCGCTCTTCTGGGAGCCGCTGCCGGGAGAGGACCCCCGGCCCAACAACTGCCTGGGCGGCTCGGGCTTCCGCTGCTACCAGGCGGAGAGCTTGGGCACCTTCGCCCGGCTCGTCGATCCCGATTGCGATCCGACCCAGGGCCCGTGCTCGGTCCAACTGGGGTTGAGCCTCGAGTTCCCGGGCCTCGAAGCGATGATCGCCGAGGACGGGCCAGTGCACACCCCGCTGATCGAATGGGAATTCTCAGGCGGCGGCTTCGTGGGCACCTGCGGGCTGGACGGCGTCGACGGACGCATCGTCTCGGACTTCGGGGAGAGCTTCCTGCAGTTCGGCGGCGTCACCTGTGCCAACTCCGAGAACGTCGTCAACGAATTCACCGTCGAGGCCCGGGTGTGCATGGCGGCCTGTCCGCAGGTGACGACCGTGACGGTTCTCGACGGAGGCCCAGCCTTCACCCGCGCCATCGGTTGCCCCCTGCCGCCGTTACCGGCCACCTGCGGAGAAAGCTCGTGCACGATCTGCGTGAAGGGCGTGCCGGTGGGAGGCGGTGGGGCTGAGACCGACGGCGGGGGACCCGGAGCGCGGCTGCGCTACGCGGCGGGGGGCGCGGGCAGAAGCGACTCGCCCGGTGCTACCGCCTGGCGCACCACCTTGGGGCGCTACTGGAGCCACGACTACGCCGAGCGCATCGTCGAGGATCCGGACGACAGCCACGTGTGGCTGATCACGAGGTACGGTAGCTTCCGGGAGTTTTCCGGCAAAGACGCCGGCGGTGTCTATCAGAGCGTTGCTCCCTCGGATGAGTACCGCACCTTGACCCGCACCGCGGGCGGCTGGGAGCTGCGGGATCTCGAAGGCACTGTCCAGGAGTTCGGCAATGACGGCATGTGGGTTTCAACGACCGACAGAAGCGGCAACGCCAAAACGGCCAGCTACGACGCCTCCGGAGTCCTGACCGACGTCATCTTCCCCGACGGCCGCTCGGAGACCTTCTCCTACCACGCCGACGGCAAGCTGGCCTCGATCACCGAGGTGGGGGTGGGCGGAGCGGATTCGCTCACCTGGAATTACCTCTGGACCGGCCAGGACCTGACTCGCATCGGCCGGCCGGATGGCACCTCGCTCGAATTTCTCTACGAGGATCCCCGCCACCCAGGCTATATGACCCAGCAGATCCTCAACGGCACCACCGGCGGGCGCCGCATCGAGCGGGCCTGGCAGTACGACCCGCTGGGCAATGTGATCGCGGTGTGGGAAGGCTCGGTCACCCCCGGCCCCAACGGCCCCGAGCCGGCAGCCGACGCCGTCGATCTCTACCGCTTCGCCTACGACCACTCGGGCTTGCCGACAGTGACCACCGTCACCGACCCGCTGGGCGTGCCCGCCACGTACCGGCTCGAGCGCGACCCGCTGAGCCGCAAGGTGCGTGTGACCTCGATTTCGGGCTCGTGCCCCACCTGCACCTCGGGACCCAACGCGACCTTCGAGTACGGCGACCTAACCAACCCCCTGCGGGTCACCAAGGAGATCGACGGACGAGGACACGAGACGGTCATGGAGTACGACGCCAACGGGCAGCTCACCCGCCGGCTGGAGGCGATCGACACCCCGGCGCTGACCCGGGAAACCACCTGGGAATACGACACCACCTACCCGGCGCTGCCCACCCGCATCGAGCGGCCGTCGGTGACGGGTGGCCCGGAGCTGCGGGTCAGCACCTTCGTGCGTGACGGCAACGCCAACCTCCTCGATCGCATCGAGGAGGGAGTCGAGGACGGAGCGGCGTTCGGCTTCACCACGACAAGCACCTACGAGCCCACAGGGCAGGTGACGACGGTAGATCCACCTGGCTACGCCACCGACGACGTGACCAGCTTCACCTACGACGCGGCTCGGGGCGGGCTCCTGCTCGAGAGCCGCACCGACCCGCTGATCGGCACCACCACCTTCGGCCATGACCCGTTCAACCGGCGCACCTCGGTGACCGACCCCAACGAGGTGGAGACCACCACGGACTACGACGAGCTCGACCGGGTGACCTCCGTCACCCAGAAGGGCGCTGACCCGGCCGAGGACCTGGTCACCGAGAGCGTCTACAACGAATTCGGGGATCTCTTTCGCACGGTGCTTCCCCGAGGCAACGTCATCGAGTACCGCTACGATCCAGCCGGCAGGCTGATCTCCATCGAGCGCAAGCCGGACCTCACGACCCCGGGAGAGCGGACCCTCTTCACCCTCGACGCCGCCGGCAACCGGATCCGCGAGGAGCTCCAGCGGTGGAACGGCAGCCAGTGGGTGAGCGAGTCGGTCACCGACTTCGAATACCCCACCCGCTGTTTCTTGGAGCGAGTCGTCCGAGCCCAGGGGACCCCGGAGGAGTCCGTCACCGACTTCTCCTACGATTGCGACGGGAACCTCGAAAAGGTCTGGGATGAGAACCATCCGCGCTTCGACCCGATGGAGACCGTCCCCACCCAGCTCTATGAGTACGATGCCTTGGAGAGACTGGTCACCGTTACCCAGCCCTGGGGTGGCGTGGGAGGCGGTGAAGCGGTGACCTCGTATGGCCATGACGTGCAAGACCACCTGGTCTCGGTCACCGACGGCGAGGGCAACGAGACGCGCTACACCTACAGTGACCGCGACCTCCTGACCGAAGAGATCTCGCCGATCTCCGGTAGCACCACCCACCTCCACAACGAGCACGGTGAGCTCACCAGCACCACCGACGCCCGGGGCGTCACTGTCACCCGCGAGGTCAACGAGCTCGACCGGGTTACGGCGGTGCGCTACCCGGACGCCGCCCTGGATGCCACTTTCACCTACGACGACCCGATGGTGCCGTTCTCGCTGGGCAGGCTCACGGCGATCGCCCGACACGGGCAGTCGGTCGACTATCGGTACGACCGATTCGGCCGGGTCACGCAGGACGGGGGGCTGACCTACCAGCACGACGCCAACGGCAACCGCATCGAGGTCGGCTATCCTGGCGGGGTGACCGCCACCTACAGCTACGACTTCGCCGACCGCCAGGGGACGCTGGACGTGCAGGTCGGGGAGGACCCGGTCCAGCCCTTGGTGGCCGCCGCCTCCTACCTGCCCAGCGGCCCGCTGAGCGGTCTCAGCCTGGGCAACGGAGCCACCGAGACCCCCAGCTACGACGGGCGTTACGTACCCGAGGCCATCGTGCTGGAGGCCCCGACCCCGAGGCGCTGGAACTACACCACGGACGGTGTCGGCAACATCCTCGAAATCCTAGGGCTCATCGGCTGCTCCGAGGCCGACCTCTCCCTCGAAAACCAGGCCGTCACCGGCATCGAGAGCTTTACCACTTGCGCGGGAATCCAGGCCGGCCCGGCCTTCTCGGTGGAGACCGGCGGCTCGGCGACCTTCACGGCGGGCACCCGGATCGCCCTGGGCTCGGGCTTCTCGGTGAAAGACGGTGCGAGCTTCATCGCCGGCATCGATCCCAACCAGACGCCCCAGGTCGAGACCAAGACCTACGCCTACCAGGACTTCCAGTACTTTTTGACCGAGGGCGACGGCCCCTGGGGGAGCCTCAGTTGGAGCTATGACCGGATAGGGAACAGGCTGACTGAGACCCGTGACGGCGCCACCGACACCTACACGTATCTCACCAACCTGGCCACCGGCCATACCGCGATCTTGAGCCAGATCACCCTCGCGGTGGGAGGCACGCGGGACTACCAGTTTGGGGATGCCGGGCACTTGGAGCAGGTCACCGCGGGCGCCAACCAGGTGCTCTTCGCGAGCGACGACGAGGGGCGTCTGGCAGACCTCTCCCGCCCGGTGGCCTCCGAGGCGGCAGAGCTCACCTATGACGGACGCAGCTTCCTTCAGAGTGCGACAGACACCGCAACAGGAGCTGTCACCCAGCCCACCTACAGCTCCGAGGGGATGCTCCATGCGTTGGCCCGGCAGTCAGCACCGGCAGCCCCGGTCGAGCGCCTCCTCTACCTGTATTTCGCCGGCAGACCGGTGGCCCAGCTCAAGCTGGATGGGGCTGGAGGTCAGGAGCTGCGCTACCTGATCACCGACCACCTGGGCACGCCGGCGGTGGCTCTGGACGAGACCGGTGCCGAGACCTGGGACTCGGGCTTCGAGCCTTTTGGGCGGGATTCGGAGGAGGCTACTCCCAATGGGGCGCTGGCGAAAGAGATCTTCCTGCGGTTCCCCGGGCAGTGGGACGATGGAGTGTGGGCGGGGGCTTCCTTGGGGGCGAGGGTCTTTTACAACGTGCACCGCTGGTACGCACCCGGCACCGGCAGGTACTCGCGGCCGGATCCGATCGGCCTACCTGGCGGGGTCAACCTGTACGGCTACGTGGAGCAGAATCCGGTGATGAAGATGGACCCGCTGGGCCTGAGGACTCTGGGGATCGGAGGCCTGATCATCAACTGGACCGACTGCTGCGTGTTGGTGAGCGAGAACGCTCCGACCCAGGGCCAGCAACAATTCCACCTCAAGCCGCATAGCTCCTCGGGATTCCGGGACGTGGACGCGGTCTACTTCGACGACGGGAGCGCCTTGAAGATCCCGGACGGCGCCATCTACGTGATCAACGACTGCGACGCTCTCAAGTCGATCCCCACGGGATTCTTCAGCAAGCCCCTCTTGAGCTACCTTCACATCCCGAAGTACCGGACCAAACCGCTGCCGGACCGCTCGGCCCAGGAACAGGAATTCGGGGGGCCGATCTTTTCTCCTCCGCCGACGTGTGGTTGTCCATGACCCGCCGTCGCTTTACCATCGGCTATGCCCTGGGCGCCGTAGTGGCTGCTGCCGGCCTTCTGTACCTCGACGCCGCCGGCGTCTTCATCTACTTCGGCTATGTGCCGGCTGCGCTCCTGGTACTCGGGGTGGTGCTTGGAGGTGTGTTCGCTGCCGGAAAGGTCCGCCAGCTGTCCAGGGTCGACGTTGTGGCCTTCGGCGTGGCGACGTTGGGCCTCGTCGCCGTAGTCGTGGCGTGTCCATTCCTTGCGACCAGCCAGCGCAAAGCGTTCTACCTCGACGCCACGTCGGTCAAGGCTGGCATGTCCTGGGAGGAGGCGCAGCGCCGCTTGGCCGGGTACCCCACTTTCGAGCAGCACGCCGGCTCGGTCACGTTCCTGCACCGCTCGAGCCCCGACACGGTCGACACGGCGGTGGTTCGTCTCACGAGGGATGGCGAAAAGGTCGCGGCCGTAGAATACTCGGCGGACTGAGCCATCGAGACCCGCAGCTACGAAGGGCGCTACGTACCCGAGGCCATCGTGCTGGAAGCCCCGACCCCGAGGCGCTGGGACTACACCACCGACGGCGTCGGCAACATCTTGCGAGTCACCGGCCTCATCGGCTGCTCCGAGGCCGACCTCTTCCTCGCCAACCAAGCCGTGACCGGAACCGAGAGCTTCGCCACTTGTGCCGGGATCGAAGCTGGCCCGGCCTTCTCGGTGGAGACCGGCGGCTCGGCGACCTTCACGGCGGGCACCCGCATCGCCCTGGGCTCTGGGTTTTCGGTGAAGGACGGTGCGAGCTTTGTCGCCGGGATCGACACCAACCGGACGCCCCAGGCCGAGACCAAGACCTACGCCTACCAGGATTTCCAGTACTTCCTGACCAGGGGCGACGGCCCCTGGGGGAGTCTCGCGTGGAGCGACGATCGAATTGGGAATCGCCTCAGCGAGACGAGAGACGGCGCCACAGACACGTACACCTACGTCGCCAACGCCGCGTCCGGAAACACGGCGGTTCTGGGCCAGATCACTTTGGCAGTCGGCGGCACCCGTGACTACCAGTTCGGAGCCGCCGGGCACCTCGAGCAGGTCACCGCCGGCGCCAACCAGGTGCTCTTCGCCAGCAATGACGAGGGGCGCCTCACCCAGCTCTCCCGGCCGGTGGCTTCCGAAGCCGCCGACTTCCTGTACCTATGACGTTGTCAACCTCGGACTCTGGAAGTTGGTGGTTTTTTCACGTAACGCGTGGTTTGCAGAGATTGGATGTGTTCGAGGCTCTCGGAGCGTCGAAGGTGCCTGATTTCACCAGGTGGTAGCTCATTCATAGGCTTGGCCGAGGGGAGGCTTTCTTTTTGATAGATCTCGTTGAGGCCGGGCACACGGCGTGTGGAACTGCCGGTGCCGTACGCGGCGGAACGAGGGGTTCCTGGGGCAGGTCCTTTTCGACGACGCTGGCCAGTGACTCGCAGCCTCAGCCTGGCAAGCTTGTTTTGAGTTCTGGTCGGGATTGCATAACGGTAGGGCTCGCTGTTCTTGAGCATGTAGTAGGCGATCAGCCCCATCTTGCGAGCCGCCGCCACGACTGCGACGTTGCGGTTCTTCTTCTTGGCCAAGCGCCGGAAGAAATGCCCCAACGGGCCCGGGTGGCGATCCAGGTGCTGGGCGGCCTGGACCAGCAGCCAGCGGGCGTGGGAGTTGCCCTGCTTGGTGATGGGGCCGTGGTAGCAGTGGCGGTCCGACTGGCGTGTCGAGGGCACCAGGCCCAGGTAGGCCACCGCGTGGTCGGCATCCGGAAAGCGCTCGATGGGGCCCCAGGCGGCCAGCACTCCCTGGGCGACCGTGAAGTCCACGCCTGGCAGAGTCATCAACAACCGCACGGCCTCCCGCTGGTAGGCGAGCTCGGCGAGCACATCCTCCAGAGCTTGAATCTCCTCCTCCAAGACCCTCAGCAAGCGCAGGTCGCTGTCGAGGGCCTGGCGGCCATCGGCGTCGAGGTCGAGTTGCTGGAGCCACTCCAGGCCGTTCTTGTTGCGCCACAGACTCTTGAAAGGCACCGGGATCAGCCGTTGCGCGAGGGTGGAGTGGATGCGGTTCTTCAAGGCGGTGCGGTCGGCCACCAGGGCGGCCCGCCGGTGGGTCAGACCCCGCAGCCGGCGGGTGTCGGCATCGGGCTGCCACACCTCCGGCAGGTAGCCGGCGCGCAGCAGCTCGGCCAGCACCCGAGCGTCGATCTTGTCGGTCTTGACCTTGGCAAAGGCGATGGCTCGGGTGCGCAGCGGGTTGGAGACCACCAGGCGCGCCACGAAGGGCTCGAGGATCGCCACCACCTCCCAGGTATTGGTGGTGGCCTCCAGAGCCAGTTGGTCGTCTGCCTGGAGCTGCTGCTGAGCCAGCTTCACCAAGGCCTCCCGGGTGCACGGCACCCGCAAACGCGTCACCACCCGGCCCTCGGCATCGAGGATGCAGATCGTGACCTGCTTCTTGTGGACGTCACATCCAACGAAACGTGGCATAAACTGGTCTCCGGGGTTGGGAAGGCGCCCGCCGCGCCGCTGGTCTACGAGACCGAGATGCGCCGCGGTGCCGGTTGGAAAGGGCTGTACGGCAACTACCTATCCGAGCTCGAAGCTCAACCGGGTGGGCCGTCGGGGCGGCCACTTACAACAGCGGGCTCGAAGCCCATAAAGAAAGTCGGCCGGCCCCGAGGTGAACGGCCCTTCCCAACCTCATCTCTCAAAGAACCGGCTCCGCTCACCTCGTCCCGTACCCGGTACGAGAAGAAGAGCACGACCCGGCAGCTCAAAGCCACCCTGCGCTCGCAAGCTGCCGCCTACTTGAGTCATACCAGGTACGATGCCCGGAGCTTCCTCCAAAACGCTACGGACACGGTGACGGGCGCTCTGACCCAGCCCACCTACAGCTCCGAGGGGCTGCTGCACGCGCTGGATCGGCAGTCAGCACCGGCAGCCACCATCGAGCGCTTCCTCTTCCTGTATTTCGCCGGAAGGCCGGTGGCTCAGCTCAAGCTGGATGGTGGCACCGGCGGGGAGCTGCGGTACCTCATCACCGACCACCTGACGACGCCTTGGGTGGCTCTCGATGAGACCGCAGCAGAGATCTGGGACTCGAGCTTCGCACCTTTTGGGCGAGACAGCGAAGAAGGGTCACCGACTGGCGCGCTGGCGAATGAGGTGTTCCTGCGGTTCCCGGGGCAGTGGGAGGATGGGCGGTGGGCGGGGGCGGCGTTTGGGGCCGAGGCCTTTTACAATGTGCATCGATGGTATCTGCCGGCGAACGGCGTGTATTCTCGACCCGATCCGGTAGGGGTTGGCAGCATTGGCTTCGCGCCGACCGGACGCTTGTCACAGCACGCACTTCTCGGACCAAGAAGGGCTTTCCCTGATAAACGAACTGTAAAGGCCGGAGTTCATGGGGGGAGTCCCGGGAGCATCGCCGAGGCTGGTAATTACGTTTATGGACTCGGGAACCCCCTAGTCTTTAGTGATCCCCTCGGATTGGAGCCGGTAACGTGCAGCGTTTTCAGCTTAGGTACTCCGGGCACAGGCCGAGGACCAGACCTTTCGCCTGTGCAAATCTGCTTGGTGGTTGGTGCGTGTGTCGCCTCGGGCGGAAAGGTCTACATTACGGGCGGACTCATCAAAGTCCCTGACTGCTTCGATTGTCCGAAGGAGTGCACCTTTGAAGCCGACACTAACAGGCCCGCCGGTGAGAATTCTTGGAACTGGCAATGCGAGCCCTGGACGCCCATTGTCGATGTGGGACCACCTTTCTGATCACCAACATGGAACTGCGAACTTTACACTCCGGAGAGACGATTAGCTTCGAGTTAGGGCCGCAGCCAGTCGGCTTCCTCAGGCTCCGCGTCTCTAACTCAACCGGAGAAACAATGTGGGACCTCTTCCCCGCAACTGCCGAACCGGTGCCAGTTGTTCACGCGGACATGGCCTTTGTGGCTCTTCCTGAATCGTCTGAATCAGCCGTCCTGGAAGCCTTTGAGCGAGCAATCCAGGCGCGAGAGGAGTCCGGCGGGAGAACAATGCCTAGCTATCCACCGGTGGGCCGCGTGGTATACGGCGAAGTTCCTAAGGGGTACCGTGAAGCTGGGAAAGCACGTCCTCTGATACCCACGGAGACCTACTACGTTCTTGTGTTCGTAGGGGGCGGTCCTAACTGGGTGCGAGTTCCTTTTGTCGCCTAGGAACCTGCTATTACGGCTAGGTGCTTCCGAGGGGGAGACCGAGCTCAAAGACGGATCTCATCCCCGCAGCGATTGTCTCCTGTTTGCGACCAAGGAGTGACCCGGATTTCCGGGCTCTAAACCGAGAAAGGCTCACAATCCTGGATGCGGCACAGCGAAAAGTATTGATCGACTTTTGTCAATTCCTGCCGACGAGAGCTGAAGAAGTGGTGCCGGTGGACGAGCTTCAAGCATGCCAGAGAGAGCTGGGTCGAGGGCTCTAATGACAGAGACACCGACTGCCCTCCGTACCCCACATTCGGTCACCTCACCGGCTCGCTAGTAAGCTCCGCCGCCGGCCGAGAATCCAGGCTCCATCCGACCTACACCTCTGTACCAACCGCCTCGCCGCCCCCTCGCAGCCCTTCCGAGCTCTCTCCCCCTTGCTGCCGTCCGCATAGGCGCCCACCCCCACCCCCCCGAAAGATCGATGTGAGGGCTTCTGGTGAGAGGCCCTGGCGGGCCTCCTGAGAGAAGAGGCGGGATCGCCCCGTCTCCCTCCAGTCATCACCAGCTTGCGAGGAGGCCATGCCGGTATCCACGCTCACCCTCGAACGCTCGATGGGGAAAGGGCGCTCGAAGAAGACCCGCGTCTTTTCCGTTCGGCTCCTGGGTCTCGTTGAGGCCGACCCCCTGTGGGACTCCGGTGCTGCCGACGAGGTCCGTCCCGTCTGGATCTCCTACCTCGGCACCGAGAGCGAAACCCAGGCATTCACCGCAAACTTCCGCGGCGGCTACAAGGCGACGAGCGGTATCAAGACGCTCCAGATCTTGAAATCCGCCCCCTACCGCTGGGTCACCCAGAAAGTGCCCGGTGGAGCGATCACCACCGCCTACCTGCCGGATCTGTTCCACCTGGAGCCCCTGGATCCGGCGCCGCCCCGGGTGCGGTTCGTCTTCGCGCCGCCCACCTGGTGGGTCGACCGTGCGGCCGAGGTGCTCCGTGCCGAGCTCGGTGAGGAGGCACGCGAGGCCGCCCGGGCCGCTCTGTTTGCCGCCTATCTCGATCGCCGCACGCCGCTACCAGTGCTCGGCGAGCTTCCCTTCCACCAGCAGCTCTACCGTGCCGCCCGCGAGACCGATTGGCTCCACGAGCCGAGCTCTCCGGACGTGTACCGCAGCTACAGGGTGCTCTCCGCCCAGGGCTTTGAAAGCTGCGGCTTCGACGAGCTTCTGGCCGCCTCCGTCCCTCAAGAAAAGCTCGCCGAATTTCTCATCGGCCAGACCTCGAAGTACCAACCCAAGGAGATTCCTCATGGCCAGGATCGCCTCCCGTCAGATCGCCGGCTACTACCCCACCCCGAACCACCTCCTGCCAGCGATCAGCTCCGTCTTGCGCTGGCCTGAAGAACCCGAGCACTCCATCTACCTGCTCGATCCGTGCGCCGGTGATGGCAAGGCGATCTTCACCCTGCGCGACTCTTGGATCCGGCAATGGGCTCCTGACGTCGAGCAGAGACGCTACTACCGGTCCGTGCTCGACATCCATGCCTGTGAGCTCGAAGCGGAGCGGGCCGAGGCACTGGCGACAAGGCTGAGCTCCTACCGCGACAAAGTCCACCACGGGGACGCCTTTCTGCTTCATCCGCTGCAGGAGGGTGACCGGGCCGCGGTGCTCTTCTTGAATCCCCCCTACGACCAGGACCCCGAGCACGGCCGGATGGAGCAACGCTTCCTGGCCCGATTTACCGAGCTCCTCCACCCGGGCTCGGGGATTCTGCTCTTCGTGGTGCCAGCCCAGACCCTGGCCGCCTCGGCCGACCACCTGGCCCGGTGCTATCTCGATGTCCGGGCCTGGCGCTTTCCCCGCGAGGACTTCGAGGCATTCGGCCAGGTGCTTCTCGTCGCCCGTCGGGCAGCCAGACCCTTGACCGATCTCTCGGGTGCCGAGGAGATCCGGCGGTGGGCGAAAGATCCCGCCCTTGTTCCAGAGCTGCCCGAGGTCTGCCCGGATCCTCTGACGATCGATCTCACGCCCGACCCCCGCTACTCACTCAGTCTCAGTCTCGAGGAGCTCGACGTGACCGCAGCTCTCTCAGGCTTTCAACCCTTTGCCGACGAGGCAGTGGGACTCGGAGAGGATCCCGCGGCCTTGCTGGGGGCGAAGTTTCAAACCGCCGTCCCCCCGAAGCCGGCCCACATCGCCCTGGCTCTGTCCTCGGGGATGTTCAACGGGTGGCCCTTGACAGCCAACGATCCCCGCCGCCACCCACCGCTTCTCGCCAAGGGGGTCTTCGAGCGCGAGCACCTGGTGGTCTCTGAGCGCACCAACAAGGAGGGCAAGCTCACCGGCGTCGTCGAGATCGAGCAGCCCAAGCTGCGCCTGACCGTGCTACGGCTCGATGACATGAGCTTCCACGAGCTGGCGCCCGGGACGGTCCCCACCGGCTCTGACGACGTCGCCAAGTGGAACGCCGCCGACCTGATTGAGAGCTACGATCGCTCGCTCGCCCGGCTCTTGGGTCAGCAGTTTCCCGCGCTCCACGACCCGACCGACCCTGAGCACGAATTCAAGCTGCCCCGCTTGGCCCGCACTCCCTACCGGATCCAGGCCCAGGCGATCCAGGCGTCCTTGAAGCTCCTGGCCACCCGGAGAAACCCCATGCTGGTGGCCGAGGTCGGGACGGGCAAGACGACGATGGCCCTGTCGGTGGCCGCAGCGCTCTCGCCCGAGCATTACGAGGACACGGCGACGGAGCTTGAGCGCGTCGGCATCCCGGATCGGCCCCCACGCGTCGAGAAGACCCTTGCCGTGTGCCCGCCCTTATGCGGAGCTCTACATAAAGGCGGTTATGTGCAGCGCTTTGTTATGTGGAGTTGGTAGTTGGTGCAGGTCTGGTATCGCGGTTTCACCAGACCGGTACTGCACATAACGGATGATCTCCTCAAAGGAGGTCATCATGAGCAAGACAATCGTCAAGAAGGTCCCATGGTCGCCGGATTCATGGGGGGTCGCTCTCCGCCGGCGAATTGAGAGAGCCAGCGCAGCGCAGCAGCCGGCGCTCCAGGCATTCGCAGATTGGATGATGGAGGAGCGAGGCGTTGGTGCCCAAACCACCAGGCAGCGAGTTGACTCGGTCTCTGTTTTCCTCGAGGCGGTGATACCTTGCGCGGCGTCTCCTTGCCAGCAGACGCTTGCGTCCGTGAGCACGGACGCGGTCGAGGCGTTTTTTGTCCGGTACAGCAAGAACCATGGAAAGCGGACAGCCCAGTGCATGCAGACGGCAATGCGGCTGTTCCTGAGATTTGCAGCCCTCCGGGGCTGGGTCGACTGGGAGCTGGCCGCCGCGGTCCCGAGTCTCGTGCGCTGGCGACTCAGCGGCGTCCCATGCGGCCTCAGCGCCGAGGAGCTGACCAAGGTGCTCGCTTCGCCGTGGAGGGCGGGCGAGTGTCCTCGCCGAAACCGGGCGATCGTGGAGATATTGGCGACCTACGGAGTGCGGCGCGAGCAGGTCTCGGCTCTGCGCCTGAGCGATGTCGACTGGCATGAGCGCACGATTGACTTCGCCGCGCACAAGGGCGGCAAGTCTATCCACCACGAGTTGAGCGCGGCTGTGGCGCAGTCCTTGGCCGCGTACTTGCGCGAGGAGCGGCCCAGCAGCGACTGCATTTACGTCTTCCTGCGCTGCAGGCGTCCCTACCTGCGACTCAGCCCCGTGGCGATCACGTCCCTGGTGCGGGCACGGATGGTGGACTGCGGGCTACCAGCCCGAGGCCCTCACGCGCTCCGACACACGTTTGCGACCCGGCTGCTACGGGCTGGCCAACCCATCAAAGCGATCGCCGACCTGCTCGGCCACCGCTCGCTCAGCACCATCGCCATCTACGCCAAGGTAGATGTGGCTCGCCTGTTGGAGGTCGCGGTGGACTGGCCGGAGGTGTTGTCGTGACTCCGCCCCGCGTGTTCACCAGCTGGTTGGCATCTCACTTCGAGAGCTTTGTCGCCCTGCGACAGGCAAGCGGAGCCGTCTACGCGGCACAGAGAACGAAGCTGCTGGCCTTCGATCGGTACCTAGGCAAAGTGGCGGCACAACCACCGTTAGTTGCCGAGACCCTCCTGCGCTACTTGGGCACGCTGCAGCACCTATCACCCCGGGCGCGCGACAACGTCGTGACAGTGGTCTGGGCTGCCGTGACCTACGCCCAGCGCCACGGTGCCGAGGTCGAAGGCTTGCCCCAGCGGCCCTCAGGATCGCCGTGGTGGTGGCGCCAGCGGACCCCGTATATCTTCTCGGCCTCGGAGGTCGCGAGCCTCCTGGCTGCCGCACGACAGGCTCCACCGGCGAACCGCCTGCGACCGGTGACGATCGCGACACTACTCGGCCTGCTGTTGACGACCGGCATGCGGATCGGCGAGGCATTGGCGCTGAATGTCGGTGACCTGGATCGCCGAGAGCGGATGCTGACGATTCGAAAAGGTAAGTTCGGCAAAACCCGAATCCTTCCTCTACGCGAGTCCACCGTCCAGGTGTTGGCCAATTACATCGACCATCCTCTGCGCCGGTTGGGCAGAGAGACGTCGGCACCGCTCTTTGTCTTGCGTCGCCGTCGTCTCAGCTATCCGACAGCGCGAGTAGCTTTCCATGACGCATGCCGTACCGCCCGACTCTCTGAGCCCTTGCCGCGAATCCACGACTTGCGGCACACCTTCGCCGTCTGTCGTGTCACTGCATGGTATGAGCAGGGACAAGAAGTCGACGCACTGCTCCCAGCGTTGAGCACCTACCTGGGGCATCTCAGCGTGGAGAAAACGCGGTGCTACCTGGTCACCAATGGCACCTTGCTGGAGCAGGCCGCCCTTCGCTTCGGTCGTCAGACGAGCGCCCTCGACGAGGTGCTGCCATGAAGCCCCTCAAGTCGGCGACCGTTTCTTTACAGCAGCTCGTCCAGAGCTTCTTCGAGAAGCATCTCACCATCGAGCGCAACGCGAGCCCCAACACGGTGCTGGCCTACCGCGACGCTCTCAAGCTCTTCCTCTTCCACGTCGCACAACAGAGGGGCTGCTGCGCCGACCAACTCGACACCACCATCCTCGATGTCGACACCGTCCGTCACTTCCTCGTCTGGCTGGAGCAGGAGCGAAACTGTTGCGCCCGCACCCGCAACCACCGGCTCGCTGTCCTCAAAGCCTTCGCACGCTATGTGGCCTCTGTCGCTCCCGAGCATCTCGAGCGCTGCCGCAGGCTCCGTGAGCTCTCTCCGGCTCGTTTCAAGCACCCCGAGATCCCCTATCTCGAGGATGATGAGATCGTTGACTTGGTCCGGGTTGTCGCACCCGCGCAGCGACGCGAGCGAGCACTGCTCTTGCTGCTTTACAACACTGGCGCCCGTGTCCAAGAAATCGTTGACCTTGATCTCGGTGATCTGCGCTTGGACCCCGTCCCTGTGGTTACCCTCACGGGAAAAGGCCGCAAGCAGCGAACCTGCCCCCTCTGGAGGAGGACAGTAGATGCCCTCAAGGCATGGCTCGCCGAGCGCGGCAGCGCGGGCCAGGCGCTCTTCCTCAACGCTCGCGGCGAGCGCCTCAGCCGATCGGGAATCGCGCACATCCTGGGTCAGCTCGTCGCACGCGCCGGCCTCTGTCCCCGGCATGCCGCACGCATTTCACCTCATGTGATCCGGCACACCACCGCGATGCACCTACTCCAAGCTGGGGTCGACATCGCCACGACCGCTGCATGGCTCGGTCACAGCCAGCTGAACACGACCCACGGCTACGTGGAAATCAACCTGCGCATGAAACAGAAGGCGCTCGCCGCGATGACGCCACTACCCGGGCTCGCCGAGGCCAGCTTCCCCGAGGGCGACCTGCTCACCTGGCTTGAAGCCCTCGGCCGCCCAACCCGTTATGCACACTCGCCGCCACCAATGCCCCGAATCTACGGAGGTGAGGCCACCAACTCCACATAACGAGGCGCTGCACATAACCGCCTCACCTGCTCGACACCTGGGTCGAGGAAGCCGCGGCGGTGGTTCCCGACTGGCGGGTCCAGGTCGTCAAGTCGATCCAGGATCTGAAAGAGGAGGCGGAGCTGTACGTGCTCTCACGCGAGACCGCCAAGCTGGGTCATGCGGTCGAAGGCATCGAGGGCTCCTGTCCCAAGTGTGGAGCGCTGCTCGAGAATCACGCCCGGGCCAACGCTTCCCGAAGGCTCCGCTGCCAGGCCACACCACGCCGTCCGGTCAACCGGGTCGCCCGCTGGGCCGAGCAGCTCGCCTCGATCCTGCTTCCCGCGGCTCCGGACAAGCCCCTCCTGCGAAGTCTCGTGCGCTCCCCGCTCCTTCTCGAGCGCTACCCCGAGGACGGCGACAAGCGGGAGCTCCCCCGCGAGGCCTTGAAGAGCTTCACTCGGAGCCTCGCTCGGGAGGTCGGCGAGCTGGCCGAGCGGCAGTCACTTACCGAGAGCTTTCGACCTGCAGGTGGCCACGACCTGGCCCAGGCCCTGGAGCCTCTGGCCACAGAGCTCGGGATCGAGCGCGAGATCGTGGCCCTGCTGGCCGAGAAGTCCAAGGGGATCCTCTGGCTCGAAGGCCCGATCGAGTCGCTGCGCCGCAGCATCACTGTCGAGCCCGGAGCCGAGCCCAAAGACCCCAGCCGGGTCGGGCTGCTGCGCGTCGTCGAGCAGCTCCACAAGGAAGGAGAGTGGACCGAAGAGGGGACCTGCGACGAGCCGCTCTACCAAGCCCGGCCCCAGCCCCGCCGGGTGCCCCTGGCCGAGATCATCCAGCGCTACCACCGGCGGGATTTTGATCTAGTCCTGCTCGACTTATGGTGAGAGCGCAGTAATGTGGATCAGTCACCATAAGTCTCAGCAAACAAAACGCTTGCCGAGTCCGAAGTCCACATTACTGCGCTGGCTCAAAGGGCTTCCAGCCAGTCGAGGACCGAAGATTCACTACTCCACGACACACCCAAGTCACCTTCATCGCCGACCGGATCGGCCTGAGCGATGGCCTTCCGCTTCATCTCCAGATCGACCTCGACGTAGCGGTTGGTGGTGTTGGCGCTCGCGTGCCCGAGCCAATGGCTAATCGTCACCAGGTCCACGCCGGCCTTGAGCAGGTGGACCGCGGTGCTGTGGCGCATACTGTGGGGGTGTAGGCGCTTGGTCGATAAGGAAGGAATCGTGGCGCGAGCACGGTCGCAGTACTTCGACAGGATGTAGCGAACGCCGAAGCGTGTGAGCGGCTCCCCGCGGTGATTTCGGAAGAGTCGTTGCTGGGAGCCGGAGTCCATGATGGACTCGACGATCAGGTCACGTAGCAGCTGTGCCGTTTGAGGCCAAAGTGGGCAAAGACGCTCCTTGCGCCCCTTGCCCACCAGACGCACCTGGTACGGCCTGAGAAGCTGGAGGTCGCACGGCCTGAGGTCCAAGATCTCCTGAACACGCGCGCCGGTATTAAACATCGTGGCAATCAGCGCGTAGTCGCGTCGTCCGTCGGCAGTAGTGCGAACCACCGCAGCGAGCACTGCTTGGATCTCATCGTACTCGAGATACTCGATCCTCCGAGGGCTTGCACGTTTGAAAGGAATCCCCAGGATTCGCTGGCACTGCTCGAGATGCTCGGGGTGACAGGCACCGAGGTAGCGGAAGAACGCGTGGATCGCGGCCAGTCGAACGTTGCTGGTGGAGGCGGTGTTGTGCCGATCATCCTTGAGGTGGTGCAGGAAGGCGATGACCTCTTGTGGGCCAAGATCCTCGAGATCGAGCCTGTCCACAGACCGCTGTCGGTGGCAGGCCATGAAGCGCAAGAAGAGCGCGAAACTGTCTCGGTAGCTCCGGATCGTGTGCGGACTCATAGCGCGCAGTCGCGGAAGATGATCGGTCAGGAAGTCTCGTAGGGCACGGGCCAGGGCGTTGGGCTTGCTCATGGGACACCTACACCTCCCCGAGTCTGCGATGGCGCTGTGATCAGTGTCCCGCAACGTTGAGCGAAGCGCTCGCTCGCGCATCGGGCAAGGTCGTTGACGAAGTGAAGGTATTACTGGGTCGAGGTGATGGAGATGTGGCCCATATAGGTCATGAGATACGGGAGCTTCACTTGCACGTCTGCGCCCGCTCGGTACCAACGAACGAGCGCGTGGACCGCGAAGGTATGGCGAAGGTCGTGTACTCGAGGAAAGCGTCCTTGAGGAGTGCGAATCCCCACGGCTTCGAAGAGCCGCCGCATACCGTCTCCAAGGCCGGCGGCCGTATAGGCCCCACCCCCATGGCAGCGATTCCAGATGACAGGAGTTTCTGCCGCTACGGACAGACCGTGGGCGTAGCGCACTTCAAGATATGCCTCGAGCCCATGAGCGGCATCTGGAGACAAGGGCAGCAGTCGCGACTTGTGAAATTTTGTCGCTCGCACAAGTAGGGACCGCTCTCGTGAGTCATAGTCGCCGATGGTCAGACGCAGCAACTCCCCGAGGCGCAGGCCCGTCGTATAGAGCAGCACGATCGCGAGCCGGAAGACCTCGCGTCGCAGCGGCGAGCGGGAGCAGGGTTTCAGAGTGTCGGAAGCCTGCAAGATAGAGGCAATCTCCCGTTGGCTGAAGAGGTAGGGCTGAATGGGTTGGCTCGGCAGCGGGAACTCAGATGAATCAGGCACAAAGCAAGTGGGATCGGAGCGGCGCCGATAAAGGCACAGATTGCGCACGATCCGCATCCGGCCTCGACGGGTCGTAGGACTGAGGTGGTGCTGGGTGCGGCACCAGCGGACATACGTCTCGGCAGTGAGGTCGCCACCGCAGGCGAGGAGGAACCTGTCGAGTTGCTCGAACACAGCGCGCTCAGTCGTATAGCGTCGACCGAGCGCCTCCTTGAGGCCGAGATAGCGGTGGAGAGTCGAGCTGAGGACGGACCTGAACGGCCTTTGCTCACTCACGACGGCACCTCCCGGGCACAGTCCTTCGGAAGGGGGAGCGCCACGTCACGGAGATCCTCGATCGCGAGCCGAAGATATACACATGTGCTCTCGGCGCTGCGGTGACCCAGCAGATCTCCGATCGTCTTGAGTGAGGTGCCTTGGCGGAGCAGGTGCACAGCATAGGAATGCCGCAAGCAGTGCGGTCCGTGATAGGGAATCGAGAGCCCACCTCGACTTGACCAAGCGCGGTAGCTCTCGGCCACGGCCGTGGCCCCAAGTACTCCGCCGGGACAGCAAGTCCGAAGGAAGAGCTCACGGTGTGGCAGGTCTGGGCGGCCCCGACGCAGGTAGTCGATCAGAGCTGCGGCCACTGCGTCGGTGAGGGGAAGAATCAGTGGCGTCGGCCTCTTGCTGGGGCGGACGTAGAGGCGCTTGTCTCGCCACTCGACATCGTCCAACGTCAGGGTGACGATCTCACAAGCCCTCAGGCCATAGGTGGCGATCAGCAGGAAGATCGCGTAATCCCGCAGACCACGTGGTGTCGACCGATCGATGGAACGCAGGAAGCACTGAACCGTCTCCCAGGGGAGTGCTCGAGGCAATTGCTCGAGCCGATAAACGCGCGGCGTATCGATTTGCGTCTCAAGGCCTGGCGGGGTCTTGCCTCGTATTGCAAGGAATCGCAGGAATGAGCGTAGATGGGCGATCTCGTGCTGGAGGGAGGCACGACTGATTCGCTGGCCTCGAATGCGCACGAAGGCCTCGATATCACCCGCCACAAGTTTGGCCAGACTCGAGGGTCGCCGCTCGTAGTCCAAATGCTCGAGCATCTGCCCTGCTGTCCGGACGTGCTCGCCGACGGTGGAGCGCGCAAATCCACGGACGTCTTCGAGAAAGCTGCGGTACTCAGCAAGGAGGCGTTCGCTTGCGGTGCGTGGAGCCGTGGGAACAACTTTGAGGACCCCTACCCCTTCAAGGTAAAGCTCCAGAAGGCGAGCGGTCGCTGCCCGAGTCGGGGCCTCTTGTGAGCGCCCCGGTGGTAGACCGCAAGCCCGAAGAGCCTCTCTCGTGATTGCACGGATGGCCCTGATACCGCGCTGCCACAACATCCAATCGATCCGGCGTGCAGAGCGTAGAAACTGAACGACTCGGTACCGTCGGTAGCCTCGCCTTAACAACCACCCTATGAAGTCGTCCAGGGTGGCGCCGAGCAGTGGAAGTGAGGAGTACTTGTCGTGTGACCGTGGGAAGAGCTCGGAGAGCATCGGAGTCTCCTATGAAGAAGTGCCGGAATTGGCACCATCCCCGATGCTATGGCCTGTCCTAATGTGAAGACCCGCCTCTGTAACCCCCTTGCTTGCAGTGCATTGCGGTGCTTGCTCCACATTACTGCGCTCTCACCATAAGTCGAGTTATGTGGAGCTTCACATAACTCGACGAGGCGCACGAATTCAACCATGCCGGCTCGGCCCAGACGAAGGCCGCACACCGGCTTTCGGGGCTCCCGGGAGTCTCGACGCTGGTGCTCACCGGCAGCCTCATGGGGGGCTATGCGAGCAGTCTCTTCACCAACTTCTGGCACCTCTCCCCGCTCTTCCGGGAGGAATTCGACCGGACCGATCGCTCCGGGTTCGTCCATCGCTACGGCTATCGCAAGACCCTGCGCGAGCCGGAAACGGACCAGCCGAGCTCGGGCCGGCGTGGGCGCTACACCGACCGGGACGTCGACGGCCGTACCACCCTGGGGGAGGCTCCCGGCGTGATGCCGACCTTCATCCTCAGGCATCTGCTTCCCACCTCGGTGCTGGTCCACAAAGAGGACTTGGACTGCGAGCTTCCCACGCTGACCGAGGTCCCGGAGAGTCTCGAGCCCGACCCGGAGGACGAGCACGACCACGCCCTTCTCGCCGAGTACAGGCGCATCGAGGCCAAGGTGCTCACCTGCGTCCGGAGGGATCGGTTTAGCCCGGACCGCTCGGGCCGGCTGCTGGGGGCACTGGTCGAGCTTCCGTCTTATCTCGATCGCGCGACCGACGACCTGCCGCCCTTCGAGGTGCGCTACCCGGAGGCTTTGGGCGGAGAGCTGGTGGCCCGGGCTCGGAGCTTCCCGGCCTGCTGGAAGACGCCGAAGGAACGGTGGCTGCTCACAGAGCTCAGCCGTCAGCTCGAGAGGGGTCAGAAGGTCCTCGTCTTCCTGCGCCACACTGGAACGGCTCATCTGCCCGAGCGGCTGATGGGTCTGATCCGCGAGGTCACCTCGAAGGTGGCCTGGCTCGACGCCGGCAAGGTCCCCACTCACAAGCGGCAGGGCTGGATCGACCGCCACGTGTTGGGCAAGGACGTCCAGGTCCTGCTCGTCAACCCGAATGCCGTCCGCACGGGCTTGAACAACCTGGTCAGCTTCTCCACGGCCCTCTGGTACCAGCTCGACTGGTCGGCCACCACCTACCGCCAGGCCAACGGGCGGATCCACCGGATCGGACAGACGCAGGCCGTCACGGTCAAGATCCCCTACTACGCCGCCACCTCCCAGGAGGTCGCCTTCGACCTGGTGGCCAAGAAGGTCGGCGCCTCGCTCCAGGTCGACGGGCTCGATCTCCAGGCGGCTCTCGAGGCTGCCGGGGCGTCGAGCGACCGCACGGCCGCGCTCGCCACCGCCATGAGCTTGGGGCAAGCGGTCTACGAGGCGCTCACGGGCAAGCGCAAGCGGCCTCAGTCGGCACCGACGGCTCCCAGGCCCGCTCGGAAAGCTCCTGCCAGAAAACCCATCCACCGCACCACTTCCTCCGGCGCCCAGCTCAGCCTGCTGTAGGCCCCAGCCGTCGGCACTGTACCGGGGGGAGCACCCGGCTCCTCCCGGCACCGCTGCCCTCGCTGCCCAAACCTCCAGCCACCCCCCACCCGGAGAGATCGGAGTGAGGTCTCGGGCGAAGCGCTCGCGTGGGGCGAGCGCTCGTCGAGACAGAAAGGAGATCTCACGATGCGCTTCGACCGACCCTTGTGTCCCGCCTGCTCCCGTCCGACCTGCTCCGTGCTGACTCAACTTTGCGCCCGGCTCGAGATCGCACCACTACCAGACGGCGCCTTTGAGCGAACGGGCCAGACCCTGCTGTGGGCCACCGAGAGGCCGCAGATGGCCGAGGGCTTTCACCTGCTGCGCTGCAAGTGCGGGCAGATCTGGACCGCCCGGCGGCTCGACGAGGAGCCTGCAGCCGACCGTTTCCCCGGGGCTCTGCCGCCGTTTACCCCGGACTCGGCACCCTGCAATCCACCACCGTGCGTGGGCGTGTGCGTCGAGACCCCGTCCGAGCCCGAGATCCTCAGGGTGAGGCTGCGCTGTCACGCCAAGACCTGGCGGCGTGCGACCCGCTCCGGCAAACGCCCGATCCCGGCTGATCCGACGCCCTGCTGCCCTGGGGCTTGCCTGCCTTCTTAGCTCTTCTCTGCTCAAGAAACGGAGGTCCATCATGGGAGACAAAAAGCTCACCGCCGCCGAGCGGGTCCAGGCCGTCGCCGAGTCCATCGTCAATGCGTTCAAGACCGGCGAGCTGCCCAAGGCCCTCGCCCAGCTCTTCCTCGACGTCTGTCCCGAGGATTCCCCCACCCGGACCTGGAGCTGGCGCAACCAGCTCGTCGTCGCGCTCCAGGGGGAGAAGGACGCTCGGGGCTTCCGACAGTGGAAAAGGGTCGGCCGCTCGGTCAAGAAGGGCGAGCGTGCCTTCCACATCCTGGGTCCCATCCAGCGCAAGATCGAGGAGATCGACGAGGCCACCGGGGAGACCGAAGAGATCCACGTCGTCACGGGCTTCGTCACTATTCCGGTCTTCGGCTACTCGCAAACCGAAGGTGAGCCGCTGTCCTTCGAAGCTCGGGAAGAGAGCTTCCTCGACTCGTTGCCGCTGCTCGAGGTGGCCCGCTCCTGGGGGCTCGAGGTCACCACCACTCCGTTCGGAGGTGAGCTGGGCGTTCTCGGACAGTACAGCCCGGGAGATCGGCGCATCACGCTTGCCGTCGAGAATCTCTCCACCTGGGCCCATGAGCTCGTCCATACCGCCGATCACCGGCTCGGCACCATGATCGGGAGCCCCAACGCTGAAAAAGAGGTCGTGGCCGAGCTCGGCGGGGCGGTGCTTCTGGAGTGCCTGGGGCATGAGACCGCAAGCGATCGCGGTGGAGCCTGGAAGTACATCGAGGGCCAGACGAAGTCCACGAAGGAGGCTCGCGTCTGTGCAGCGTGCTTCTCGATCGCACCTGTGCCGCCGTGTCGCTGATTCTCGAGACGGCCCGGAAGCTCGAGGTGTCCAGCCAGCCGGCTTGCCAGGTGCCCCTTTTCCCGGTCCCGCTCGGGGCCCCAGCCCTACCCGCGAGCGCCGCTGCCGCATCCTGATCTGCGTCCGACTCCCGACCCTTACCGCCGCCCACCCACCCGAGAGATCGGTGGAAAGGACGGGTGAAGCGCTCGCTTGGCGAGCGCCGGAGCTTCTCAACGTTCTGAAAGGAGACCAGCATGAGAGACCGTCCGAGCCCCGAGGATTCCAGGAGACAGTTGCTTGTCACCGCCGCCCAGGGCATCGCCGAGCACCTCGGACAAGGTTGGAGCTTCCAGAGCCCGAGCCCCGGCTGGACCGGGTGGGTCGTCTACCTTGAGGGACCCGGGAGCAAGTGCCTCGAGATCTATCAGAGCCCCCGCCACAAGACCGCCGAAATCCGCGGCCAGCTTCCCAGGCTCCCATGCGGCGACCCGGTGCTCTTGCGCCAGGAGGACCTCGAGCGCTGCCGGATCGGGGCGAGCTTGAAGCGCCCACCCGCACATCTCGCCCGCGACATCTCCCAACGGCTGATGCCGGGCTACGAGGAGGTCTTCGAGCTCGCTCGCCGCCAGGTCGAGGAGGTCGAAGCTCGCGATCACTCTGCAGGAAAGATCCTCCAGGAGCTTGCCAGTCTGTGCCGTGTCGAGCGGCAAACCGAAAGAGAGGCCCGCAATCACCAGGTGACGCTCCGCGATGGCCGTGGTTCCATCCAGGTCTTCGGGAAGACTCCCAGCCGCCCGGCCAGGGCGAGCCTCCACCTGTCTCTGCCCCCCGAGGTCGCCCACCAGGTCCTCGAGCTGGCCACCACCCGGTGCCCGGAGCTGGCGGCGCAGAGCTAAAACCTCGGGACCCCTCACGCACCACCTCGTGCGCAGGCCATGTCGCCTCCTTGTCTCGTGCTCCGAGAGGTCCCCAGGGGGGCAGGGCGAAGGACCTCACGAACCAACACGACAAGGAGGCTGACATGGCTTACACGTTCGAGATCCACGGCGAGGTCGCCACCGATATCCAAAGCTTCCGTGGCAGCTATGGGCTCTACATCGAAAACGGCAACGGCGTCGAGCAATTCTGGTTTCCGACGGCAAGCCCGCTCGGCCGCGAGGTCGCAACGCTTTCGGCGGGAGATCGGGTCGCTGTCGAGATCGAGCGCGACGGGTACCAGCGCACGGTCCTCGGGATCCGCGTCACCTACGCACGCGGATTTCCCCGGATCGGCTGAAGGTGAGCTCCCCACCGCCCCCACCCACCCGAGAGATCTGTAAGGGCTTTTTAAGTGAAGCGCTCGCAGGCGAGCGCGCAAGGATTGACAGCTTCTCAAAAAGGAGACAAGACCATGCGTTCGACCAATCTCGCAATCCTCACCGGCAACCTCGGCGATGCTCCCGCAACCGGTCAGAAGGGCGACACCTACTGGGCCTCGTTCAGCCTCGCCACCAACTACGAGTACACCACCGACGACGGCACCAAGCACACCGAGACCGACTGGCATCGGGTCGTGGCCTTCAACGGTCTGGCCCAGACGCTCACCCAACTCGGCAAGGGCGACCGGGTGCTCGTCCAGGGCCGGATCAAGACCGGAAAGTACGAGGACCAGGACGGCATCGAGCGAGCTTCTTTCCAGATCCTGGCCACCCGCGTCGAGTTCATCCGGCTCAAGGACCGCCCCGAGCGGGACGAGACGCCGGAGCTGCCCGAGGACCTGCCGGAGTGACCCCTGACCAGGTGGCGGCTTGCCTCGGTGGGCCGCCACCGCTTGCTTTGTCTTGTTGCCCGACGAAAGAACCTACAAGCCAAAAGGAGACCCAGCATGTGCGAGCTCATCGAGCCCGAAGGCCGTCTGGTGGAAGAGCTCATCTACCGAGAGGACGGCAAGATCCAGCTCACGGTAGAGACCGACTGGGACGTCTTCGAGCTCGTCCTGTCACCTGATACCCGCACACTCGCGAGGCTCGAGTCCCTGTCCGTCGGCGATGCGATCACCATCGTCGTGCACCGGGATGTCTACGAAGAGCATGCCTTCGACGTTCTCGTCTGAATCTACCTGACAGCCGGCTCTCCTCGGATTGCCGAGCCGGGGATCCCCCCCTGTCGCTCCAGGGGGCCGGCTCAGGACCTGGGGCCCACCTCCGACTCTCCCGCTCGGGATTGCCGTCCGTCGGCCCACTGGGCAGGCTGGGCCGGCCTGCGCTCGTCTCCCAAGTCTCCGGACGTACGTCCTCCGGCCGGCAAAGCCGGCACCTTGGGACCGTCCGCAGCCCGGCCTTTTTCGCTCTGCCTGTGGCCCGACAAACGACAACCCTCACAGGAGACGCGACGATGACGACCCAGACCTTGACCGGCTACCTCGGAGGCGACCCGGAGACCCGCTCCACCCAGAGCCGCACCGAGATCCAGCTCCGCTTCAACCCCGTCGCCGAGTGCCACGATGAGATCGAATACACCACCCGCTCCCGCGAGTACCTGAGGCTCTCGCTCGCCACCCACCGGCGTGATGCCCAGGGCAAGTGGCAGACCACCTGGCATCAGCTCGTCCTCTGGAGCTCCGATCGGCTCGAGCACGTAAACGCCCGGCTCGCCCGAAAAGGCGACAAGGTCACCGTCACCGGCTACGAGCAGACCTACCGCTTCACCGACGACGAGGGTCGGCAGCGAGAGCTCACCCGCCTCATCATCACCGACCTTCACCGCTGGCGCGACAAGAAGACCCCGCCGCAGATGCTGCGCCGCCGCTCGCATCGTCGCGCGTCTTGACCGTCTCGAACACGCTGGGATACTGTGCACACATGCCATCCAAGATGACCGAGGAGCTCGGTATCTCCCATCGCCAGCTCCAGATCCTGCGCATCCTGTGGGACGCTGGCAAGCCCATCCCCCGCCTCGAGGTGCTCCGCAAGCTCAACGACGACTACGGTGAGCCGATCGAGGATGCCTCACTGCGCTCGCATCTGCGCCGAATGGATGAAAAAGACATGCTGGTGCGTGAGCTCGCCGAGCGCGAGCCCGGCACGCTCGGCCGCACCCCGACTCTCTACTCGGCCAGCCCCACCGCCGAGGAGATCCTCACTCAGATCGTCGACACGATCTTCGGAGACATTCTCCGGGACAATCCCACTTACCTCGCGATCGCACACAGGCAGCTTGGACAGCGTCTTGCCCAGGCTCGGAAGCGCTCCTCGAAGGGCTGAAATCCCCCCTGCTGCAAAGCTGAAGACGGCGCCGCCAACGCCGCCCAAAATCGGTGCACCTGGGCTCCTTAGAAATCCTGGAACCCGGCAGCACCGAAAAGCGGCCCTTCGGTGAAGGATGGCTCCTCTGGGCATCGATCCATGGTTCACCGAATTCGGTGATCCCCTGTTCGTCCTCCCCCTTACAAACCCCCTATAAGGATTCAACCGTCATTAAACCGGGTATCGTGCACACGTCTACACGGATGTGGTAGCCTCACCCGCATGCCCATCAGCCTAGCCATCGCCGACGCCGTCTGGGAGCGCTCAACCCACCGTGGGGCGGCGCTTCTCGTGCTGCTCGCACTCGCAGACTACGCCAACCGACAAGGGGAGGCCTGGCCCAAGATCGGCTCCCTCGCTCACAAGGCACGCATGTCCCGCAGATACTGCACGGCTCTGCTCCAGCAGCTCGCCGAAAGCGGCGAGATCACCATCGAGCCGCTGCCCCGAGACCGACGACGACGGTTGTTCCGACTGGTCGCCTTCCCCCACAAACCCACCGGAGAAAACAGCTCAGGCACGAGGGCGGCTGGCTCCTCCACAAGGCCCCCAGAGCACAACCAGCTCTCGGCCCAAGCAGAGGCTCGCAACAACGACTCCGAGCCTCCCGTCTTCGACATCGAGGCCCGCCTCACGGTCCTGGCCGACCTGCTGCCCGAGCAGCTCCCCGACTGGGAGCGTTGGCAGCAGCAGATCCTGGACCTCGAAGGAGACATCGAGGAGGTCGAAGCCGGGCTCCGGGCGATCCAGCAGCAGCTCCTTGGAGAGCTCGAAGCCGGGCTCGACACCGAGGAGCGGGAGCAGATCGAGCAGCAGGTCGCCCAGAGGCTCCATTGGCTGCGCAGCCGGCTGTCCGCCGAGGAGCTCCGCTTCCAGCAGCGGCGGCTCTTCCAGCTCGAGATCGCCGAGCGCTTCGACCTGCCGCGGCTCTCGCTTTTTGCCCCCGCTCTCGATGAGGTCTTTGGCCCGTGAGGCAGCTCGCCCTCGCGCTGGCCCTGGCCGCCGTGCTGGTCGCTGCTCCCCGGCTCGTGCTGATCTTTCTCGAAGCCGACTCGCTCCAGCCCGGAGCCGAGGTCCGCACCGCCCTGCTGGGCGCAAGCGGCGCCGCCCTGGCCCTGGTGCTGACCGGCGGAGGAGCCTATCTCGTCCACGCCATCGTCCGCGTCGGACGCTTTCAGCGGCTTCTGTTTGCCCTCTGGCTGGTGATCCTGACCTGTATCGCCGTCCTGGTCACCCCGAGGCTCGTCGCGGGCCTCCAGGGGGCTTCTACGCCGCTCGCCCAGGTGCTAGAAACGCCGGCGCTGCGCTGGGCCTGGTCGGCCACCGCGGTGCTCGCCGCCGAGCTCGTCGCCACCGGCTGCATGATCGCCTATGCCGCCGAGCACCAGCAGCAGCACCGGGTCGCCGAGCTCCACCAGGAGCTCGAGCAGCTCGGCCAGCAGAGAAACCGGATCCAGCAGCAGCTCCTCCAGGCGAACCAGCGGCTCGAGGAGCAGGAGCAGCTCCTCCTGCAGCACCGCCGGGAGCAGCGGCAGCTCCAGGAGGAGCAGCAGCACCTCGAAGAGCAGCGGCGGCTCCAGGAGGAGCAGCAGCACCTCGGCGAGCAGCAGCCCCCGGCAGCACCTCGCACCGGAAGTGCTGCTGCCAAGAGAGCTGCTGCCGCCAAGCGTGGAGGCAGCAGCGCCCCCAAGAGCTCCAGCCGCCCTCGGAGCCCCGACTCTACGAGCGCTCGGGAGATCCCCTGCCGCTACGGCTGCGGCTACGTGGCCCCCAGCATCCCCGCCGAGAGGGGACACCTCGCCTCCTGCCCGAATCATCCAAAGTACACTCCGGAGGCCGGGGATGCCTAGCCGGGCCGACCTTCCAAAGCACGCGAGTAGGCTCCTGCCACTCCTCTGCGCGCTACCCGAAGAGGCCCGACACGCTTTGATGGCCCTCCTCAGCTCTCAGGGATTCGGGGCTGCCACCTCTACTCGGCATGAGCCTCGCGCCGACACAATTCCGACCATCGAAGCTCCCCATCCAAGTGCAGTGGAAGAGTTGGTGGCTCGAGTGCAAGCTCTTGAGCACCGTGTTCAGCTACTGGAAGGCCACCACAAGCCCGGATTGGTGACGATCAAGCAAGCGGCCCAGCGAATCCCGGCATTGACCGAGGACGCCATCCGTGCCCATGTCAAGCGGCGGGAGGCCAACGGCCTTCTGGCTTCCAAGGCGTTGATCAAAAAGGGGAAGAGGTGGCTGATCGATCTCGACCGCTTCAATCGATGGCTCAAGAAGGGCCGTCTGTAAGCCCCTATCCGCCCCACATACGCGCGGCTGCCCGGCGGGATACGCTCGCAGTATGACCCGTCGCAAAATGAGCATAACGCCGAACCATCGCGAGAGTCTTGTGTCCAAGTACCTCCGCTACCTCGGCCAGTGTCGCTCCCGACATCACGAGTTCTGAGGCGAACACGTGGCGTAAATCGTGGAAACGAAGGTTGGGGAAGCCAGCCTCCTCACGCGCCTCGACCCAATGTTGTCTCCAGAAGCACGCAGGCCCACTACCCCGATGAGCTGGAAAGACATGATTGTTACCGAGTCGGCGCACCTTCCGCCGCCGGATCAGCACATCGAATCCTGGACCGACAACGTCCACGGACCGACTGTCGCCGTTCTTCGTGTCTATGAAGCTCAGCGTGACCACCTTCTCCGCCGGATCGATGCGGACGTCGCGCCAAGTCAGACCAAGAAGCTCTCCCCGACGAGCCCCGCACGAGAGTGCCAGCACTACCAAGTCGCACAGGTTGCGATTGCCGGTCACTTGGATCGCATCGAGAAGCCGGCCGCGCTCCGTCGCATCGAGATATGGCTCACGCTCCTCTCCCTCGACTATCACCCGTCGCTTGGCCTCACGCAAACGACGAAGACCGGCCATAGGATTCGTGGGAATCCACATCCACTCTCCGGCCGCCAGGTTTAACACGACTGAGAGAGGGGCCAGGTAGCGGTTGACACTGGCCGCGGTCAAGCTTTGCGCCAGCTCGTCCCTCAAGCTCGCGATATCCGCGGTCGTCAGGTCCTGAACCTCGATCTGTCCGAGCTTTTCTTGCCACCACACGAGCTTGCTTCGGTAGACCTTCGCCGTCTTCCGATTCGGATAGCGCGGGAGCTCCACTGCGAGGAAATGCTCGATCAGGTCGCCCACGCTCCGGCGGACGTATCCCCGACCCAAACGACGCTGCTGGCGCTGCAGGACCCTCAGCTCAGCGGTCCTCTGATCCCGCCAAGCAAGGGCATCCTGGTAGCTGTCGAAACTACGGCTCTCAGCAGGGATGCCCGCAAGGCGGATTTGGACATCCCAACGGCCGGAGCTTCTTCGTCTTGGTTTTCCCACTGTGACAAATCCTGTGACGGCGTGACCAAAAGACCATACCATGGACCGCCCAGAATTTGAGGTAAATACTCAGAACAGGGAGCTTAGGAGTGGTGCCCAGACGCGGAATCGAACCACGGACACTGCGATTTTCAGTCGCATGCTCTACCAACTGAGCTATCTGGGCACGCAGTGGTAGGGCCGGGATCTCTCCCGGGAACCGCATTTCTAGCAGGACCGACTCACGACGTCAAGCACGCGTCAGGTCTCGGATCCCGACGACGAGCCGTCGGGCGGATCGTCGAAGAAGCCCTCGTCGATCGGACCGTGGGTCAGCGGATCGTCCGTCTCCCCCTTCTCCACCCGACAACGCACGAGATCCGCCTCCCGGCGGACGAAGATCAGCCGATGACCGTTCATCTCCGCCCAGGCGGGGATGTCCTCGGCGATGCCCGGATCGTCCCCGACCAACTCGAGCAGATCCCCCGGGGACAGCTTCAACATGTCCCGGACCGCCAGAAGCACCGGGATCGGACAAACGTAACCCCGGGCGTCCAGATGATGGACGGCCTCTCGGGAGGGGCGCGGGTCTCGCCGGGGCTCGCTGGGGTCGGGATCCATGGCTCGGTACGGGTCGGGACGGCTCGTCGGGGCCCGGGCTCGAAGGAGCCCATCCGCGTCTAGTATGCTCCGTCCGATGGCACGCTCAGCATCGGCACGGCGGACTTCCCGGCGGACAGCACAGCGGACATTCTATCGGGACCCGGGGCGAGGGATGCGAGTCGGCGGCGCGGCGGCGCTCCTAGGGGTGGTTGTTTGGCTCGGGTCCCCCACCCCCACCATCGCCTGGACTCCGGAGATGCAGAGGATCCTCGCCGAGGAAGCGGCCTGGCTCGCTCCGCCGGACCTCTATCGCCAGATCGATCGCCATCGCGACTGGTACCTCCAGGGCGTGCGGGCCCCGTTCGAAAGCGGAGGCCTGGAGCGCCACGTCAAGAACCCGGACGGCTCCGGCGTGCTCGACCGGGTGATCGCGGTGGAGGTGCGGACCGCGATCGAGGCGATTCGCGTCCATCAGCCGTTCGAGCAGATCGTCTACCGGCTCGGCGTGGTCTCCCACTACATCGCCGATGCCAACAACCCTCTCGCCGCCTCCGACGCCGACCCCCGCGAATCCGAGTACTTCGCCGACTTCCTCTATTACATGGAGGCGGTCGAGCCGCGGCTGCCGCTCATCTACTACGGCCTGACACCGGGGGTCGACGGCTCCATCGAGCCGCTGACCGAGGCCGCTCTGGCACGGAGCCGGCGTCTCTACCCTCTCGTCGGCCGGGAGTACCGGCGGATCGGATTTGGTCCGGGGAGAGAGGGCTTCGACGACAAGTCGACCGCGTTCGGGGTGGTCGCCGTCTCGTTCAGCCAAGCGGTCACCGACGTGGTCCAGGCGCTGCGCTACATCTGGATCGAGGCGGGAGGCGCCGACACCCGGGCACTGCCCGAGAAGGGGCCGAAGGTGGTGCACCTGCCGCGGTATGATCCCGAGCGAAACGAGCCGCCGCCGGCCCTGCCCCGGCTGCCGATGGCACCGCCCCCGCCCTTCCCGGACGCCAGCCCGACCGAGCGCTAGGGCGACCGAACGCTAGGGCGACCGAGCGCCACAGCACCACACCGCGAAGCCGATCCGATCTCGCAGCGAGGAGCATTGGGATGTTACCGATCCGCCGGGCCCTGATTTCCGTGTACGACAAACGTGGTCTCGACGACTTCGCCCAGGGGCTCGCCGAGTTGGGCGTGCAGATCCTGTCCACCGGTGGCACCCAACGGCACCTGGAGGAGTCGGGCGTCGAGGTGACCGCGGTGTCCGACGTCACCGGCTTTCCGGAGATTCTCGACGGCCGGGTCAAGACGCTCCATCCGAGGATCCACGGTGGGGTCCTGGCGGACCGCTCGCGCTCGACCCACGCCGCCGAGCTCCAGGAGCACGGCATCGACCCCATCGACCTGGTGGCGGCCAACCTCTACCCGTTCCGCGAAACCGCTGCGCAGGAGGGCATCAGCTTCGAGAAGGTGGTCGACATGATCGATATCGGAGGGCCGACCCTGGTGCGGGCCGCGGCCAAGAACTTTCGCGGCGTGCTGGTGGTGGTGGATCCCGACGACTATCCCCAGGTGTTGGCGGCCATCCAGAAGCACGACGGCGAGGTACCGGAGACGCTGCGCCGACAACTGGCGCTCAAGGCGTTTCGCCATACCCAGAGCTACGATGCCGCCATCGCCCACTGGCTCAAGCACCAGTTGGACGCCGACGCCGATCCGGGCGAGGCGGAGCCGGACGGCGAGATCGCGGTGGAGCAGCTCTTTCCGCGCCATCTCTCGTTCGACCTCGTCCGGCGTCAGGTCCCTCGCTACGGGGAGAACCCGCACCAGGCGGCGGCGATCTACGACGTCCTCGGCGGGCGGGGGGTGTTCGGCGGCTATGTCCAGCACCAGGGCAAGGAGCTGTCCTACAACAACCTCCTGGATGCCGATGCCGCGCGCAAGATGGTGGCGCTCTTCGACGAGCCCACGGTGGCGATCGTCAAGCACAACAATCCCTGCGGTGTGGGCCGGGGCAAAGATCTGGTCCAGGCCTACGAGCGGGCGCTGGCCACCGACCCGGTGTCGGCCTTTGGCTCGGTGGTGGCGGTCAACCGGCCGTTCGGCCAACGGCTGGCCATCGCCCTGAAGGAGCTTTTCGTCGAGGTCGTGGTGGCCCCGGAGTACACCACCGGGGCGCTCGAGGAGCTCGCCGCCAAGCCCAATCTGCGGTTGTTGGGGTGCCCCGGCTACCAGCAGGGCCGGTGGGAGGTCGAGCTGCGCTCGGTGTCCGGCGGCTTTCTGGCCCAGGCTCCCGACGGGGCGCCCGAGAGCGACGAGGGCTGGACCTGTCCGACCCGCCGTGAGCCCACCGACGAGGAACGGCAGGCCCTCGAGCTCGCCTGGAAGGTCGGGCGCTACGTCAAGTCCAACGCCATCGTCCTGACCCGTCGGAACCGCACGCTGGGGATCGGCGCCGGCCAGATGAGCCGGGTGGACTCCAGCCGTCTGGCGCTTCGCAAGGCGGCCGACGCCGGGCTCGACCCGCGCGGCGCGGTGGCGGCCTCGGATGCCTTCTTCCCGTTCCGCGACGCCCTCGACGAGCTGGCGGAAGCGGGGATCACGGCGGTGATCCAACCCGGAGGCAGCAAGCGCGACGACGAGGTCGTCTCGGCCGCCGATGAGGCCGGCCTCGCCATGCTGCTCACCGGCCGACGGCACTTCCGCCACTGAGCCGCGGTCGGAAAGCCACCGAGAAGCCCTCGGGAAGCATCCGGGACGCCCCCCGGTTACCTTGGACACGGAAGGGAAGGGGAAGCGAAGGCAGACGATGTCTACATCGACCAGAAGCGTAGCGTGGATCCTCGGTCTCGCCCTCATCGCCCTCCCCCTGCTCACCACAGCGGCCGGAGCGCAGCCAGCGAACGAGAACGGGAACGAGGACGCCACCTGGCGGATCCTGACCTCGGTGCGGCGCTCGCTCACCGACGCGGGCCCGACCCGCGCCACCTTCACGCAGACCTACATCCCGGCGGGGTTCTCCTCCGGCGACGTCGAGCGCGGGACCCTCGCGCTCGACCTGCCCGACTGTCTGCGCTGGGACTACTCCGAGCCCTACGCCAAGGCGTTTTTGCTGTGCGGCGAGACCGCCTACCTGTGGAACCCGGAAGACCCCACCGGCCGCCGGTACACGGTGGACCGCGAGCGCGAGCCGGGGCTCGACCTGGTGCTGTTGAGCGTCGACGAGCTGCGGGAGCGCTACCGGGTCGAGAGTGAGACGGACCCGAAGCCGATCTCGGAGGACGGCAGCCCGCAGGCGCGGGTGCGCGTGCGGCTGGTGCCCCAAGACGCCTCCGGCGAGATCGCCGAGGCGCGGCTGGAGGTGGATCGCGAGACGGATCGCGTCGTCAGCCTTTCGTACACCGACGACGAGGGCAACGAGACGCGCTTCGCGATCGAAGGTTACCGCCCGCTCCGCGAGAACGGAATCTTCTCCCCTCCGTCCGGCGTCGAATGGACGGAGACAGAGCCGTGATCCACCCGTCCGGGTGGGTATAATGCCGCCCGTGACCGTCCGAGCCCCAGCGATCTCGCGCGCAGGCCCTACCCCACTGCTGTTGGGTCTGGTCTTCCTGGTGCTGGCCGCCACGGTCGACGAGCCGGTGGCGGCCGAAGGAGAGGGGGGCCAAGACTCTCCGGCGCACCGGGGCCAACCGCCCGAGAACGGGGACCCCGTGTTCGTCGTCGGGCAGGTGACCGACGCCCGGGGCGAGCCGGTCGTCGGCATTCCGGTGGTGTTCGAAGCCTTCCGTAGCTCCTTCAGCCTCCGTCGTCTGGAGCGCAGGGAGAAGGACTTCCGGCGGGTCGAGACGGTGACCGACGCCGAGGGGCGTTACCGGCTGGAGTGGATCTGGGACGAGTACTTCAACCGCTTCCGGGTCGGTGTCACGGTGCACCACGAGAACGGGCAGCCTCCCCGGTTTCTGGAGAAGCTGGACACCGGGCTCGGGCGCCGGCTCGCCGCGAGCGGCTCGGCGCTGGTCCCGCTGGTGATCGAGGACGTGGACTTTGTCGATGCTCTGCGGCGGTTCGAGAGCTCGATCCGCACCGACGAGCAACGGCGCATCTATCGGCGCCTCGGATACCCCGACGAGGTGCAGGTGACGGAGCTGGCGCAGGGCGACGAGACCTCCTGGTGGTACTTTCACCGGGGCGAGGTGTATCGCTTCGTCGAAGGGGAGCTGCAGGAGATGGAGTCCTTCGAGCCGGTCCGGCGATTTTAGCAACCGCGGGAAGAGAGACCCCTTGAGCCAGAGAACCCATCTTCTCGACTCCGAAACCACCGTACCTTCGTCCGAAGTGACGTCGGAGGTGCCGCCCGAGGTGCGGGCTCCGTCCGCCGCCGAGGCGGTGCGGTTCCTCGATCTGGTGGCCGACAAGCTGGCGGCGACCGAAGAGCTCTTCAGGAAGCGCTTTCGATCCGACGTCCCCTTCATCGATCGCACCGGCGGCTATCTGGCGAGCGGGGGCGGCAAACGGGTTCGGCCGGCGCTGTTGCTGCTGGCCTCGCGTCTGCTCGGTCACGACAGCGACGAGGAGGTCACCTACGCCGCCACCGTCGAGCTCATCCACACCGCCACCCTGGTCCATGACGATGTGATCGACCACTCGACGCTGCGACGGGGGCGCTCGACGGTCAACCGCCTGTGGGGCAATCACCTGACGGTGCTGCTGGGCGACTGGATCTACACCAACGCCATGCAGATGGCCTTGGCTCACGGCCGCATCGAGGTGGTCGACCGGCTGTGCGAGGCGACCCTCAGGATGGTGGAAGGCGAGCTGCTGGCGTTGCGCCGGCTGGGAGACCCCCGCTTGCCGGTCGAAGAGTACTTTCACATCATCGACCGCAAGACGGCGCATCTGTTCGCCGCCGCCTGCTCGATCCCCAGCCTGATTCCGCCCCCCAACGGGGACCGCGCCAACGCGGCTCGCCACGGCGAGACCCTGGCCCGCTACGGCGAGAATCTCGGAGTCTGCTTCCAACTGGTCGACGACCTGCTCGACTTCACCGCCCGCGAGGACGAACTCGGCAAGCCCGTCCTGTCGGACCTCAAAGAGGGCAAGCTGACGCTGCCGCTGATCCTCCTGCTGCCGCGGGTCGAGCCCGCGGACCGCCGCAAGGTAGAGCAGGTCCTCGAGGACCGGGCCTTCGAGCGCGTCGGTGCCGACGAGATCCTGGGGCTGGTGGAGGCCCAGGGGACCCTCGACGAGGTCCGGGAGATGGCGGAGAGCTACGCGGCAAAGGCCCGCCGGGAGCTAGAGGTCTTCCCGCCGAGCACCACCCGCGAGGCGCTGGAGTTTGCGCCGGACTTCGTGCTCCACCGGCGTCACTAGCTCCGGTCCGTCGAGGCCGAGCACCCCCGCCGGCGGGCCCGGGGGGCCGGGCATCCGTTGCATCCAGAGATCTTCCTCCCCGCCGATCGCCGGCTCGACCCACGCAGCCACCACCGAGTCGGCCCCGAGCACCAGCGCATAACGGAACCGCCGCAGGCTCGCGTCCCGCCACAGCTCGCCTTCCGGCGGCGTCAGCACCACGGCGTCGGGCCGGTGCACCCGCGGCTGTGGCAGCTCGGTGCCGACCCGCAGCACCCCCGCGGGGCGCCGGCCGCCCGCGCGATGCGCCAGGCTCAGATAGCCGGTCACCTCCCGACCCCAATCGAACAGGATCACCGCTCCCAGACCCTCTTCGCCGGCACGCCCGTCCCCGGGAGCGCCGTCCACCCCACCGCGGGCCATGGCGAGGGCCACGGGCCGCCACCCGCGGCTCACACCGCCGTGTCTCTGCAGAGCTTGCAGGGCCGGTAGACCGGTGATCACCCGCCGCGCCGGCGCCGGGGGGCTGGCCCAACCCTCCCCCACCACCTCCGGAAAGGGGGGCCGGTCGGCCACCTCCCACGGCACCCCCCAACGCCCGACCGGGGGCAGGCCCCACGACATCACCGGCTCCCCCTTCGAGGTCGGCAGCCAGCCTCCCAGGATCCCGGGGTGGTCCTGACGGAAAACGGTCCATCGGCGGTCGGTCCACACCAGCGGGGTCGTCCGGCCCTCGACGGTCAGGGCCAGGAGAAGACCCCCGGCGCCCCGCTCGCTTCTCAGCTCGACCGCCAGCCGGTTGCCCCCGGTGTGCAGCCAGGGTGTGGCCCGGTAGCGATCCAGCGGCGCGCCGTCCCGATCCGAGCCCGAGCCGATCCGCCGGCCGTTCAGGTGGACCACGTAGGACTCGTCGGCACGGACGAGGAGATGGGCCGAGGCGGGGACCTCCTCCAGCTCGAAGTCCCGCACCGCCCAGAAGGCCCAGGGTGTCGTCTGGCGGTGGCGGTCGCGATCCCAGATCCACTCCGCCGGACCGGTGGCGAGCTCCCGCGTGGCGAACGTCCGCCGGACGAGCTCCTGGACTCCCGCGGCCCCGATCGCAAGGGCCGCCACGACAAGAAAAAAGAGCGCTCGACGCACCGCCGCAATCTAGCACGCGGGGCCGAGCCCCGTTGACAGCGCCCGCCCCGGCACAATAGATTGGGACGTGCCCCCCAGGAAAAAACAACCGCCGAGGACCTACGCCGATGGACGGACCGTCGGGAGCGGTGTCGTCGGTGCCATTCCCGCCCGCTACGGCTCCACCCGCTTGCCCGGCAAGCCCCTGCTACGGCTCGCCGGCAAGCCGATGATCGAGCACGTCTACCGGCGCGCGTGCGCGGTCCCCGGCCTCGACCGCGTGGTCGTGCTCACTGACGACGAGCGCATCGGGCGGGCGGTGGAGGGCTTTGGAGGGGAGTGGCAGCTCACGCCCATCGAGTGCTCCAGCGGCACCGATCGCATCGCGTGGGCCCTCCGCCAATGGTCCGCGAGCGTCCAGGCGGTGGTCAACATCCAGGGAGACGAGCCGCTGATCGATCCGGAGGCGGTGGATCGGGTGGCCCGCCACCTGGTCGAGGAGCCGGACGATCCGCTGGTGACGCTGGCCACGCCGGCGACGACCGAGGAGGAGGAGAATCCCAACGCGGTCAAGGTCGTGGTGGACCGCAACGGCTACGCGTTGTACTTCAGCCGGTCGCCGATCCCCTACCGCAGGGATCCCGGGCGGGTCTCCGACGGCGCTCCACGGCTCAAGCACCTGGGGCTCTACGGCTACCAGAGAAAGACCCTGCTCGAGCTCAACGGGCTGGAGCCCACGCCGCTCGAGCGGACGGAAGCCCTGGAACAGCTCCGGGCGCTGGAGCATCGGATCCCCCTGCGGGTCTTGGTCACCGACCGGACGTCCCCGGGGGTCGACACCCGCGAGGATCTGGCACGCGTGGAGCGTCTCCTGGCCGAAAAAGCTGCGGCAACGTAAACGATCCAAGGAGAGCGAGAGCATGGCGACCAAATACATCTTCATCACCGGCGGCGTGGTGTCCTCCCTGGGCAAGGGCGTGGCGGCCGCGTCCGTGGGAGCGATCCTGGAGAATCGTGGCTTCGCCGTGACGCTCATGAAGTTCGATCCCTACGTCAACGTCGATCCGGGCACCATGTCGCCCTACCAGCACGGCGAGGTCTTCGTCACCGACGACGGCGCGGAGACCGACCTCGATCTGGGTCACTACGAGCGTTTCACCCATTCCAAGAGCTCCAAGCACCACAACTTCACCACCGGCAAGATCTACGAGCGGGTGATCAACAAGGAGCGCCGCGGCGACTATCTGGGCAAGACGGTGCAGGTCATCCCCCACGTCACCGACGAGATCAAGGAGGCGATGCGCCGGGTGGGCGAAGGCGTCGATGCGGTGATCGTCGAGATCGGCGGCACGGTGGGTGACATCGAGTCGCTGCCCTTCCTGGAGGCGATCCGTCAATTCCGCCAGGAGCTCGGGCGGGGCAACGCGGTCAACATCCATCTCACGCTGGTGCCCTACATCGCCGCCGCCGACGAGCTCAAGACCAAGCCCACCCAGCACTCGGTCCGTGAGCTGCGGGCGATCGGCATCTCCGCCGACGTGGTGATGTGCCGCGTCGACCGCCCCCTGCCCGAAGAGATGAAGAAGAAGATCGCGCTGTTCTGCAACGTCGACCGGGACGCGGTGATCGAGGCGCGGGACGTGCCCACCATCTACGAGGTGCCCCTGGCCTTCTGCCGGGAGGGGCTCGACGATCTGCTGCTCAAGCTGCTCAACCTGCCCAGCTACGACCGCGACATGACCCACTGGGAACGGCTGGTGTCCAAGATCAAGCACCCGAAAAAGGAGGTGCGCATCGGGCTGGTGGGCAAGTACGTCGACTTTCCCGACGCCTACAAGAGCCTCAACGAGGCCCTGATGCACGGCGGCATCGCCAACGACGCCAAGGTGGAGATCGACTACATCGACGCCGAAGAGCTGGAAGGCAGCAACTGGCCGCGACAGCTCTTCGAGGTGGACGGCATCCTGGTGCCCATCGGCTTCGGGCTCCGGGGCAGCGAGGGGAAGATCCGCGCCATCCGCTACGCCCGCGAGCACGAGGTGCCCTTCTTCGGCATCTGCCTGGGGATGCAGTGTCTGGTCATCGAGTACGCCCGCAACGTCTGCGGCATCGACGACGCCACCTCGACCGAGTTCGATCCGGACGCCGACCACGCGGTGATCTACAAGCTGCGGGATCTCCTGGGGGTCGAGGAGATGGGGGGCACCATGCGTCTCGGTGCCTACCCCTGCCGGCTGGCGGAAGGGTCGCTGGCGCACGAGGTGTACGGAGGAGCTGCCGAGATCTCCGAGCGCCACCGCCATCGCTTCGAGGTCAATCAGAAGTACCTCGAGCCGCTGACCGAGCACGGTCTCCGGGTCTCCGGCCTGTCCCCCGACGGCAAGTTCGTCGAGATGGTGGAGCTGCCCGGACATCCCTGGTTCCTGGGTTGCCAGTTCCACCCGGAGTACAAGTCGCGGCCCACCGACCCACACCCCCTGTTCGTCTCGTATATCCGGGCGGCGCTGGAGCACGCCGAGCGGCGGCAGCGCGAAGGGGACCGGAAAAAGGTCGAGGCCCCGGCGGAGGGCGCGCAGACACGCGAGGAGCCGGTCGAGATCCCCAGCGATCTGCCGGTGACCTGAAGGGGGCTTGAGGCTCCGAATCCCAGAAAATCCTCTTCCCCGGACGGTGGAGGCCGTGCGATAGAATCCCGGGGACAGACGAGCGGGAATGGAGTCTCCCCCGAACCGCCATCACGGCTGATGACTCCTGCCACGCCGAAGGGCGAACGGAAGGAGTCTGCATGAAAGAGCTGCTCGTCGTCGGACTTGGAGGATTCGTGGGCGCCGTCGCCCGCTATGGAATCTCGGGTCTGGCCCATCGCTGGTACAGCGGACCGTTTCCTCTTGGAACGTTGACCGTCAACGTGCTCGGTTGCTTCGTCCTCGGTGGGCTCATGACCCTGGTCGAAGACCGTCAGCTCCTGGCTCCGACGACCCGGATCTTCCTCACGATCGGTCTGCTCGGCTCGCTGACGACGTTTTCCACGCTCGGTTACGAGACGGTCGCGCTCTTGCGGGACGCCGAGCTTCGCCTCGCCGCGATGAGCTTCATCGCCAATGGGCTCCTCGGGCTGGCCGCCGTCCTCCTGGGGCGCGCGACGATCGGAATCCTGGGATGAGCCATGGAGAAGGCCAGGGAGAAGATCATGAAGATCGAGGGGGAAGGACAGTTGCTGAGGATCTTCATCGGTGAGAGCGACCGGTGGCAAGGGGCTCCGTTGTACGAGGCGATCGTCCGCAGAGCGCGAGCCGAAGGGCTCGCCGGCGCCACAGTGTTGCGCGGCCTCGAAGGCTTCGGTGCCCACAGCCGTCTGCACACCGCGAAGATCCTCCGTCTCTCGAACGACCTTCCCATCGTCGTGGAGATCGTCGACATGCCCGAGCGGATCCGGGAGTTCCTGCCGGCGCTCGACGAAATGGTCGACGAGGGCATGATCACCTTGGAGAAGGCGCACATCATCACCTACCGGGAGGGGCGAGGCTCCTGAGGGGACGCCCGCGCCTCGTGCGGCTCCCGGCGGCAGGCGACCGACCGGCCCGCGGTGAGGATGATGGCCTTGATCTCGATGATCCACAAGGGGACGGAGTTGCTCCTCGTACAGCTCCAGGTACGCCATCGACCACTCAAGCCGGCAAGTCGGGCGCCCTCCTCCCCATCATGAGAGCGGTGGAGCTCGACGACGCGGGAGGCGACGCCAGATCCGCCCGCTACCCCCAGGAGGAGTCCTGTTTCAATCCACGCCTCCGCGCGGGAGGCGACCGCGCGAGGACTCTCCGGCGGAGTCGCACTCGGTGTTTCAATCCACGCCTCCGCGCGGGAGGCGACTGCGGGCCGTCAGGAGGCCGGGGGTGGCCCCGTGTTTCAATCCACGCCTCCGCGCGGGAGGCGACTATATGCGCCGGGGAGGACCTGTGCGATGCAGCCGTTTCAATCCACGCCTCCGCGCGGGAGGCGACGATGTTCCCGGCACCGTGGCGCAAGGAACTTGATGTTTCAATCCACGCCTCCGCGCGGGAGGCGACGCCACATCGAGACGATCATGGCAGCACCCTAAAGTTTCAATCCACGCCTCCGCGCGGGAGGCGACCCCGAGCATAGGTTTCTGCTAGATCTCTACGCATCGTTTCAATCCACGCCTCCGCGCGGGAGGCGACCGGCATGGCGGGCAAAAGAGGACGTTCTCCGTCCCGTTTCAATCCACGCCTCCGCGCGGGAGGCGACCATCAACCCGCCCCCAGTGCAATCGAGGCTTGGAGTTTCAATCCACGCCTCCGCGCGGGAGGCGACTCCTGCCTGGGAGCAACCCCGGTAGCGGCACCCGTTTCAATCCACGCCTCCGCGCGGGAGGCGACGGCTGATGCTGGAGATCTCGGAGGCTAAGTATTTGTTTCAATCCACGCCTCCGCGCGGGAGGCGACTCCCTCGGTCGTTCGGGATGGTGGGCAAACCGAGGTTTCAATCCACGCCTCCGCGCGGGAGGCGACAGGCTTGGCGCGAGGTGACCCGAGGATTGCGGGTGTTTCAATCCACGCCTCCGCGCGGGAGGCGACTGTCCAGACCCCCCCATTTGTGTCGAGAGCTGGGTTTCAATCCACGCCTCCGCGCGGGAGGCGACCGGACGCTCGCCCCGTCCCCCGCACTCCCCGCAGGGTTTCAATCCACGCCTCCGCGCGGGAGGCGACCTTCGGCATCATGGGATTCGACGGGTCCGACGCGGGTTTCAATCCACGCCTCCGCGCGGGAGGCGACCGCTGCCGGGGAGTTGTAGCGCTCCCCCATTCGGTGTTTCAATCCACGCCTCCGCGCGGGAGGCGACAGCAGTCCGTGCCGCACCACCGCCCCTATGTATTGTTTCAATCCACGCCTCCGCGCGGGAGGCGACCCGTCGTCGGCTGGCACGCGGGGGCATGGCTAAGGGTTTCAATCCACGCCTCCGCGCGGGAGGCGACCCGTCGTCGGCTGGCACGCGGGGGCATGGCTAAGGGTTTCAATCCACGCCTCCGCGCGGGAGGCGACAGTCCGGAGCCGGGACCCCGTGCTCGGCGGGCACGTTTCAATCCACGCCTCCGCGCGGGAGGCGACGGCGCCCTACGAGTGGGGCAACGTCAACCTGAAGTTTCAATCCACGCCTCCGCGCGGGAGGCGACCTTGGCCGGCGGATGTGGGGGGCTGATGCCCGAAGTTTCAATCCACGCCTCCGCGCGGGAGGCGACTGGGGTGGATTGAGGTGGGGAGCCGGCAATGGACGTTTCAATCCACGCCTCCGCGCGGGAGGCGACTGGGGTGGATTGAGGTGGGGAGCCGGCAATGGACGTTTCAATCCACGCCTCCGCGCGGGAGGCGACCACCGCTGGCGCTCTGCTGGAGAAGGTGTCGCTCACGTTTCAATCCACGCCTCCGCGCGGGAGGCGACCCCGGCTGACCCTCTACCTACCAGGCAGGCACAAGTTTCAATCCACGCCTCCGCGCGGGAGGCGACGGCGGCTCTGTAAACCGCCGGAAATCAGTCACTTGCAACGCCATTTGCGGGGACCTCCCGTTTGGGCGGCCTCTCGCCCCTGCTCCGCTCGGGGCGGAAACCCGCAAAGCACGTCGAATCAATACGTTCCGTAAAATCGCGGACCCCCCGGGAAATCCATGGGAGCTTGGGGTCCGCGCAACGACTGCTACGGTCTCTCGAGGAGCTCCACCCCCGGCGGCAGGCGGTCCCGGTGGACCGTCACCTCGTAGTCCTCGAAGCCTCGCGGCGCATCGACTCCCGCCTTCTTCGCCACCTCCACGAGCTCGAAGAGCCGATGGGCCGGAGCGCAGCCCAGCATCGCCTGGCGGGTGCGCTGTCCGTTGTCGCTGTCGGTCCCCACGTGCTTGAAGATGAAGAGCTTGCGCACCGTCATCATCCCCTTGCTGGCGGAACGATCATGCTCGTACATGTTGAGCAGGGCTTCCCACAGCAGCTCCAGGTCGTCCTCGGAGAAGCCCGTCTCCTGAGCCAGGTGGGCGGAGATGAAGCCCTTGCCGACGAACAGACCGTAAGGGATCAACGCCTTTCTCCCCATGGTGCGCAGCTTGTCCTCGGGCTGCTCTTCCTCCCATTGCAGGTAGTCAGCGGAGGACCTCACGCCCTTGGGCTCCTCCGCCACCGCCATGCGGGTGATCGAGACATCCAGCGGTAGCACCCGATCCACCGACTTGGCGAAGGAGACCTGCACCGGCCCACGGACCTGGCCGGCGTTGGGGCCGGTGCTCATCACGGCACCGAACGTGCGGACGTCGTAAAAGCTCCGGCACATCCAGTCCTTGGCCTGTTGCACCTGGCCGCGGGTGGCCTTTTTCTTGTCCGGCAGACCGCCGGTCTCCTCGTGGGCGCGGGCGATCTTACGATTCAAGTTCGTAGCGTGCTCGACGAAGATGGCGTTGGGCATCTCGTTGCCCCGGGCGAGCTGGACATAGTTGCGGATGCGGCGCTTCAAGGCGACGTCGGAGACCAGGCCTTGGAGGGTCTCCGGGTCCACCCGGGGCGCGTTGCCGGCATCCGGATCGCCGTTGGGGTTGCCGTTCTCACAGTCGAACAGGAACAAGAGCTCGTAGCGGTTTTGAATGGCATCGGTCATCAGTCGGTCTCCTCAAGAGTCTCGGTGTCGAGGGTCTCGGTGTCCTGGGACTCGGTGTCGGAGGTGGTCGCTCCGGTGGAAGGACGGTAGGCCTTCTGTTGGTAATAGCCGAGGGCAAAAAGGCTCTGCTCTTCGAGACTCAAGGTCGTGGGAATCTTGTCCTCGAGGTGGTCCAGGACCTCGGCGATCCTGCGCTCATGGCCCAGACGCTCGCGCTTGTTGTCGAGCTTGGCGAGATGGAACTGGGCGAGCCGCAGCAGGCGCCCCAGGACCAGCGCGGGGGTGGTGCTGGCGGCGCCGTAGTAGCGCTGCACCACGCCGGCGCCGACGTCGCCCAGGGCTCTGTATTGGACGTAGTCGAGGATCGCCAGGAGCCGGCCGCAATGGTAGGCCGGGTTGGGATGGTTGGGATTGAGCATCGGTTCCAGCTCCTCTCGCATATTGGGGTACTGCCGACGCAGGTAGGCCTTGAGCACGCCCACGCCAGCGGTTCGTACGGGTTGATCGGTCATCACCGCGATGCGCACGCGGGCCAGGGCCCGGGCCATCGCTTGTTGGGGGAAGGGCTCGCCCTGCACCGCCACCCGCCACATCTGGGCCACCAGCGGTGGGGTGAGCTCGTCGAGGTCGCGCACCAGCGAGCCCAGGACCGCGTACATCTTGGGCGGTCGGGTCAAGCCCTGTCCGTCGCGGGTGACCACCTGGAGGTCATCGAACCAGCGCTCGACGTTGCGCACCAGGTTCTCGAAGGAGCCGCTCATCCAGTCACGTACCACCACCCGACCGCTGTTGGCCGAGAGGGTCAGCGCGTAGTAGCGGTTGCCGGCGAGATCGGGTCGCTTCCCGGCCTCGATCGCTTCCAGCAAATCGCGGGCGCGGCGCAGAGCGTCGGCCTCCTCCTGCTCGGGGTCGGCGAGATCCGGGTCGTTGAGCCAGTCGACAGGATCCACCTCGGGCGTTTCCCGGTACCAGTGGAGGACCTTGTTGCCCGCCAGCTTCTTGCTCCGCTCGCGCAGGAGTTGGTTGAGAGCCGTCGGGTAGGTGGTCGCCATCTCCTCCGACATGGCGGCGTTGGCGGCTTGCCGGAGGCCGTAGGAACGGAAGGACTCCTGCTTGAAGGCGGGCAGCACATCGCCCATGGAGAGCCCGCCGACGTCGGCGAGACCCTTGATCTTCGGGTGGGTCGGAGCCGCTTCGATCAACTCGCCGCTCAGGAGACACCGCATCCGGCGGCCCGTGCCTTCCGGTTGCAGCCCGCTCCGAAAGCTTTGCCACCAGTCGTGCCAGGCGTCGTGCTCGACCAGGCGCTCCGGCTCGGCGCCGGAGAGGGCGAAGGTGACGTTCTCGGTGGGGCCGGCCTGGCGGCGTTCCAGATCGCCCCGGATCGCGGTCGCCGTTTCCGGATCCGCCAGCGCTTCGGCGACCGGTGCCAGCTCGGCGAAGACCTTCGAGGCGTCGGCCAGCAAGCCGACGAAGTAATGGTGCTTGGCGTGGGCCTTGGCGTCGTCCTCCTCGGCCCCCAGGAGGGTGACCACCTGGGCGGTGTCGACGAGGAAGTGGCGACAGCCGGAGCCGCCGCGCTTCATCTCCCCCAGCTCGAGGTTGGGAGCGCGGATCATCTCGCCCCGGTTGCGCTTGGCCTCCACGTCTCCCAGCTCGAGGGCTTGGAGGTAGCGGCCATCCCGGTCGAAGAGCAGCAGCCAGCGCACGGGCTTGAACTTGAAGCCGGGTGGACCGACCAGCCCTTCCCGGCGGGCGTACTCGAGGACCTCGTGGAGCATCAGCTCACCTCCTTGGGGACCTTGAGCACGGCGGGGTCCTCCCACGCCGGGACCTCCAGCACGCCGCCTTGGACGCGGGCGTGGAAGAGGCTGATGGCGGGGCCGTCATCGGCCGTGCCGGGCCGGGAGAGGTCGAAGACGTCGTAGATCATGGGTCCGACGTCGAGGTCGAGCGTGCCTACGGGCTCCGATGCGGGGCTTTCGGGATTCGCCAGCTCGAAGTAGGCGGGGAATTCGCGGCAGCCGAGGTAGGGCTGATGGAAGCACTTGCCCTGCCGGGCGCGGCGCTCGAACTGGCGCTCCAGCGCGACCTGCTTGCCCTCGTGGCCGGGCCACGGGCGGATGCGGGCGTGGAGCCGGTAGCGCGGACCCTTGAGCGCCAGGGTTTGGCGCTGGGTGCGCCCCTTTTCGTCGGAGCGGGTCAGCTCTCGGTCGCCGTCGGCCCACAGGGGCTCGGGCTCCTTCTTGCCGGTGCGCCACGAGGTGACCGTGGAGACGTTGACCTTCTCCTTGACCTCGTTGCGGCGCAGCGCGATGTAGGCGGGCTGCTCGAGCACCTCGATGCGGGTGATCTCCCAGCGAAAGACCGGCGGCTTGGCGAAGATGGCGTCGAAGACGCCGCGGGCCGCCGAGGGGGTGATGACCGGGTAGCTGAATCGCTCGCTCTTGGTCTCGGGGCGGGTGAAACAGGCAAAGTCGCCCCAGACCTCGAGGGGGTAGGTGGTTGGATGCATAAAGGAACGAAGCTCCTTTCTCAAAAAAATGTGGTGCTGAATGCCGAACGAGTCGGTTCTGGCAGCCAGCTTCTGCCAGACACTCGGGTCCGCCCCTTCTGCCCCATCTCGGGCGTCAAACCATCAAAGTGTCCGGAAACTCCACCAAGCCAAAATCGTCTGTGTACAGATCCTCCCGCAGGGTGAAAAACCAATCGTCCGAGCGCCGGTCCGCCGGCATTTCCAATGGTGCGGGCTCCAGCCAGGGAAGGATTCTCCGCGCGTCCTCGGTGCCCGGTCGGGGACGAAATAGGCTCACCGTGTGAGGCTGAGCCTCTCGCATCCAGCCTCGGGTGAGCCGGTGCTCCCGACGCGAGCGCTCGCGCAGCCGCTCGAAGGCGTCGGGATCCCAGGGCACCACCACCTGCAGCCCGTCCTGCTCGATGAGGCGGTAGCGTCGGGCGGTGGTCTCGAAGTGGAGCCCTTTCAACGCCTCCTCGAGCTCCCGCTCCTTGGCCCGCTCCCCCCGCCCGATCTTGCTCAAGTCGTAGAGCCGCTGGTACCAGCGCCGGAACAGCGCCGGGTCCTGAAGATCGGGGTCCCGGGGCCATTCCTTCAAGACCAAGCGGGTCACATCCGCGGCTTGGCGGTAGTCGCCACCCGGGTAGGATTCGTCGTCGGGCACGAAGACCACCAGCCGCCCGGGCTCCGGTCGGACCCCGTTGCGGTTGCACCGGCCCGCTGCCTGGGCGATGGCGTCGAGGGGACCGAAAGCGCGGTAGGCGACCGGGAAGTCCACGTCGACCCCGGCCTCGATGCACTGTGTGGAGACCAACCGGCAGGGCTCTCCGTGAGCGAGCCGGCGCTTGACCTCCTCCAGCCGCTCCGAGCGGTGCGCCGGACACATGTGGGTCGAGAGATGGAGGACGCCCTCGACGTCTCGTTGCGCGAGCTTGCGGGCGAGCTCCAGCGCGTGGCGCTTGAGGTTGACGATGCACAGCACCTGCGGCTCTAGAGCGAGCTCGTCGGCCACCTCGTCCCAGCTCATGGGGCGCTCCAGCCGCCACTCCGGGAGGACTCGACGGCTGCGGGCGAACAGCTCCAGCGAGGCAGGCACCACTTCCTTCGGGGTCCAGCCGGTGGGACTCCAATCGGAGACGCTTCCGCTCAGCTCATCGAAGGCGGGCTGCGTCGCGGTGGAGAACACGACCGAGGCGCCGTACCGCGAGCTCAGGTGGGAGAGAGCCGCCAGCGTAGGGACCGCGAGATGCAGCGGCAGCGTCTGGACCTCGTCGAAGAGGATCACCGACCGCGCCAGACGGTGGAGCTTGCGGCACGGCCCCGGACGGTGGGCGAAGAGCGACTCGAGAAGCTGGACGTTGGTGGTGACGACGAGGGGTGCGTCCCAGTTTTCCGCCTGCCGGCGGCGGAGGATCTCCTCGGGCTTCTGCTCGTCCTCCTCCGGCTTCGTTCCCCGGGTGCCAGCGAGGCTGTGGTGCTCCAGGACGTAGCCCCGGCCGAAGACGGGCTCCAGGAGATCCCGGTAGACCTGGGCGGTCTGCTCGAGGATGGAGAGAAAGGGAATCGCCAGGACGATGCGGCGCAGCCCGTGGAGCTTCGCGTGGCGCAGTGCGAAGGCGAGCATCGAGAGCGTCTTGCCGGCGCCGGTGGGCGCGCTGAGGGTGAAGAGACCGGGGTCGTGGGAGGCGCCGTCGCGGCAGGCGGCCAGCAGATCGCCGCGGAGCTCCTGGACGGCCTCGGAAGAGCGCTCCCGGTTCTTCTCCGCCAGCGCGGCCAGGTGGGCGTCGAGCACGGCGAGGGCGCGCTCCGGTTGCAGCTCGGGTGGCGCGGGACGGTATTGGCGCTGGCCTTGGGCGTCGCGGTCGAAGTGGGCCTCGGTCTCCAGAAAGTCCGCGTCCACCAGGGTGGAGAAAAGCATGCGGAGGTCGAGCATCGTGCCGACCCGCGGACCCGTCGGCGTGAACAGCGAGCGCTCCAGAGCGGGCAGCTCGATGCCGTCGGCCGCCAGACGTTGGAGCAGGCAGTTGGGGTCCGCTTCGGTGAATCGGCAGCCTTCGGTGGGTCGGGCTCGTCCTGGCACGAGCCCACCGTAGTGGCTCTTCGCTGCACACTGCAGGCCGATGTGATGGCCCTCGATGGCCAGGGCGACGGCGATGCCGAGCATCTGATAGCGATCCAGCGCGACCATGGCGCCGGGGGTCCAGTGGTCCAGATGGTGGGCCTGGTTCTCCAGCCGCTTCAGGAAGACAGGGGCGTACTTGCCAAGGTCGTGGAGAAGTCCAGCAACGAAGGCCTCGTCACCCGCCTCGAAGACCGAGGCGTAGCCCGATGCCCTGCGAGCGACGAGCAGGAGATGCTCGCTCAGGGGCTCCCAGTCGGAGCGGTTGGCGGCGCTGTGCGCATAGAAGGCGACCTCCGACGATTTCATGGACCCACCGAGTTTCCCAGCATTCTCGTGCACCGGCAAGCCCGGAGGTGGCCTGCACCGGCGCGTACGACCCCTTCGTCGCTGTCGCATACCGTGTTGGATGCTCTTTTCTTCGCTCTCTTGGACAGGACACCTTCCGTGAGCGAAGGTTCAAGCAGCGGTGCATTGAGGAACTCCGGCCTCCTGGCTGCCCCCCCGGACACCTCTACCGGGCGACTTCGAGGGTCGCCCCGAGGCGTCCAGCCTTTCAGCTCGGGACCTGCCACGCCGGCTCTCACCGGTACTCCTCCGGCACTGCCAGGCTCGACGTCTTCACCGAGCCCCGCAAGCTCGTGAAGATCTGGTGGAACCCGGCTCTGGACTCCTCGCTGGCCGAGTGCGTCTCCAGCCAGGCAGCCCCCTCGCGGCAGGCTTCGAGGTCACGGTAGAGACCCACCGTGCGGGCGGTGCGGGGATTCGGATCTTGAAACAGGAGGCCTGGGTCCACAGCGTAGCGAACGATTCCGGAGACATGCTGGCGCAGCAACCGTCGCAGCTCCGGTGGTAGTGCCATGGCGGTCAGCTCGCGCACGCCTTGCTCGAGCCGCCGGGTCTCCTGGGAGCTCCGCGCCACTCCAAGCCCCACAAAAACAGGAGCTTACCGAGTAGATGTCAGGCCGGTGCTCCGCCCGCACCGGCTCGGGCTCCCCGATGGAAACGACGGTGGGCCTGGAGAAAGGTCTGTCCAACTCGGAGACTCGAGCGCCGCGAGATCGAACCTTGGCGAGTCACACCGCCACAGGCGGTGGCTTACCTCGGCGAATCAGCTACCGCCCCCAGAGGGGGCGGTTTGATGAAGGCCCCTCGAAGGGGCCTGGGCGCTACGCGCCCCCGAACTCCAACCTTTCTTGCTTCTTCTCTTCGGATTCCTGATGGCGGATGTACGAA
>Ga0209956_1000046_pt1 | contig 69586 bp, 60 predicted proteins | sample SalPon2A_C_D1_MG_FD_185720 | JGI IMG/M metagenome (GOLD analysis project Ga0209956, IMG submission 185720) | Soil microbial communities from South San Francisco under conditions of wetland restoration - Salt Pond MetaG R2A_C_D1_MG (SPAdes)... | ecosystem: Environmental > Terrestrial > Soil >...
GTGCTGCTCGGACTGATGCCCCGCACGGCCTCCGAGACGAGAACCTTCGTGCTCCTGTGCGTCGTGGCGGCCGTGTGCGAGGAGTACGTGTTTCGGGGCTTCGCCCTCGGGGTGCTGACGGCCTGGACCGGCTCGGCGTGGGCGGGGGCCGGCGTGGTGGCGCTCTCCTTCGGCCTCTCGCACGGGTACCAGCGTGTGGGTGGCGTCCTGCGGGCGGCCGGTCTCGGCATGCTGCTGGCCGTGCCCGTCGTGATCACCGGGAGCCTGTTCCCGGCGATCGTGGCGCACTTCTGGATCAACGTGGTCCTGGGACTGGGCGGGTGGCGATGGCTGCTGGACGAGCCCGGCCACGCCGTGAGCTGAGACGTTTCCGACGCGTCGATCGTCGTACGCGCGGGGCTGAAGAGCGGACCGGAGGAGGGAACGTCATGAGAGGATGGGGTCGGGCGGATGGACGGAGATCGGCGGGCCTCCGGGTGGGTGCGATGGCCGGGTGTGCGCTGCTGGCCCTGGCGGTCGGCCCACGGTCGGCCGCGGCGCAGCAGGGAGGAGACGGGACGTCGCCGACGATCAAGTTCGGCGGCCTGCTGCAGACGGGGCTACTGCTGGGTCCTGGGGACCTGGGCGAGCTGGACGGCTTTCGAGTGTTCGACGCCCGCCTGCGGGCCGACGGCAAGATCGGCATCGTGTTCGACTACGATGTCCAGGCGGCGTTCGACCGATCGCAGGACCGCGTGCGCCTCCTGGACGCCCGCTTGACGCTGCCCATCAGGCCCGAGCTGGCGGTGAGCCTGGGCCAGTTCAAGGCACCGTTCGGCGGCGAGGAGCTAGAGGAGAAGGGCGACATCACCTTCCTGGAGCGGTCGCAGATCACCGATCTCCTCGCGCCGGGGCGCCAGGTGGGGGCCCAGGCGTCGGGCTCCTTCCTGGAAGATCGGCTGAAGTACCGGGCGGGTCTGTTCAACGGGAACGGGCGGTCCCTGCAGAACGACAACGGGTCCTTCCTGTACGCGGCGCACGTCCAGTTCAACAATGTGGGACCGGTCGAATTCTACGAGGACCTCATGGTGCAGGTGGGAGCCAGCTTCGCCTTCTCGCGGGATAGCGCCGTGGACCTCACCAACGGGGGCGCGTACGTGGGCCGGCCGATCGGGCTCCGGGCTTTCGCCGGCGACCGGACTCTGTGGAGTGTGGACCTGCGCTCCAGCTACCGGGGCTTCTTCCTGCGCGGCGAGTACATGCACGGCAAGCTCGATCCGCCGGGGGAGCCGGTGTGCGTCACCGCTCCCTGTCCGAGCGATGCGGCCGACGTGGACGGCGGCTACCTCGAGGGGGGCTACAGCTACCTGGGCGCCATCGAGAGCGTGCTGCGCTTCGACTCCATGACCCGTGGCTTCGTGGTCGCCCCCGGCACCGGTCAGGCCGGGTTCACGCCCGAGGGGGGCAGCTTCCTGGTCGTGGGTCTCAACCTGCTACCGGGTTACCACACCAAGATCGGCCTGCAGTATGCGTTCGGGCTCGGATCCGCCCGGCTCGGACCTCCGAGCACCGGGGGGGTCGGGCTGGCGGACGGGCAGTTCGGGCTCGTGACGCAGGTCAACTTCTAGGGTGCTCGGGCCGGCGGGCTCGGCGAGGTCTACGAGCCCGCCGGCTCGCGCAGTCCCCGCGCGTGCCGGATGGTCTGGCCGCGCACCATGTAGATCACGTCCTCGGCCACGTTGGTGGCCAGGTCGGCGATCCGCTCCAGGTTCCGGCCGATGAGGATGACCTGCAGGCAGGCGGAGATCTCCTCCTCCAGCATATGGGTCAGCATCACACGGAACAGCGACTCCTGCAGCGCGTCCACGTGATCGTCGCGGCGCAGCACCTCCACGGCGGCGGTGGCATCCGCGCGCAGGAAGGCATCGAGGGCGTCCCGGAGCATCGCCCGCGCCATCCGGCTCATCTCCGGCAGCTCCGGCGGCATGGACGGATAGTGCCGCCCCTCCCGCAGTCTGCCCACCGCCTGGGCGATGTTGACCGCGTGGTCTCCGATTCGTTCCAGGTCGTTGTTGATCTTGAGGATCGTGACAATGACCCGCAGGTCCGAAGCCATCGGCTGGTGCAGCGCCAGCAGCTCGATGGCCGTCTCCTCGATCGTGACCTCGGTCTCGTCGATGCCCCGGTCGGCCTCGATGATGGACTTCGGGTCATGGTCGCTGCGTCGTCCGGCCAGCTCCGTCGCGTCGCCCACGAGCTTCTCGACCTCGTGGGACATCGCCAGGAGCTTCTGCTTCAGGGCTTCGAGCTTGCCTTCGAAATGGGTCTGGACCATGGGGCTCCCCGGGCCGTGATCAGCCGAAGCGACCGGTGATGTAATCCTCGGTCTGCCTCTCGCTGGGATTCGTGAAGATGCGCTCCGTCGGGCCGAATTCCACCACGTAGCCCTTGTAGAAGAAGGCCGTGAAGTCGGAGATCCGGGCGGCCTGCTGCATGTTGTGGGTCACGATCACGATCGTGTACTGGTCCTTCAGCGTATCGACGAGCTCCTCGAGCTTGGCCGTGGCCACCGGATCCACCGCCGATGTGGGCTCGTCCATGAGCAGCACCTCGGGCTCGACCGCGATCGCCCGCGCGATGCACAGCCGCTGCTGCTGGCCACCGGAGAGGGCCGTGCCGGGCTCGTCCAGCTTGTCGTTGACCTCGTCCCACAGCGCGGCGCCGCGCAGGGCGCTTTCGACCCGCTCCTCGAGCTGGGATCGCGAGATCCTGTAGTGCAGACGGAGACCGTAGGCCACGTTGTCGAACACCGACATCGGGAACGGCGTCGGACGCTGGAAGATCATCCCGACGCGGCGGCGCAGGTCGATGAGGTCCATCTCCGGGTCCAGGAGGTTCTCCCCGTCCAGCAGCACCGTGCCGGAGGCACGCTGGTCCCGGTAGAGCTCGAACATCCGGTTGTACACCCGAATGTGGGTGGACTTGCCGCAGCCCGAGGGTCCGATGATCGCCGTGACCCGGCGCTCGGCGACCTCGAGGTCGTTCCCGAACAGCACCTGCCGGTCCCCGTACCAGAAGTCGAGGCCACGGACCAGGATCTTGGCCGGTGCCTCGAGCGTCGATGGGTCCGCCACGGCGTGGGGGCCCCGATCCCGGACCTCGGGCACGGGCGGTGCCGGGGGCGCGGACCGCGCGTCTCTCGGCGATTCTCCGGCGGCCACCGGATCCAGGTCCTCCCGTCGATCCTCGGCCGGGACCTCCTGCATGCGGGCCTCCTCGGGCTCCTGGGCGGCGGACCGTCTGCCGTTGGATCCCGGACGGGCCGCTTCGTCCTCGCGGGTCCCTGGCGAGGAGGGTGCCATCCTCCGGGCTTCGCTCATGTCTCGACTTCACCCACGCGCCAGCGCGTGAAGACCGTCACCACGAGCACCAGGAGGGTGATCAGCAGGGACGCCCCCCACGCCAGGCGCTGCCAGTCAGAGTACGGGGACATCGCGTAGTTGAAAATGGTCACCGTGAGGTTGGCGGTCGGCTCGGCGAAGTTCTTCGGCCAGTAAGGGCTGTTCAGCGCCGTGAACAGGAGGGGGGCGGTCTCTCCGCTCACGCGGGCCACCGAGAGGAGGATTCCCGTGGCCAGCCCCGAGCGCGCCGCGCGGAATACCACGCCCAGCGTCGTCTTCCAGCGCGGCGCCCCCAGGGCGAGGGAGGATTCCCGCATCGCGTCCGGCACGAGGCCGAGCATGTCCTCCGTCGTGCGCGCGACGTACGGGAAGATGAGGATGGCGAGAGACACCCCCCCGGCCAGGCCCGAGAAGTGGCCCATCGTCACGACCATGAGCGTGTATACGAACAGGCCGGAGAGGATGGAGGGGATGCCGAGCATTACGTTGATCGTGAAGCGCACGAAGGAGCCGAAGCGGGTGCCCCGACCGAACTCCGACTGGTAGATCCCGGTGAACAGGCCGAGTGGCACGCCGATGAGCGCCGCCATCACGGTCATGGCGGCCGTGCCCAGGATCGCGTTGGCCAGCCCTCCTCCCGCTTCACCCGGTGGAGACGGGAGGCTGGTGAAGAAGGTCCAGTCCAGCGCCGCCGCGCCCCGCCTGGCCACCACGGCCAGGATCCAGAACAGGAACACCAGGGCGAACAGGGCCGCGGCGGTCGAGGCGATCCGGACCATCGTGTCGGATGCCCGCCTCCGCGCCCGCGAGCGCAGCGGGAACGGAGGAGCCGAGCGGCCCGTCGTCCTCGTGGCGTCGTAGGTCGTGTCCGTCATGCGGTCCGTCCACTGGCGCGGCCCAGTCGGTTGAGCCACAGGTGGGCCGCCACCTGGATCAAGAAGGTCATGGCCAGGAGAATGAGGCCTAGCTCGATGAGCGAGCTGCGGTACAGCGGCTCGGAAGCCTCGGTGAACTCGTTCGCCAGGGTGGAAGCGATGCTGTTCCCGGCGGCGAACAGGGAAGCCGAGAGCTGGTGGTTGTTCCCGATCACGAAGGTGACGGCCATCGTCTCGCCGATCGCGCGGCCGAGCCCCAGGAACACGCCGCCTGCCAGCCCGCGGACGCCGTACGGTATCGTCACATTGCGGACGACCTCCCACGTCGTCGCCCCCATCCCGTAGGCGGCCTCCTCCAGGACCGGGGGCGTCATCGTGAACACGTCCCGCATCACCGCCGTGATGAACGGGATCACCATCAGGGCCAGGATGACACCCGAAGTGAAGATCCCGATGCCCATGGTGGGCCCCCTGAAGAAGGGCAGGAAGCCCAGGACCTTCTGCAGGAAGGGCTGGACGTGATCGGCCATGTACGGGGCGAATACGAACAGGCCCCACATGCCGAAGATGATGCTCGGGATGGCGGCCAGGAGCTCCACGCCCTGTCGCACCCACTTGGCCAGACCCGGCGGAGCCAGCTTCACCAGGAAAAGGGCCGTCGCCAGGCTGAGCGGTACGGCGATGAGCAGGGCGAGGAGCGTCGACAGCAGCGTGCCGTAGATGCTGCTCAGCGCTCCGAACGTCCTGGTGACGGGGTTCCACGTCGACGTCGTGAGGAAGCCGAAGCCGAAGGCGCGGATCGACGGCCAGGCGTTCCGGGCCAGCTCGACGAAGAAGCCGGCCATCAGGAGGCAGATGAGGGCCGCGCACGTCACGGCGGCGGCGCGGAACAGGACGTCGGGCCAGCGTTTGGAGCCGAGGCGGCCGGGTCGGGTGCTCACGGTCTCACGCGGTCAAGGTGTCGAGGAGCGCCTCGGGAAGCCCGGCAGGCCCCACGGCGCGGACGAGACGCCCGCGCCGTGGGGCTCGTGGGCGCCGATGTCGGTGTCGGCCGTCCCGTCGCCGCCCGGCTCTAGGGCCAGACGTTTCCCGAGATCTCCGGCTGCCACTTGCTCTCGATCAGCGTGACCACGTTGTCCGGAATCGGCACGTAGTCCAGCTTCCTGGCAGCCTCCCGACCGTTGCGGTACGACCAGTCGAAGAACTTGAGGACTTCCTTGATCTCGTCCGGTTTGGCCGGGTGCCTCTGCAGGAGGACGAACGTGGCACCCGTGATCGGCCACGTGTCGTCGCCCGGCTGATCCGTGACGACCATATAGAAGCCCGGGGCGTTCTGCCAGTCGGCGTTCCCGGCCGCGGCCATGAAGCTCGAGATCGCGGGAGACACGAACTTGCCGGCCTTGTTCTGGAGCTGCGTGTAGGTCATGTGGTTCTGGATCGCGTACGCGTACTCGACGTAGCCGATCGCACCCTCGATGCGCTGGACGTAGCCGGACACGCCCTCGTTGCCCTTGCCACCCACGCCGGTAGGCCACTGGACGGCCTTGTCGTTTCCCACCTTCTGCTTCCACTCGGGCGACACCTTGGAGAGGTAATTCGTGAAGATCCACGTCGTGCCCGAGCCGTCCGAGCGATGGACCACGGTGATGTCCTTGCCGGGCAGCGTCACGCCCGGGTTGATCTTCTCGATGGCCGGGTCGTTCCACCTGGTGATCTTTCCCAGGTAGATGTCGGCCAGGAGGCCCGGTGTGAGCTTGAGCTGGCCCGGCTGGATGCCCGACACGTGCACGGCCAGGACGACGCCACCGACGATGGCCGGAAACTGCATCAGGCCCGCCTGATCGAGCTCGCTCTTGGTGAGGGGCGCATCGGAGGCGCCGAAGTCGACCGTCCTGGCCTTGATCTGGGCGATTCCGCCGCCCGAGCCGATCGACTGATAGTTGACCTGAACGCCCTTGAGCTTCGAGTACTGGCTGGCCCACTGCGCCAGCACCGGGTAGATGAAGGTGGAGCCGGCGCCCGTGAGCGCCTGCCCGGCCGGACTGGCCGTCGGGTTCGCGGCGGCACCCCCGGTGGTCGTCGCCTCGGTCCCCTTCGCGCTCGTCGAGCCGCTCTCCCCGGCCCTGGCGGAGCCCGCATCACCACCGCACGAGGCGGCGACCAGGGCGCCCATCACGACCAGCGTGAGGCCGGCCCATCGACTGCGCGTCGAGTCCGCTCTGTGAAACGCGTGTCTGCCCATATCGAATCCATCCTCCGGGTTCGGACCACAGTTCGCGGGTGCACCGCACCCGACCGTCAGGGAAGGTGGCCCGACTGCAATGCAGGGCCGTCACACGCGTGTAACGATCCTGTCACACCGCCGGAGGCGCTGCGGGGAGCGTGAACCACACGGTCGTGCCTTCGCCGGGCGCACCCTCGATCCCCACGCTCCCCTGGTGGGCGGCGACCAGGTGACGGACGATCGAGAGCCCGAGACCCGTGCCGCCCTCGGCGCGACTCCGGCCGGGATCCACGCGCCAGAAGCGCTCGAACACGCGCTCCCGTTGTGCCATGGGAATGCCGGGTCCCCGATCCGAGACGGCGATGCGAACCCGATCCTCGGCCCGATGCGCGGTAACGAGGATCGCCGAGCCGGCGGGCGCGTAGCGGCGGGCGTTGTCGAGCAGGTTCCGGAAGATCTGGTCGAGGGCCGAGCGGTCCGCACGCGCGTCGGGAGCCGGGGCCGTGTCCAACCCCAGCGTCACCGTGCGCTCTCCCGTTCCGCCCAGCTCCCCCCAGGCCTGTCGGGCGGCGGCCTCGATGGAGACCGATTCGAGCCGCGGTCGCCACGAGCCGGACTCGATGCGCGACAGGTCCAGGAGGTCGTCCACCAACCTTCGCATGCGGAGGGCGTTGTGCCGGATCTTGCGCACGAACTCCGCGCGCTGGTCGGGGGCCAGCCCCTCGTCCTGGAGCGCCTCGGCGAACCCGAGGATGCTGGTGAGCGGCGTCTTGAGCTCGTGGGAGGCGTTGGCCACGAAGTCGCGCCGTACGCCCTCCAGTCGCCGTAGTCGGGTGAGATCCCGCACGACGAGGAGGATTCGAGTTTCGTGCGGCGTCACCGACACCAGGTAGGTGCGCCTCCCCGACTCGGTCTCCGTCTCGGCCTGGTGTCCCTCCACGCCCAGATCCAGCGCGTCGAGCACCGCCGGATCTCGGAACAGGCTGCGGGCCGGGCGGCCGATCGCCGGCAGGGGTGCGGCCATGTCGGCCAGGGCCCGGTTGGCCCGGACGACGATGCCCCGTCGGTCGAGGACCGCGACCGCGTCGTCCATCTGGTCGAACACCCAGACCAGCTCCTCCTCTTGCGTGCCCTTCTCTCTGGTGGCGTCCGCGGCGTGCACGTGCGCCCTTCCGGCGGGCGCGCGCGCGGCCAGAAAGCGCCGGAAAGGTTCGACCAGGAAGGCCAACAGGAACAGGTAGGCGACGGCCACGGCCAGGAGTGCGCGGCGCATGTGAACCGCCGGCTCCAGGACCTCGGACACGGGCGTGGCGATCCGGATGACGCCGTCCGGCGCCGGGATGGCCACGTAGAAGAGAGTGAATCCGAGCGCCGAGCTGAGTCCCCGGGTGGTTCCGGTCTCGCCCCGCAGCGCGGCCCGCACCTCGGGCCTGTCTGCCTCGGACGGTATCGAATCCAGCCGGGACGCGGGCAGGTACGAGTCGCCCACCACCCGCCCGTGGGCGTCGAGCAGGGTGACGCGATCGACGGCCGCCCGACCCAGCTCGTCCGCCAGGGAATCGCTGAACGACCGACCGGCCGCGGCCGATCGCGCCAGATCCGCCTTCTGCTCAAGCTGCGCGCGGGCGCCCTGCTCCAGGATCTCCGGGAGCCTGGTGGCCGCGTACCAGTAGGCGAGGCCGATGGTGACGAAGCCCGCGGCCAACAGGGTGACGAGGAGCCGGAAGCGGGAGGTCACCGGCCCCTCAGACGTCCTCGGCTCGGAACCGGTAGCCCACGCCACGGACCGTCTCGATCAGGTCGCCGGCGGACTCCAACTTGGAGCGCAGCCGCGCCACGTGCATGTCCACGGTTCGCGTCTCGATGGCCGCGTTGGTGTCCCACACGGCCTGGAGGAGCTGACGCCGGGACTGCACCCGTCCGCGCCGCTCCATGAGCACCTCGAGAAGCCGGAACTCGAGCGGAGTGAGCTCCATCTCGCGCTCGCCGACGAAGGCGCGATGCGCGTCCCGGTCCACGGTGACGTCCCCCAGGTTGAGCCGCCGGTGTGCGTCCAGCGGCTCGGCCTGCGTCCGTCGCAGGAGGGCTCGCACGCGCAGAACCAGCTCCTTGGGGCTGAAGGGCTTGGTGACGTAGTCGTCGGCGCCGCGCTCGAAGCCGTGGATCCGGTCCTCCTCTTCCTGGCGCGCCGTGAGCAGGAGGACCGGAATCTCGCTCGTGCGCTCGTCTTCCCGCAGGGTCCTGAGGACCTCGTACCCGTCCACTCCGGGGAGCATGAGGTCGAGCACGATCAGGTCCGGACGGTCGGCCAGGGCGGTGGACACGGCGCCGGGGCCATCCACGGCCGTGCTGATCCGGTACCCCTCCCGGCTCAGCTGGTAGACCAGGAGGCTGAGGATGTCGGGCTCGTCGTCGACGACCAGGATCCGCTCGCCGGGCATGAGGTCCGGGGGCTCGGGGGCACGCAGGGGCGGCCGTGGCGTGGCACGAGGCCGGGCGGCCGGCGACGGACACAAGATAGAGGGGGGGGCGGCCCGCGCAACGACGCGCCGCCCGCGGCGCTAGCGTGTCAGTCCCGGACCGAGACCAGGAATTGACGGAGCATGGACTCGGGCATCGCCTCCGCCCGGCGCACGACCTCGGCTTCGGTATCCTCCACGATGACCGGGGCCGTCACGAGGTGCTTCCCACCGCGCTGGAAGGCGATTCGACCGCGGGCCAGATCGGTGGCTACCGTCTCCGAGAGGAGATGGACCTCCCACTCTTCGTCGCCCAGGACGAGATGACCGAGGCTATGACGCCGTGTGTCGCTGTCCCAGATCTGGAGCTGCGGGCCCTCCGCCTCGGTCCCTCGCTCGTCCCCGTCCCGCGTCACGGGCGTTCCGGGTCGAGTCCGCCGGAAGGTCCCGCGGTCGACTCCTCCCAGAAGCCCAGGAGATAGGGGTCGTAGCGCTCCGGATGGTCCCGATAGTCGGCCGCCCACTCCTCGAGGTCGGGGAGCGGCACACTCGCGGTCAGCTTATCGGTCACGAGCTTCACCATCCTGCGGAAGCCGAGGTCGGCGGGGTTGAGGTCCGCCTCGGCAGCGGCCTCCTCGACGAGGCCGTAGATCCGCTCGGCGTCCAGGGAGAGAAAGACCTCGGCGAGACGGGCGGAGCAGTAGTCCAGATACTTGGCCTCGAGAACGGCGTCGACGGTCACACCGCTCCCGGATGGCTTGCCCCGCTGCTCGGCCGCCGACTGATCATCCACGCCTACCGTCCCGTCTGGCCGGGTGAGCCCGGTCCTCCGGACTGGTCTCGCAGCTATGTAGCGTCGCAGAAGGGGCCAGTCAAGCGCCCCGGGCGGGTGAGGGTGGTCTCAGGCGAGCTCCCGCGGGCCGCGATTCCGCTCCTCGAGCGACCGGCTGAGGACCTGGAACATGGCTCGACGCGTGAGACCGTACCGGATGACCTTGTTCAGGAAGTCGGGATCGCGTCTCTGGATCTCTTCGACATCATCGGCGAGGTCTTCTGGCAACTGCAGGACTACTTCGACAGGGCGGGTGTCCCACATGGGCGACGCTTCTCCTCAAAAGTCGAGAATTTCCAAGTGAAGACGACGGCCCGGATATGACCACGCCTCGGGTCGCGCGGCCTGCCGCTTCCGACGTGCGGGGACGAGTATACCGGGCCTCTCGGGAGGGAGCAAGACCCGCTCACCGGAAGGGCTTTGTATCCTGTGATTCTAAGCCGTTACTTATCAGTCCGTTACAGATGATGTCGAAAACCCGTGTCTGGTGTGGATTGCGATGTGTATCGTTGTGGACAAGAGGGACCGACCGTTCGTAATCCGCCGCAGACGGGGGAATTTCGCACGGCGCATCTTACACGCCACGAGGCGGCGGCGCCGCACTTTTTACCAAAAATGCACACTCACCGCTACGACTTCCGGGTCGGCGGAAGGGCGCCGCATCGGCGGCGGCCCGGAGCGTCCCCGAGCCACCCCGCGTCCGTGGCCGACGCTGTCTCCATGCCGGGCGGCCGGCGCGGAGTCCGTCGACCGGTGACCGGGGGTGCGCGAGGGCCGCGCGTCCAACAGATTGGGCCCGGCGGGCCGGCACGGCCGGACGCCGGGAGCCGGCCACGGGGGTCGGGTGAGCGAGCGGGACAGGCAGCGGAGCGGCACGGGAGCCTCACATGACGGACGACGGCAGGAGAGCGGCCCTCATCCTGGGGGCTTCGAGCGGCTTCGGAGAGGCGGCCGCGCGGGCGTTCGCAGCGGCAGGGTACGACATCTTCGGCGTGCACCTGGACCGGCGGGCGGGCCTCGAGCACGTGGCGGAGATCCGCGACGCCATCGAGGCCGTCGGGCGCAAGGCGACCTTCTTCAACGTGAACGCGGCGGACGCCGACAAGCGCGATGCCACGCTCGACGAGATCGCCGCTTCGGCGGGGGAGGGCTCGGCGACCGTCCTTCTCCACTCTCTGGCGTTCGGGACGTTGCGGCCGCTGGTGGCTGACGAGCCCGGGGACGACGTGACCCCCAAGCAGATGGACATGACCCTGGACGTCATGGCGCACACGCTCGTGTACTGGACTCAGGGGGTGGTGCACCGGAAGCTGATGGGTCGCGACGGGCGCATCTTCGCGATGACGAGCTCCGGCGGCGACCGGGTGAGCCCGTCCTACGGGCCCGTGTCGGCCGCCAAAGCGGCGCTCGAGTCCCACTGCCGGCAGCTCGCCCTCGAGCTGGCGCCGCGCGGCATCACGGTGAACGCTGTGCGGGCCGGGGTCACGGACACACCCGCCCTCCGGAAGATCCCCGGCTCCGAGGTCATGGTGGAGCAGGCCCTGCAGCAGAATCCCCACGGCCGGCTTACCACGCCGGAGGACGTGGCCCGATGCATGGTCGCGCTGGCCTCGCCGGAGACGTACTGGATGACCGGCAACGTGCTCCGGGTGGACGGCGGCGAGGACTTCGTGGGCTCCAACGCCCGGCCGGGCGAGTGAGCCGCGGGAGCGCCGACGTGGCGGAGACGGCCGGCCGGCTGCTGCGCCCGCTGCGTCGGGCGGCCGGGCGCGAGGTGCGCCGGGCGCGGCACGAGCTGTCGGCTCCGTGGCGGGAGGGCGCCGACGGCCCGGCCGCTGAGACGGGTCGTTGGATCGGGGTCACCCTGGCGGCCGGCGCGTTCCTGTTCGGGTTGCTGGCGGCCGTGCGGGTGACGCGGGGAGACTGACGTCCCGTGGTCACCGACGCCCGGCGAACCCGATGAGCTTTCCCCTGCGGCTGTCGCTCCTGGCCGTCGTCCTTCCGGCGGTCGCCGGCGTCGGCCCGGTCGTCGCGGACGCGGCGCCGGCCGTGTGGCCGCGCGCGAACCCGATCGCGTCGGCGCGGCCCGTGACCGCGATCCCCCCCGGCCGATCCGCCCGGGCCGGTACCGCGGCCGCCGACACCGCGTTCGACCCCTCTCCCGGCTTCGACGTGCTGGCCTACGACCTGTCGCTCGACCTGCGGGACGGCAGCGACTCGATCGACGCCCTGCAGCGCGTGCGGGCCCTGGTCACCACCGACACCCTGCGCTCCCTACGGCTCGACCTGCGCGGCCTGCGCGTGGACTCCGCCTCGGTCGAGGGCCGCCGCGTGCGGGTCGATCGGCGAGGCGACACGCTGCTCCTGCCGGTGCCGGCCGACCTTCGTTTCGTGACCGGGGACACCGTGACCGCGTCCGTGGCCTACCACGGGCGACCCGCCGACGGTCTCATGATGACGCGCGACGTCCACGGCCAGTGGACGGTGTTCGCGGACAACTGGCCCGACCGCGCCCGCAACTGGTTCGCCTCGGTGGACCATCCGGCCGACAAGGCGGCGGTCACCTTGCGGGTGACGATGCCCTCCGACTGGACGTCGGTGGCCAACGGGGTGCGCGTCCTGGACCTGCCGCTGCCGGACGGCCGGCGGCGGCAGGTGTGGGTCGAGAAGGTCCCGATCCCCGTGTACACGATGGTCGTGGGTGCCGGCCGACTGGCGGTCGAGGACGGCGGGGTCGCCCGCGTGGGGCCCGGCCGGCGGGCCGTGCCGATCCACTACGTCGTCTTCCCCGAGGACGCGGCTCGCGGCCCCGAATTGTTCGGCGCGGCGGCCCGCATCGTGGAGACCTTCTCGCGGCTGTTCGGAGCCTACCCCTACCGCAAGCTGGACCTGGTCGAGTCGGCCACGCGGTACGGCGGGATGGAGAACACGACCGCGATCTTCTTCCCGGAGGAGGGGGTCTCGCGGGGGAGCGTGACCGAGTCCACCGTGGCGCACGAGATCACGCACCAGTGGTTCGGGGACGGGGTCACGGAGGCCCGCTGGCGCGACCTGTGGCTGAGCGAGGGCTTCGCCAGCTACGGCGATGCGCTATGGCAGGAGACCTCGCGGGGGCGGGACGCGTACCGCCGCCGGATGGCCGAGTTCGAGGCCCGGTACCTGGCCTCCGACGCCGTGGGACGGCCCGTGCTCGGACCCGTCCCGTCCGACCTCACCCGCCTCCTGGATGCCAATGCGTATCAGAAGGGCGCCTGGGTGCTGGGCATGCTGCGCGGCCTGGTCGGCGATTCGGCCTTCTTCGGAGGGCTGCGCCGCTACTTCGCCCGCTACCGGGGTGAATCGGCTCTCACGCCCCGGTTCGAATCCGCCATGGAAGACGTCTCCGGGCTGGACCTCGGGTGGTTCTTCGACCAGTGGCTGCGCCGGCCGGGTGCCCCCCGGGTCGTGGTGGACTGGTCCTGGGACGCCGGCGGTGGATCGCTGGCGCTGGCCGCCTGCCAGACCCAGCCGGGCGCCCCGTACCGCCTGCGCGTGCCCGTCCGGGTCGCCGCGGTGGCGGGCAAGGACACGACCGTGATCCTGCGCATGGAGGATCGCGCAGCCGAAGTCCGCGTCTCCCTCGGGGCGGCTCCCGACTCGGTGTCGGCCGATCCCCACGACACGATCCTCGGGCCCGTGATGGCCCGGCGGGTTTCCGCCGGGGCTGCGGAAGCCTGCCGGTCCTCGGGAGGCCCTCCCGGGAACGCGTCCCCGGGGGGGCGGAGTGAGTCCGGGGCCGCGTCCTTCCGGGGCCGCACGGAGCGCCCGTGACCCTTCGGCTGTGCGGGGCGCAGATCGACCCGCGCCTGGGCCGCACGGCGGACAACGCCGCCCTGTGTGCCGGGGAGATCCGGGCCGCGGCCTCGGAGGGCGCCCGCCTGGTCGTGCTGCCCGAGGCGTCCCTCACCGGGTACGTGTTCGACGAGCTCGAGGCGGCGCTCGAGGGAGCGGTCGAGGCGGGCGGTCCGGAGCTGGACGCCGTGGCCGACGCGTGCGCGGAGACCGGCCTCTGGGCCGTGGTGGGAGCGCTCGTCCGCGAGGCGGGACGCCTTCACAACTCCGCGTTCACGATCGGGCCGGAGGGGATCGTGGGGGAGTACAGGAAGACCCACACGCTGTGCCTGGGGATGGACCGCTTCACCGAGCACGGCCCCGGGCCGCTCCCGGTCTACGACCTCCCGTTCGGCCCGGTGGGCGTCCACATCTGCGCCGACGGCAGCTACCCGGAGACGGCTCGGGCGCTGCGCCTGGCCGGGGCGCGTCTCCTCCTCCTGCCCACCAACTGGCCCGACCTCACCCTGAAGCGGGAGATGGTCCGGGTGCGGGCCCAGGAGAACCGGGCCTTCTACGTGGCCGTGAACCGGGTCGGCGAGGAGGGCGGCGTCACCTTCCGGGGTGGAAGCTGCGCGGCCGGGCCCGGGGGCGAGCTGCTGGCCGAGGCCGGCTCGGCCCCGGGGCGCTTCCACCTGGAGATCGACTTCGAGGCCGCCAGCGCCCGGGTCGTGGTCTCCGAGGGGGAGTACGAGTACGATCGCCTGGCCGACCGGCGCCCCGAGCTGTACGGGGCGCTGGTCGAGCCGAACGACCCGGCTCGTCGCACCGGCGGACGCCGCCGGCCGCGGGGCTAGTCGCCGTCCACGGACCGCGATGGCCCGCCGAACCCCGCCGCGGCGGTCCCGTAGCTACGTCCTCAGGAGCCTTCCCAGCCGGTCAGGTCCACCCGCACGTCGATGCGCCGGTTCTTGGAGCGGCCCTCTTCCGTGTCGTTCGTGGCTATGGGCTCGCTCTCCCCCGACCCCCGGGCGGTGACCCGATCGGCGCTCAGCGCCATGTTGGCCAGCAGGTAGTCCCGCACGGCCTGCGCCCGCTTCTCGCTCAGCTGCTGGTTGTAGTCCTCGTTCCCCCGCGAGTCCGTGTGACCCGTGATCGTCACCTGCTGGTCGGGGAACTCGCGCAGCACGCGCTGCACCTTGGTCAGCAGCGAGAAGTTGTCCGGCTTGATCTCCGAGGAGGCCGACGGGAACTGGAGGCCGTACAGGCGGATGATGAGCTCGTTTCCACTGAGCAGGACCTCCGCCTCGTTCGGGTCGAAGATCGCTTGGATCTCGCGCAGCTTCTGCTCCCTCTGCTGGCGCTTCTGGAGCTCGGCGGTCACCTGCTGCTGCTTCTCACCCAGCTGGGCGAGCCGCGTCTCCAGGGAGTCGGAGTGGCTGCGGGCCTGCTTGAGGTCCTGGCGCAGCGAGCTGGCCTGCTCCCCGAGATTGGCGCGGTCCTCGTGCAGGCTCTTGATGGAGGCCAGGATCTGCTGGGTGGCCGGGGCCAGACCCTCCGTGAAGTCGGGCTCGTAGCCGACCGAGTCGGCGATCCTCGTGATCTGATCCTCCGCTCTCAGCATCAGCGCCTCGATCCCCGCGTCCCGGCCCCGGAAGGTGTCGGCCACGGCCGCCAGCCGTGCCGCGTGCTGGTACTGGGTCGCCGCGTTCTCGGCCAGCTTGCGCGCCTGCGCCTGGCGGGAGGGATCGCTCTTGAGGATCTGCTCGGCCTGGCCGAGGAGCGTGTCCGCGTGGGCCAGGGTCCGGGGCGCACGGTCGTTGGAGTTGGCCCGGAGGGCCTGCTGCCTGAGGTCGCGGGCACGCCCGAGCACGTCCACCTCGATGGCCCGCTGCTCGGCCTTCTGGTAGCGCTGGGCCGCCTCCGCGCCCTTGTTACGCGCGTCGTTCTGATTCCCGTCCTCGACCTTCTTGCCGGCGTCCTGCATGGACGACTCCGCGTCGGACCACAGGTCGGGGGCGAACTGTGGGGCGTTGGCGGCGAGGGCATCGCTCCTGGCCGCGAGCGCGTCCTTGAGGAGGAGCTCTCCGACGTCCTGGAGCTTCTCTGCGCTGGTCAGGTTGTTCGCCACGTCGGCGAGCCGCTTGCGGATGTCGCTGATGCTGCCGCCCTGCGAGAGCATGCGCTGGGCTTCGAGCAGCTTCTCTGAGGCCTTCTGGAAGTATCTCGGGGCTATGAGGTCCAGGTGCTTGGCCCGGTCCTGGTTCACCCTCTCGCCCATCGACCTCACCTGCGCCTCGACGCTCTGCCCGAACGCCGGCGTCGGAGCCGACAGGCCGAGGCCCGACACGAGCAGGGCGAGACCCAGGGGCACGGCTACTCGGTGACGCATGCTTCGCTCCTGTGCGGGATGAACGCCCCCGAGGGGGCGGGGCTCTCGCTGATCGCGAAAGGAGTGTAGGGCTCGGGAGCGTCGCGGGAGGGGTCGGCAACTCCCCGCGTCCGCCCCGGATCGTCCGTTTCCGTGGAGGCTTCGACCCCGGTTCTATTGCAAACGCCGGGCCGTGGGCGGCGCTCGGCCCGCGCGGCCCGCCGCCTCCAGCACGTCGATGAGCTCACGAAGGGTGGTTTCTCCACCGTCGCTCGCGTACCAGCGGCGGGACTCCCTGTAGACCTCGGCGACCGGCCGCTCGCCCCTACGCTTCTCCCCGATCACGAATTCCTGGAGCTCGGCCGGCCTCGGGCCCCAGCGGCCGACGGGCTCGAAGTCCGCGTCGAGCACGATCGCCATCGGGATGGACTCGCTCCCGTCGGTGCGGTAAGCGTCCATGAGGTCCGGGTTCGCGTCGCGCTTCACGATCTTCAGCTCCAGGTTGGAGGCGGCCTCGGCCAGCCGCGCCAGGACCGGGACGGAGTTGGACGCATCGCCGCACCAGTCTTCGGCGATCACGAGCAGGCGCCAGGGCCCGCCCGTCTCCTCGACGCGCGCGGCGGCCCACTCCGGGGTGTCGTGCGTCCGGTAGATGCCGCGCCACAGCTCCCGGTGCTTCTCGACTTCGTCCTCCAGGTACGTCTTGAACGGGAAGCCCGCGTCCCAGTATTTGGTGTAGTCCAGATCGGTCGTGGTCGTCATGATGTTGGCCTCGATCTTGAAACAGCGTACCATGCGGCCGCCGCGCCGGCGGCGCCCCTCACGAGGATGCAGGAACGGTTCCGCCGGGTGGGGTCCTGTCGAAGCGGTCCCCGCAGCCCACGCGGAAGAGTTCGTCACGAAGACAAAGGAGCGAGCCTTATGGAGTCGGGTACGGTGGCCAGCGGCGTCGGAGCGGGCAGGAGCGGACCCCAGCGGCCGGCGGGGGAGTCGGCGCGGGCCACGGCCGCCGCCTCGGGCGTGACGGGTCTGCTCCGGGTCCCGGTCCCGGTCAACGAGCCGGTGCGGAGCTACGCGCCGGGCTCCCCGGAGCGGGAGGAGCTCAAATCGCGCCTGGCCGAGATGGCCGAGTCCGAGGCCGACATCCCCATCGTCATCGGAGGGGAGGAGATCCGGACGGGGGACACCGGTCAGGTGGTGATGCCCCACGACCACCAGCACGTCCTGGCCCGTTTCCACCGCGCCGGCGCCGACGAGGCCCGTGCGGCGATCGAGGCGGCCCGTGCGGCTTGGAGCGAGTGGTCGGCGTGGGACTGGCAGGAACGAGCGGCCGTGTTCCTCCGGGCCGCCGATCTCCTGGCGGGTCCGTGGCGGGCCACCGTCAACGCGGCCACCATGCTCGGACAGAGCAAGACGGCCCACCAGGCCGAGATCGACAGCGCCTGCGAGCTGGTGGACTTCTGGCGATTCAACGCCCGGTTCGCGGCCGAGATCTACGAGAACCAGCCCTCCTCCTCGCCGGGCATGTGGAATCAGACGGACTACCGCCCGCTCGAGGGCTTCGTGCTGGCCATCAACCCGTTCAACTTCACCTCGATCGCCGGGAACCTGCCCACCGCTCCGGCCCTGATGGGCAACGTCGTGATCTGGAAGCCGGCGACCGTCTCTCTGCTGAGCTCCTACTACGTGATGCGGGTGCTTCAGGAGGCGGGACTGCCGGCGGGCGTCATCAACTTCGTGCCGGGCCCGTCCCGCGTCGTGACCGGACCCCTGTTCGAGAGTCCGGCCCTGGCCGGCATCCACTTCACGGGCTCGACGGGCGTATTCCAGACGCTGTGGAAGAACGTGTCCGACAACCTGGAGAACTACCGAACCTATCCCCGCGTCGTCGGCGAGACCGGCGGCAAGGACTTCATCGTGGCGCACGAGAGCGCCGATCCGGCCGCGCTCGCCGTGGCCATCGCGCGGGGTGGCTTCGAGTACCAGGGCCAGAAGTGCAGCGCGGTCTCCCGCGTGTACGTTCCGGACACCCTGTGGGACGACGTCCGCGAGCGGGTCCTGGCCATCATGGAAGACATCGAGGTGGGCGACCCGACGGACTTCCGCATCTTCATGGGGGCGGTGATCGACGAGGAGGCCTACGACAAGATCACCTCCTACATCGAATACGCCCGCGAGTCGGACGACCTGGAGATCCTCTCCGGCGGCGGGGCGTCGGACGTCGAGGGCTGGTTCATCCAGCCCACCCTGATCCTCTCGAAGGACCCTCGCTCGCGGCTCATGTGCGAGGAGATCTTCGGGCCCGTCGTCACGCTGCACGTGTACGATGCCGACCGGTGGACGGAGACCCTCGAACGGGTCGACGACACGTCGCCCTACGGGCTCACGGGCGCCGTGTTCGCGCGGGACCGCGCGGCCGTGCGGGAGGCGTTGTCGAGGCTCCGGAACGCGGCCGGCAACTTCTACGTGAACGACAAGCCCACGGGTGCCGTCGTGGGCCAGCAGCCGTTCGGGGGCGCCCGGGCGAGCGGGACCAACGACAAGGCCGGGTCGCGTCTCAACCTGTTGCGGTGGGTGAGCCCGCGCTCGATCAAGGAGACGTTCGCGCCGCCCACCGACTGGCGCTACCCGTTCATGAAGGAGAAGTAGGCGGGACGGCGAGGGATCAGCCACAGGGAGCCGCGCCCCGCGGCTCCCCGCAACGGCCGCCACCTGGCCGGGTAGGAGCACCGGTCGGGGCGTCAGGTGCGTTGGGCGACCCGTTCCGCCCGTGCTAGATTGACCCCGAGCACCGCGCGAACTCAGGAGGCTGCATGGCGCGATTCACCGACGAAGAGCTGCAGCGCAAGGTCAAGGACGGCTTCATCGTCGAGTCCGAGGCGGACATGACGGAGGGCTACAAGAAGGCCCTCATCACGCAGCTCACCGTCCAGGGGGACACCGAGCTCATCAGCGCTCCCGCCTACTTCATGGCGGCGCGGGACGCGCCCTCCACCAACACCATGGTTTCGGCCACGGCCATCATCCAGGACGAGCTCGGGCACGCCAACATCGCCTACCGTCTCCTGGAGGACCTGGGCATCGACCGCCACTGGCTGCTGTACGAGCGGCCGCCCGAGAAGTTCAAGCACCCGTATGGCTTCGACCAGCCGCTCGAAAACTGGGCCGAGCTCGTGACCGCCAACGGCCTGTACGACCGGGCCGGCATCACGCTGCTGGGCGACGTCTACCGGAACACCAGCTACGGGCCCCTGAAGCGGGCGCTGGTGAAGGTGGACATGGAGGAGAACTTCCACCTGCGCCACGGCGAGGTGTGGATGCGCCGGCTGGCGGAGTCGGGCGGTGAGGCGCGCGACGCCGTGCAGCGCACCCTCGACTGGATGTTCCCGATGGGGGTCGAGTGGTTCGGGATGCCGGACGACAAGAAGCGGCACAACGCCCAGCTCGACTTCAAGCTCAAGGGCATGACCAACGACCAGCTCCGCCAGACCTGGCTCAAGGCCGTCGTGCCGTTGTGCCACGAGCTCGGGCTCGACGTGCCGGCCCACGTCGACCCGGACACCGAGGAGGTGGAGCTCGAGTTCGAGTTCCCGTGCCAGTACGACCCCGACGCCAGGCGGTGGCTGTTCGAGGACACCATCACCTGGGACGAGGTCTGGGACCGCTGGCGGGGCCGGGGGCCCATGAACCAGCAGTACGTCGACTCGGTGCGGAAGAGCCGCTACGACGTCGAGGGCCTGCTGGCGGCGTGAAGCCGCGGGAGCTCGTCCGGATCCAGCCGCGGCCGGCGCGCGGGACGGGAGCGAGCGCGCCCGGCGCGGGGCGCTCGGCCATCGGCCGGGCCCGCTACGAGGAGGGGATGGACTTCGGGGCGGTGCTGCGCGCCACGCAGGGCCGGCGGGAGGACCTGCCGCCCGCACCCGACTTCCGGGAGCCGCCCGCCGACCTGGCCGAGCGCGCCCGGCGGGCGCTGTACGAGGTGGCCGATCCGGAGTTTCCCATCTCGCTCGTCGACCTGGGGCTCGTGTACGACGTGCAGGCCGACCCGGCGTCGGGCGCGGTCACCGTGGACCTCAGCTTCACGGCCACCGCGTGCCCCTGCATGGACTTCATCCAGTGGGACGTGCGGGACCGACTGCTTCGGGAGCCCGGCGTGGAGCGAGTGGAGGTCCGGACCGTGTGGGATCCGCCCTGGACCACGTCGCGGATCTCCGAACGGGGCAGGGACGTGCTTCGCCGCGCCGGCGTGTCGATCTGATGGGTGGAGCGGCGGGAGGCCGCGTGGTACACGGACGGAGCGCCACGGCGCCGCCAACGACGGGAAGAGAGGGCGCATGAGGCGGGACAATCCGATCGAGGGAGTCGACCGCGTCTACGAGGTGTTCGCCCGCAAGGACCGGGCGGACCGCTTCGAGCACGTCGGCACCGTGCAGGCACCCAGCGCGGAGCTGGCGCGGGTGTACGCCTGGCAGACGTACGACGAGGCCAAGTGGTTCGAGATGGCGGTGGCCCCGCGCGACGCGTTCTACCGCGTCAATCGTGACGAGGCCCCCTTCACGCTGGGCGGCCCGCCGCCGGTGGGAGAGGGCTCCGTGGCCGACTTCGACACGCCGGCCGGCTACGGCGGCGCGCTGGCCCGATGACGACGACGGAGAGGCGATGAGCGACGTGGACACCGCGGCGAGGGCGTTCAAGGCGGCCGAGGACCTTCCCGGGGCCGTCCGGGAGCCCATGGGCGAGCTCCTGCTCGTGCTGGCCGACAACAAGCGCCTGCTCGGCATGCGCTACTCGGACTGGATCCTGGGCGCGCCGGCCCTCGAGGCCGGGATCGCCTGCTCGGCCATGGCGCAGGACGAGTGGGGACACGGCCGCATCGTGTACGCCATGCTCCGCGACTTCGGCTACGACCCCCACCACCTGGAGCACGAGCGCGACGCCTCCGAGTACCGGAGCAGCGAGCTCCTGGACCGGCCGGCCGAGGGGTGGCCCGACCTCCTGGCCCTGAACCTCCTGCTGGACACCGCGCTCTCCGTGCAGTTCGAGGCCATGGCCGAGAGCAGCTTCGAGCCGGTCCACTACAAGGTGCAGAAGCTCCTGGACGAGGAGCGCTTCCACTTCGAGCACGCCCGCGGCTGGACGGCGCGCCTGGCGACCACGCCCCAGGGCCGGAGGAGCCTGGAGCGGGCGTTCGCGCCGGCGTGGAGGGCCTGTCTCCGCTGGTTCGGGCCCTCCGATGATCCCGTGGATGCCGCCCTCGAGGGAGCGGGTATCATCGACGCCGGGCCGGACCTCCTGCGCGCGCGCTGGCTTTCCCGGGTCGGCCCCGTGGTCTCCGGCGCCGGCCTCGAGCTGGCCGAGGAGACGGGGGTCGGGTGGACGACGCACGTCGACGCGACCTGGGACGACGACTGGAAGCCCGGCTGGCGGCGGAGCGCCGAGGCCGACGGACCGGACGAGGACACGCTGCGTCGCGTCCGCGGGGACAAGAACCGTCCCCTGCTGATGGACTGACCCGGCCCCGATTCGTGGACGAATCGGCCGGTCGGAAGGGCGGCGGCGCGGGCGCCCAGGACGAGACGCTGCGCTCCGACGCCCTGCCCGAGCACGTCACCTGCCCGTTCTGCGGCGGTGAGGACACCGAACAGTTCGCGGTGTTCGGCTCGGCGCTCTCGGTGAGCCAGTACTACTGCCGGCCCTGCCGGACGGTGTTCGAGTACATGAAGTGGCGCTGAGCGCCGCCCGGCGCTCTCGGCGCGATCCATCGCCACAGGAGCATCCCATGTCCGAAGTGCCCCGAAGGCCTTCATCCGTGGAGCCGCGCACCCGTCGCGCCGTCCTCCCGCTCCTTCTCGTCCTGGCTTCGGCCTGCGGAGGCACCGGAGCCGGCGGCTCCGGGAGCGCGGCGTCCGCCGCCTCCGGGGCCGCCTCCCCGCCCGACACGGTCCGGGTCACCGACCCGGGGCTCTACCCCGAGGGGGTCGAGTTCGACGCGGCCCGAGGTCGATTCCTCCTGAGCTCGCTGAGCCACGGGACCGTCACGGCCGTAGACGACGGGGGGGCTACTACTACACTCGTAGACGACACGGCGGTCGCCTCGTCGGTCGGCCTCCAGGTCGCCGGCGACCGCCTCCTGGTGGCCGCCTCGGACGTGCGGGCGGTCTTCGACTCGACCGTGGGGGGAAGCGCGGCCCTGGGCATCTACGACCTGGCCTCGGGCCGGCGCCTCCACCTCGTGGAGCTGGGATCGCTGCTGCCGGACGCCCGGCACTTCGCCAACGACGTCGCCGTGGACGCCGATGGCAACGCGTACATCACGGACAGCCTCTCCCCGGTGATCTACCGGGTCACGCCCGACGGGAAGGCCTCGATCTTCGTACGGGACACGCTACTGGGCGGCCGCGGCTTCGGGATGAACGGGATCGACTACGATCCGCGCGGATTCCTGCTGGTGGCCATGGACCAGCAGCGGGCCCTGTACCGGATCCCGATCGCCGCGCCCGACAGCCTGGCGCGCGTGCAGCTCGGCGAGCCTCTGGCGGCCGACGGGATGGTGCTGCGGCCCGGCGGCCAGCTGGTCGCGGTGGCCGCGACGTTCCCCGGCGGTGGGCCTCGAGAGGAGGAGCTCGTGGAGCTGGCGAGCGACGACGGGTGGCACTCGGCCAGGATCGCGGCCCGCGCTCCGCTGGACGCGTCCGTATCGCCCACCACGGTGGCCCTGCGCGACGGCGCTGCCTACGTGATCCAGGCGCACCTGTCGGGGATGGGGCAGGCGGAGCCGGTCCAGACATTCGAGATCGTCCGTGTGCCGCTGTCCGCGGGGAGTGCCACGGGCGGCTGAGGTAGGGCGCCCGCCGCACCCCTTCGAGGGCCTCACTCCCCCCAGCGCGCCGCCGCGCTCCCATTCGCCGGGGGCCGGCGGCGCGATCGCATCGTCGCTTCACCATCGCCGCCACGGAACCCGACGTGCGCCGGAGCCGTTGAGGGCATATCGTATACCATCGACAGATTGGCCGACGCCCCCGAGCGTCGCGCATCGCCGCCTTCGAACAGGGAGCCGACCGGGTCGCATGCGAGTGAGGGATCCCCACCGTACCGTAGACAAGCCGACTCCAAGCGACACTCGAGCTCGACGCTCCCTCCCGCCGCGCCGCGGCCCGGACCCTCGCAGCGAGCCCGGCCGCGTGCCCACCCATGTCGGCGGACCGTCCGATCCCTCCGTCGAATCCGGAGTCCGTTCCGATGTCCATGTGCCATCCGCGGGTGCCGATCCTGGCGATCGGCATCGTCACACTCGCCGATCGGGGATCGGCGAGACACTCACACGGAGGGAGGCGCGATGAGAGTCCGCCGCAGTCCCTGGTCAGCTTTCACGGCGTCCGCCGCCGTCGCCCTGGCCGCGTTGTTGTGCGCGGCTCCGGCGAGGGCACAACAGGGAACCCTGCAGGGCACGGTCTCCGATCAGACGGGTGCGGCCGTGGCCAGCGCCAGCGTCCGCGTGGTCGGATCCGAGAAGGGCGCGATCGTCGACGCCCAGGGGCACTACACGCTGCAGCTCGCCCCGGGCACCTACCGCGTGGCGGCGCAGGCGCTGGGCTACCGGCGGGTGGTCAAGTCCGTCACGATCGAGGCGGGCCAGGCGCAGACCCTGGACTTCCTCCTCCAGGTGTCGGCCGTCCAGCTCGATGAGGTCGTCGCCTCGGTGACGGCCGGCCAGACGAGCCGCAGAGAGGTGGGGACCGACATCGCCACGATCGACGCCTCGAAGCAGGTCGAGGAAGGCGCGGTCACCAACTTCTCGCAGCTCCTCCACGCCCGGGCCACCAACGTGACCGTCACGGAGACCTCCGGCGCGGTCGGGGCGGGCTCCCGGATCCGCGTGCGCGGCATCAACACGCTCACCGGCAGCAACAACCCGCTCCTCATCATCGACGGCGTTCGCGTCGACAACGAAACCGGCCTCCTCGGCATCAACCGGGGCCAGACGTTCTCGCGCTTCAACGACATCAACCCGCAGGACATCAAGAGCATCGAGGTGGTGAAGGGGCCGTCGGCCACCGCGCTGTACGGGAGCGAGGCCTCGCCCGGCGTGATCATCATCACGACCAAGAGCGGCAGCTCGGAGAAGACGGGCATGAAGGCCACCATCGGCACCGAGCAGGGCTTCATGCGGGACGTCACCAGCTATCCGACCAACTACGCCGACGTGACGCCCTACGTGAGCGGCGCCAACGACTCCAAGCTCAGCCAGTGGCCCGTGGCCACGAACTCCACCACGGGCCAGGTGTTCGTGACCGACAATCCGCTCATGGACGCGAGCACCCGACCGTTCCGGACCGGCCAGCAGGCCGGGTTCTTCGGCAATCTGCGCGGCGGCTCCGACAACTTCAGCTACTACACGTCGGCGCGGTTCGACGACGACCAGGGGGTGCTGCCCAGCAACTATTCGCACAAGCTGGACTTCCGGGCCAACTTCCAGGGCCGGCCCAGCGACATCCTCACCGAGGACGTCAGCGCCGGCTATACCAGCTCGAAGACCAACCTCCCCAAGAGCGGAAACAACACGAGCGGGTATGCGGCCAACGGCTTCGCGGGGCGTCCCTTCTCGTCCCTGGGCACCGGCGGAGAGTGTCTGGCCACCGTCCTGGCCGGTACAGCCTCCAGCTTCTGCGACAAGAACGGCAACGTCCGGGCGGGTTTCGACAAGATCAAGCCGATCCTGAGCCTCGACAACGTGGAGCGGTTCACGATCTCGTCGATCACCACCCTGACGCCGGTGTCGTGGATGGTGAACACAGCCAAGGTGGGCGCCGACATCACGAACGAGACCTTCCAGGACGCGATTCCCTATGACCCGGACATTCCGTTCAGCTTCGCGGCCGGGGGACAGAATTTCCTGACCACTCCGCAGACGCGCACATACACGGCGGACCTCTCCACGCGCCTGTCGTACAAGCTGCGGGACGACCTCAGGGCACAGACGTCGGGGGGCGCGCAGTACTTCCAGCACCGTATCTCGACAGTCTCCTGCCAGGGGTACGTGTTCCCGAACGACAAGGCGACCGCTTGCGATGCGGCCGTGACCGGCCTGGGCTTCTCGGACTTCACCGAAAAGGTGGAGATCGGGGCCTACCTGCAGCAGCGCTTCTCATACAACGACTACCTGTTCGTCACCGGCGCCCTCCGGGTGGACGACAACAGCTCGCTGGGCTCCCAGCAGGGGGCGATCTGGTCGCCGAGCGCGAACGCATCCTTCGTGGTGAGCGATCTTCCGTCGTGGAAGGTGGACTTCATCAACGAGCTCCGGCTGCGGGCCGCGTGGGGCGAGGCGACGCAGGCTCCGCCGCAGTACGCCGCAGACCGCACGTACGTGACCAGCGCGCTGCACGGAAGCACCGCCGGTCTCAGCCCCCAGGATCCCGGCAACACGAACCTGGGTCCCGAGCGGGACAAGGAGTTCGAGGCGGGCTTCAACGCGGGCCTGTGGGACAGCCGGGTGGGGCTGGACTTCACCTACTACGATCGCACGTCCAACGACGCCATCGTGCCGCGGTCCGTCGCGCCCTCCACGGGCTTCCCGAACGTGCAGTACGTGAACCTGGGCCAGATCAAGAACCACGGCTTCGAGGCCAGTCTGGATGCCCAGCTCCTGCAACGGGACAACCTTGCCTGGACCGCTCGCCTGCAGTGGTCCACGACGCACTCCAAGGTCACGGAGCTGGGGCTCAGCACGCCGATCTTCCTGGGCTTCTCCCAGGTGATAGCCCAGGGCTACGCGCCCGGGGCCTACATCAGCCGCGTGATCACCAGCGCGGCGCGCGACGCCAACGGGAACATCATCCCGAGCTCCATCCAGTACTCGGCGGGCGACCTGGGGGATGGCAGCGGCCGCGTGGTGGTGGGCCAGCCGACACCCACGAACACGGAGAGCTTCCAGACCACGGTCACGCTCCTGGGACGGCTGACGCTCTCCACGCTGTTCGACCGGGAGGCCGGGCACCAGGTCTACAGCACGGAGATCGCCGGAAGGAACCCCAACAACCTGGGCGGCATCAACTCGAGCTTCGGGGACATGTGGGCCTACCGGCAGACGCAGTCGACTCCGGTCCAGCAGGCGATGATGGAGCAGAACCAGCTCCTGGGCGATCACGCCGGCGTGTTCATCTACGATGCCAACTTCATCAAGTGGCGGGAGCTCACGCTGAGCTATCAGGTGCCCACGTTCCTGACCCACAAGCTGGGAGCGTCGTCGGCGCGCCTGTATGGCGGAGCCCGCAATCTGGCCACGATCACGAAATTCCCCGGAGTCGACCCCGAGGCCAACCAGAACGGGGCGCGCGACAACCTCCGTGTGGTCGAGGGCAACACCTTCCCCGCGCCGCTGACGTTCTACGGCGGCCTCACGCTCACCTTCTGAGCGATGAGGAGGCCCGCCATGAACTCGACGAACGATGCAACCGCGGTGACAGAGCGAATCCAGCAGCAGAGGGAGCGCACCATGCGATCGCCTCGATGGGGCCGAAAGCTCGGCCGATATCGTCCCTCCGGCAGGATCGTCGGTACGATCCTCGCCGGTACGATGCTCCTCCTGACGGCATGCAACCAGCTCCTGGACGTTCCACCGAACCCGAAGACGGTTCCGGGCACGGAGCTCACGGATCCGAACTCTCTCGATGCCCGGATGACGGGCGCCGAGGCGGACTTCTGGTTCGCCTACGACATGGCCATCGTGTACGGCGGCCTGTTCACCGACGAGCTCGTGGACGGCACGGGCCTGACGGCCGTGGACCAGCGCCGCGTCCAGCCCGACAACGGGCTCATCGGCTCGACGGATGAGGCGCCCGAGGGCATCGACGGACTATGGACGCCCATGCAGCGGTCGGCCGCCACCTCCAAGAGCGCGGAGGTCGACATCGGCGCGGGGAGTTACGCCGACCGGATACCCGATCCGGGCAACTCCGATGCCGAGGCCCGCATGGCCCTGTTCGCGGGCTATTCGCGGCTGATCCTCGGCGAGCTGTTCTGCACGACCGCGTTCGACGGCACCGGCCCGGAGTACTCCTCCGCCGAGACCTACCAGCTCGCCGCCGATCACTTCACGGTCGCCATCCAGGCGTCCAACGCGTCCTCGGACGTGGTGTACGCGGCCACCGTGGGTCGGGCGCGCGCCGAGCTGCAGATGGGCGACGACGCCAAGGCGAAGGCCGACGCGTCGAACGTGCCCCTCGACTTCGCCCTGATAGGAGACGTCTACTCGACGAACTCGGAGAAGGAGAACAACGACATCTGGAACATGCTCACGCTGTCGCAGCGGTTCAGCGTGGGACCGCCCTTCCGGGGTCTGGTGATCGACAACACGAGCACGCCCGACCCCCGGGTCGACGTGTTCCAGGATCCCAACGACCAGTATGCCATCGACGGCTCGACGCCCCTGTACCAGTCGGCCAAGTACCTGAAGGCCGATTCACCCATTCGACTGGCGAGCGGTTACGAGGCGGCCTACATCGTGGCCGAGATCGACGGCGGGCAAACGGCCGTGAACCTCATCAACCAGATCCGGCAGGCCCAGGGGATCAGCCAGCAGTTCTCGAGCACCAACGAGGACTCCATCCAGGCCAAGGTCCGTGACGAGCGCCGGCGCACCCTCTTCCTGGAGGGACAGCGCATGGGAGACCTGCGTCGCTACAAGGCGCGCTATGGTCTCGATCTGTTCCCCACCGGTCCGAATTTCGGGACCGAGACCTGCTTCCCGCTCCCCAACGCGGAGCGTGACAACAACCCGGGCATCTGATCGCGACCAGTCCGGCGAGCGCGCGGCCGACGGCCGCGCCCCAGGGGGGGCGGCGCCTTTCGGGTGCCGCCCCCCCTGTTTATCGTCAGGCGGCCCACGACCGGGCCGTGACGCTTCGTACGACAGGAGAAGGACCTTCCATGCACGCCATCGAGCATCTCTCCCCGACCGCCGCCGCTTCGCGCCTCGCCTCTCTCGTCCTCGCGACCGGCCTGGCGCTGGCCGTCCGGCCGGGACCGGCCGCGGCCGTGACCCCCGGCGTCCCCTCCGCCCGCGCCGCCGCGTTCGACACGGGCGCCGTGGCGCCGGCGTCCCGACAACCGATCCTGCGGAGCATCGCGGATGCCGTGTCGGCGGACTCCCTGCGGGCCGTGCTCACCAGGCTCGTGAGCTTCGGCACCCGCAACACGCTGTCCGACACGGTCTCGGACACCCGGGGCATCGGGGCGGCCCGTCGGTGGATCAAGGGCCGCATGGACACGCTCTCGGAGCGCTGCGGGGGCTGTCTCCAGGTCTTCTTCCAGAGGAACCTCGTGCCGCCCGGGCGCCGCGTTCCCGACACCACGGCGGTGGTCAACGTGGTGGCGGTCCAGCGCGGCACGACGGACCCGGGCCGCTACGTCCTCATCACCGGCCACTACGACTCGCGCGTCTCCGACGTCCTGAACGACACCTCCTTCGCTCCGGGCGCCGACGACGACGGCTCGGGGGTGGCGGCCGTGCTGGAGGCGGCGCGGGTCCTCAGCCGGCACAAGTTCGCCGCCACCGTCGTGTACGCGGCCCTGGCGGGGGAGGAGCAGGGGTTGTTCGGCGGGAAGGGGCTCGCCGCCTACGCCCGCGAGCACGGCTGGCGGATCGAGGCGGACCTCAACAACGACATCATCGGCAACATCGAGGGGATCGACGGGATCATCGACAACACCACGGCCCGCGTGTTCTCGGAGGGGACGCGGGCCACGGAGTCCGCGCGCACCGCCCGCATCCGGCGTTATACGGGGGGCGAGGTGGACTCCCCCTCGCGCGAGGTGGCGCGCTACGTGGCGCGGATGTCGAACTACGTGCGCAACCTCCACGTCATGCTCATCTACCGCCTGGACCGGTTCGGCCGCGGGGGCGACCACAGCGCCTTCAACGACGTGGGCTACCCGGCCGTGCGCATCACCGAGCGCAACGAGAACTACCATCGCCAGCACCAGGACGTGCGGGTCGAGGACGGGATCCACTACGGGGATGTGCTCGCTGGCGTGAACTTCCCGTACCTGAGGAAGATGGCCGCGCTCAACCTGGTCTCGCTGGCCTCCATGGCCTGGGCTCCGGCTCCGCCGGAGGGGGTCCAGATCCGCGGGGCCGTGCGGCCGAGCACGACGCTGAAGTGGGACGCCTCCGACGCCTCTCGCGCCCCGGATCTGGCCGGGTACAGGATCTACTGGCGCCCCACGGACGCGGCCCGCTGGCAGAAGAGCGTGTGGGTGGGCGGCGCCACCCAGCACACGCTCGAGGACGTGGTGATCGACAACTACACGTTCGGAGTGGCGGCCGTCTCGAAGGACGGCTTCGAGAGCCCGGCCGTGTTCCCCGGTCCGGTCGGAGACTTCGCGCCGCCGCCGGACTCCACCGGGGCCGGGCGGGGAGGCCGCTAGCCCGCGACCCTGCGGCCGGCGGCCCGGCCACGCCGGCCGCCGCGCCTCACGTCCGGCTCCACGCCCGCCGCAGGAGCCACGCGCACACGACCAGGGAGACCGCGATCCACGCCAGGCCCCACACCAGCGCGGGGATGCCGGTCATGCGGGCCAGGGCCGTGGCGTCGGAGGGCAGGCCGGGGCGGTCCAGGATGTCGCTCTTGATGTCGAGCACCGCGTACAGGCAGCTGGTGAGCCCGAGCGCGGTGAGCAGCAGCTCGCGGCCCCCGGCTGCCAGCCGGAACGCCGCGAGGACGAGGGCCGCCCCCGCCGCGAGGCACAGGAGGATGGCGAAGCCGGAGCGCACCGTGAGCAGTCCGAGGGCCAGGATCCCCGCGCCCAGCAGCCCGAGGAGCACCCGCGACGTGCGTCCCCCCGATCGGCCGACCTCGATGAACAGCGCCCCCCACGCGAGGCTTCCCAGGTAGCCGGCCGACAGCGTGAGGAAGGCGTTCCCTCCCGGGCACCGGCAGAAACCGCCCTGGTCGGGACTCAGGCCGATCTCGCGGATCGTACCTCCCGTGGCGATCGCCACGACACCGTGGCTGAGCTCGTGGAGGAGGACCACGAACATCTGCACGGGCCAGGCGAACACGGTGTCCCACAGGAACCACACGGCGATCACGTACACGGCCAGCCCGGCCAGGAAGTGAAGGCGACGCTTGCCCCGGGACGGAGCGGCCGGACTCACAGGAGCACCACCAGCGCCACACCACACACCACGAGGCCGGCGAGGGCGAGGCCGGGCCACGCCCGGTCGAACGCCGCCCGGCAGACGGCGAACACGCCCAGGAACAGCCCGAGGGCGGAGTACACGGAGGCCAGCAGCGACCGCCACAGCGAGCTGTCGTGCAGGACGAGGATGGCGACGGCGCTCACCGCCGCGGCCAGGAAGAGCGTGTGTTCGGTGAACACCTCCCTCATCCGCACGCGCCGCGCGGCCGGGAGCTTCCCGGACAGCGCCACCGGGAGGAGACCGACCGCCTCGGCGGCCAGGGTCGCGAGCCACGCGGTGCGGCCCGGTCCCGGTCCCGTGAGGGCGTCCGAGAGCGCCGCGAAGCCGAGGGAGGTCACGGCCACGGCGCCCAGAAGGTAGATGCCGTACGCGATGATCCGGGAGGACACCAGGTTGGCGAAGTAGGTACCGGGCTCGTCGCGGCGGAGCCGCAGCGTGGCGAGCGACTCCAGTGGCCAGTCCTCCACTTCTCGCGGTGGCCATGCGCCGCTACGGGCCCGATCCAGCAGTCCCCGAGCCGTCGCCCGTGCGCGCTCGGCCTCCTCGCGCTCGATGGTCCCTTCGGCGCACGCCCGCTCCAGGTCCTCCTCGTCCAGCAGCTGCGTGTCCCCGTCGACGGGCGTCCACAGGTCCAGGAACAGGTCCACGATGCTCCACCCACCGTTCTCGAACGTGGGAGGGAGCACCAGGTTGGTGTAGTGGCCCAGGAGCTCGCCGTCGGGGCCGTACAGGGCCGCGACCTCGTAGAACCGGTCCGGATAGGTGAACCACACCAGCGAGGAGCCGCCGGGCAGGGCGACGGGACCGACGCGCAGGGTGTCGGCATCGGGCGGGCGCTCGAGGAGCGTGATCTTGACCTCTCTCCCGTCGTAGAGGAGCTCCTGGCGGAAGCGCTCGACCCGGTCGGGCGGACGATGGTATTCGATCTCGACGGTCGGCACCTCGTGCGGGCGCCGCAACCGGGACCGAACGCGGCGCCTAGACGGCGACAGGGGCCGTGAAGCTGTCGCCGGCCTCGGCCATCCGGACCAGACGCGGGGCGGGCTCGAAACGAGGCCCGACCCGGCCGGCCAGCTCCCGCAGAGACTCGACGATCGAGGTCAGGCCCTCGCTGTCCGCCCAGCGCAGGAGCCCTCCGCGGAACGGCGGGAAGCCCGTGCCCATCACCATGGCCAGGTCCACCGCCGCGGCGCCCTCCACGACCTCCTGCTCGAGCGCGAAGGCGGCCTCGTTGACCATGACGTACAGGCAGCGACGGCGGATCTCCTCGTCGTTCGGGGGGGTGCTCGCGGGCCCGGGGAGGAGGCGCCGGAGGTCGGAGTCGACCCCCTTCTCGCGCCCGTCCTGGTAAATGTAGAACCCGAGCCCGTTCTTCTTGCCCAGCCGGCCGTCCTCCAGGAGCCGCTCGATCACCCCGGACGGCGTCAGGCGCTCGCCGAGCTCGCGCCCGAGCTCCGAGGCCACGTGACGCGCCACGTCGAAGCCGACTTCATCGAGGAGTCGGCAGGGTCCCATCGGCATCCCGAAGTCGGCGACCGCGTCGTCGAGCTTCCGGACCGGAACACCCTCCTCGAGCAGGTAGCCGGCCTCGTTGAGGTAGGGGCCCAGGAGCCGGTTCACCAGGAAGCCCGGGGAATCCCTCACGATGACGGGCCTCTTGTCCATGTCCAGCGCGAAGCCGAACGCGGTGGCCAGGGCCTCGTCCGAGGTCTCGGGCGTGCGGATCACCTCGACCAGCGGCATGCGGTGGACGGGGTTGAAGAAGTGGAGGCCGACCACGCGCGCCGGTCGGGTGGCCCCCGACGCCAGCTCGGACACCGACAGCGACGACGTGTTGGTGGCGAACACGGCGCGCTCGGGGAGCGCCTCCTCCGCCTCGCGGAGGACCTGCTTCTTCACGGCCATTCGCTCCACGACGGCCTCGATGGCCAGATCCACCTGGCCGAACTCCGCGTAGTCGAGGACTCCCTGGATGCGCGCGAACTTGAGGCCGGCCTCCTCGGCGCCGAACACGCCCTTGCTCGCGGCTTTCTCCAGGAGCTCGTGGGCGTGATGGAGCCCCGCATCGAGCGGTCCCTGCTCGATGTCCTTGAGCACCACGTCGACGTCCTTCGAGGCCGCCAGCTCCGCGATGGCCCCGCCCATCACGCCCGCCCCGATCACGCCCACACGCTCGACCGGGCGCCGCTTCTCAAGGACCGCGGCCGGGAGCGCGTCGCGGGCTCCCGTCGAGAGCTGGAAGATGCGAATCAGATTCTTGCACACCGGGGTGACGGCGAGCTCGCCGAGGGCGCGTGCCTCGATCTCCAGCGCCTGGTCGACCTGGAGTCCGTGCGTTCGCTCGACGACATCGAGCGCCACCATGGGCGCCGGATAGCGTCCCCCGGTGCGCTTCGCGGTGCGGCCGCGGGCCATGGAGAACAGGAGCTTGCGGCCCAGGCCGTTATCCTCGAGGAGCCTCTCCGTGAAGGACTTCTCGTAGACGGATGGCTTCACGCGCCCGGTGATGACCTCCCGGATGAACGCCCGCACGCCGTCCCGGAACCCCTCCTCGGACAGCACCCTGTCCACGAGTGCCATGCGCCGCGCCCTGTCGGGCTTCACCGGGGCCCCCGTCAGGATCACGTTCAGGGCGTTCTGGATGCCACACTGCCGGGGGAGCCGCACCGTGCCCCCGAAGCCGGGAAGGATCCCGAGCTGGGTCTCCGGCAAACCGATGCGGGTGGAAGGACGGTCGGAGGCCAGCCGGTAGTCGCAGGCCAGGGCGAGCTCCGTGCCGCCCCCGAGGCAGCTGCCGTCGATCGCGGCGATCGTGGGAACGGTGAGCCGCGACACACGGGCGAACACCTTCTGACCCTTGCGGCTCTTGGCCGCGGCCTCGTTCGCGTCGGTGAGGGCCGCGATCTCGTTCACGTCGGCACCGGCGATGAACGAGCCCGGTTTGTCGCTCCACATCACCACGGCGACCAGCTTGCCGGTGGCGATGCGCGACTGCAGCTCGGTGATGAGCGCGTCCAGGCGCTCCATGATCGCGGTCGTGAGGAGGTTGACCTTCGATCCGGGCCGATCGAAGGTCAACCACCCGATGTTGTCGTTGTCGACCGCGAGGGTGAGACCCTCCTCCTGGACGTCCTTCGGCATCACATCTTCAGACGCACCTGGGCGTTCTCACGCGTCAGCTTGAGGGTGTCCGACTTCATCGTGTCGATGCGGATGTTCCAGTACAGCTCCTCGAAGGGCAGCGTGTAGCGGGCGTAGACGTACCAGGGGGCGCCCTTCATGTGGCCCGTGGCGTAGCCCTGGCCGTCGGTGGTGTCCGCCACGACCTTCTTGCCGCGCTGTTTGAGGAGACTGTCCACGATGGACGTGTAGGGAGCGAAGGCCTGATCCGCCCACGTGTTCTCCACGGCCCGCATCGAGTCCGAGCGCTCGATGGTGAGCTTCTGGAGGCTGTCGAAGCTTGCGAACAGCCGCTTCTTGCGTGTGTCGAGCCTCGACACCTCGGCATCCAGCGCGTTGAACCGCTTGTAGAGCGGAAGGTACTTGGGGTCCCGGCGGTCGAGCTTCTGAAGGTCCGCGGACAGCTTCTGCAGATCATCGCGCTTGTCCGACCACGCCGTCTCGGCCGCGTGCCACGTCTGGTTGAGGTCGGCGACCTGCTGCTTCTCCGCCTTGAGGTCGTCGGGCACCTGGGGCTGCGGCTCCGACGCCCTCCTGGTCAGGGCGTCGAAGATCGAGTCCCGGTCGTACGGCAGGAACTCGACGGGGATGTCCTTGGCCGGTGTGGCCACCGAGTCCTGGGCGGACCTGGGGAGGACCTGGACGGTCACGCTGCGTCCACAAGCCACGGTCATGGCGGCTGCCGTCAGGAACAGCGGTAGGGCTCGAGCGCGCATCGACTCTCTCCGGTCTTGGGAGTACCGCCTTCGAACGGTCGGGTCCCTCCCCGCAGCGCGCCGCGACCCTCCGACACAGGACGAAGTGTCGCCACGGTAGGCGAGCGGACCCGAGACGAAGAAGCTAGACCGCCGGAGGCGCCGAATCAACGGCGCCTCCGGCGGGGTGGGACGGAGCGGGGCGGGCTCCCGGACGGCTATTCGAACAGGTGGTCGCCGAGCAGGTAGGGACGCGGGTTCACGTGGTGGCCGTTGATGAGGACCTCGTAGTGGAGGTTCGGTCCGGTGGCCAGCCCGGTCTCTCCGACCCGCGCGATGACCTCGCCGCGCTCGACGTGCTCGCCCTTGTGGACGAGGATGCGGGAGGCGTGCGCGTAGCGCGTGTGGTAACCGTACCCGTGGTCGATCTCGACCATGTTGCCGTAGCCCTCGTCCTTGCCGGCGAACACCACCCGCCCCGGTGCGGCGGCCCGGATGGGGGCGCCGAGCGGCGCCGACAGGTCCAGGCCCTCGTGCGGACGGTTGTAGAGCAGGATGGGGTGGTAGCGGCTGCGGCTGAAGCCGGAGCTGATCCAGGACTCGTCCGCCGGGACGGGCCGGATGGAGGGACGAGCCAGCATGACCGCGCGGTGGACGCGCAGGGAGTCCGTCGCCTCGGAGAGGCTGGTCGTGAGCAGCCGGGCGCGGCGCAGGAGCACGTCCAGCGTCGAGGCCACGTCCTCCGTCTCTCCTCCTGCCCGCGGGTCCAGCCTGACCAGCGCCTGGTGCACCGGGTCCGAGATGGGCGGACCTCCGACGCCCACCGCCTGGACGTCGGGGTCGAGGAGGGGGAGGCCCGCCGCGAGACGGTAGCGCTCCTCCCGGCTCGAGAAGTCGTCCATGGCACGGGTCAGCGAGCCCACACGCCCCTCGATGTCCCGCAAGCTGACGAGCAGCGTGCGGTTCTCCGAGCGCAGTCGGGAGACCTCGGTGGCCCGCCAGGACGTGCGTACCAGGAAGAACAGGCCCGTGCCGGTCGCGAGCAGGACGAGGATCGCCGCCGCGAGCGCCAGCCGGACGGTCCGAGTCCGGAGGCGGAAGTTGCGCGAAACGCCGTCGGCGCTGTGGGGCAGGATCTGGACGGTCCAGCCTGGCTTCATGCTCACGTCGCGGTTAGAGCCGTGCCCGGATGGAGCTCGAGAAGGATGATGCTCTCCAGCAATCCGTGCACCACCGCCGTGTACGGACGATCGCAAGCCTATGGGAGCCCCTGTGTTGACGGTTCCGTTGCCGGGGACTTCGGGCTCCCCGTGCCTGGCCGCGGCCTGCACCGGTTGCAGGACGTGTGAAAAAGGTGCGCAGTGGGAGCAGGTTACCTTGCAGGATCGGGGCCGTCAAGCGTCGTCCCGTGGAAACAGGACGGCTCCGCCCGCCACCCCGGTCAGGCCGGCGGTTCGATCCTCCAGCGCGTCGAAGGACGGGACGGGTTCCTCTCCGCCCAGCTGCTCCCAGAGCGTGCGCGACTTCCCCGGGAGGAACGGGGTCAACATGACGGCGGTGGCGGCCAGCGCTCGCACCAGCGAGCCCAGGGAGGCGTCCAGGGCTCCCTGCCCGGCACCCTCGTCCCGCTCGGCCCGCGCCAGGTCCCACGGCCTGGACCGGTCGACGAAGCCGTTCGCCTCGCGGACCAGGTCGAGGGCGGCCTGCGCGCCCCGGTGCAGGAGGAGCGCCTCCATGGAGGCGTGGTAGCCGGACAGGGCGCCGCGCCGCGCCTCGTCCAGCTCCGTGTCGTCCCCGGCCGGCACCCGGCCCTCCCGGTACTTCCGTACCATGGCCACGACCCGGTTCAGGAGGTTGCCGAGGTCGTTGGCGAGCTCGGCGTTGTAGCGCTCGTCGAAGCTCGCCAGCAGCCGGGCGGGTGACCCGAAGTCGCGATCGCCGTCCCAGGGCGTCTCACGCAGCATGAAGTAGCGGAACGCGTCGGGCCCGTGACGCTCGACCAGGGCCTCGAGCTCCAGGCGGGCCCCGGCGGACTTGGAGATCTTGCCGCCCTCGACGCTCACGAATCCGTGGCCCCACACCGAGCGAGGCAGCTCGATGCCGGCCGACAGCAGCATGGCGGGCCAGATGACGCAGTGGAAGCGGGTGATGTCCTTGCCGATCACGTGCAGGTCGGCCGGCCACCACTCGCGGTACGCGTCGTCGGGGAAGCCGATGGCCGACAGGTAGTTGGTCAGCGCGTCCAGCCACACGTACACGGTGTGGTCCTCGGTCCCCGGGAACGGAATGCCCCACGGGATCCGGGAGCGGGAGGCCGACACGTCCTCGAGTCCGCCCTCCAGGAGCCGGACGATCTCGTTGCGGCGGCTCTCGGGGCGGATGAAGTCCGGGTGGGCCTCGATGTGCGCGAGCAGGGGATCGCGGAAGCGGGACAGCCGGAAGAACCAGTTGTCCTCCTCCGTCCACGCGATCTCGCGGTCCGGGTGCAGCGGACAGCGGCCGTCCACGAGCTCGTCCTCGGCGCGGAAGGCCTCGCAGCGCACGCAGTACCAGCCCTCGTACGTCCCCATGTAGAGGTCGCCGGCCTCTCGCACCCGCTCGACGAGCGCCGTGACCGCGCGGGCGTGCCGCGGCTGGGTCGTTCGGATGAAGTCGTCGTACGAGACGCCGAGGCTGTCCCACACGGCCCGGAAGCGGCCGGCGAGCTCGTCCACGAGCTCGGCCGGCTCGATGCCCCGGCGGGCGGCCTCCTGGGGGATGCTCTGCCCGTGCTCGTCCATGCCGATGACGAAATGCACGCGGTCGCCGCGCAGGCGACGATACCGCGCGATGGCGTCCGCGCCGATCTTCTCGAACGCGTGGCCGGCGTGCGGCTCGCCGTTGGCGTAGTCGATGGCGGTGGTGATGTAGAAGTGGCCCATCAGCGGCGGTCGGTCTCCTCCACCCGCCCGGGCTTCCCGGGACGCCCGCGGGCCTCGCGCTTGAGCTCCTCGAGCGGCAGAGTGCGTCGCTCTCCGTGATCGTCCTTCAGGGTCACCGTCTCCTTGAACAGGTTCCAGCCCACCACCGTCTCCTGGCCCCGCGAGGTGCCCAGCCTCTGGCCCTCCCTGGGGAAGCGCTTGCGGGCCTGCAGGTAGGCCTCGTGCTCGTAGTGGAGGCACGACATGAGCCGCCCGCACGCGCCCGAGATCTGGGCCGGATTGAGGGAGAGCCCCTGGTCCTTGGCGAGCTGGAGCGTGACGGGCTGGATCTCCGGCAGCCAGGCGCGGCAGCACAACTCACGCCGGCAGCGTCCGATCCCGCCGAGGCGCCGGGCCTCGTCCCGCACTCCGATCTGGCGCAGCTCGATTCGGGTGCGGAACTCGCCGGCCATGTCGCGCACCAGGGCGCGGAAGTCGACGCGCTTGTCGGCCGTGAAGTACACGGTGAGCTTGTTGCGGTCCCACTGCCACTCGGCCTCGCTCACCTTCATCTTGAGGCCGTGCTTGTGGACCAGCTCGCGGGTGCGCGTTCCCACGTCCGCCTCGTGCGTGCGGAGCTCGAGCAGTCGCTCGACGTCGACCGGTGCCGCCCGCCGCAGCACGCGCCGCGAGGGAGGTATGACGGACCGTTCCCCGGCGTGCTCGCAGCCGCCTTCGCAGGCCAGGTCGTCGGCGTGGGCGGCCCGGTGGACCGTGCCCAGGTCGCGGCCGCGGTCGGCCTCCACGATGACGTGCTCCCCTTCGACGAGGGGCACGGCCTCGCGAGCGGCGTAGTAGTCGCGGCGCAGGCCCTTGAACTCCACCTGGACCACCTGGACGTCCCGCGGGGTCGCGACCGGTCGGGGCCCCGCCGGGCGGGGCGCGACCGGCTCGGGGACTCCGGGGCTCAAGCCTCCTCCCAGGCGCCCATCTGGAAGTACTTCTCGCGTCGGAGCCGGACCAGCTCGTCGGGCTCGAGCGCCTCGAGCTCGGCCAGGTGCCGCTCCAGCGCTTCGCCCACCGCCCGTGCCGTCTCGGCCGGTCGGGTGTGCGCGCCCCCCGGCGGCTCGGGAACGATCTCGTCGATCACCTCGAGCTCGAGGAGGTCCTGGGCGGTGAGCTTGAGCGCCTCGGCCGCCTGCTCGGCCTGGTCGCGGCTCCGCCACAGGATGGCGGCGCATCCTTCGGGCGAGATCACCGAGTAGATGGCGTTCTCGAGCATGAGGACCCGGTCGGCCACGGCGATGCCGAGCGCGCCGCCGCTTCCGCCCTCGCCGATCACGCAGGCGATGATGGGGGTGCGCAGGCCGGCCATCACGAGGAGGTTGCGGGCGATGGCCTCGGCCTGGCCGCGCTCCTCGGCGCCGATCCCCGGGTAGGCTCCCTGGGTGTCGACGAAGGTGAGGACGGGGCGGCCGAACTTCTCCGCCAGCTTCATGAGCCGTTCGGCCTTGCGGTAGCCCTCCGGGTGCGGCGAGCCGAAGTTGCGGGCCAGGTTCTCCTTCATGTCCCGGCCCTTCTGGTGGCCGATCACCATGACGGACCGGCCGCCGAAGGAGGCCCAACCCCCCACGATGGACGGATCGTCCCGATAGTGGCGGTCGCCGTGGAGCTCGACCCAGTCGTCGCACAGGCGCTCGATGTAGTCGAGCGTGAAGGGTCGCTCCTGGTGGCGGGCCAGCTTCACCCGGTCGTAGCGGGACAGCTCCGCGACCGCGTCGGCCTGCTCGGCGTCCAGCTGGTCCTCGAGCCTCTCGATCTGTTCGGACATGTCGATCCCCTCGCGACTCGAGAGCTCCTTCAGCTCCGTGAGCCGTTCGCGCATCTTCTCGAACTTCTCGCTACGCTCGAGCGCCATCGCCGTGTCCCCGTCTCCGTCTTCTCTCCGGGCCCATACCGATCCGCGCGCCTCATTCGCGCGAGAATCGGACCCGGTCTCGTCCGAGCAGGCTGCGGAGCTCCGCCAGGAGGTCGGGGCTGGGCGCCACGCGCAACGAGCGCGATGCCAGCAGCGGGGCGCCGTCCCCGTCTCCCTCCGCGTGCCATTCCACGTAGAGCGGGCCGGCACCCGGCGTTTCCTCGATCACCTGACGCACGCGCTCGAACGTGCCCGCCGGGAGCCGATCGCCCTGGCGCAGCTCGATGCGAACGCCCACCCGCCCGCTGGCCCTCACATCGGCCAGGCTCCGTACCGAATCGACAAAGATGGGGGGATCCTCCTCGTCACGCGAGCGACCGGAGACGCGGCCCGACAGCAGCACGGGTGCATCCTGGGTCAGGATGTCCCGGTGCTCGAGCCAGGCGTCCCCGAACACCAGGGCGCTGGCCGTGCCGTGGAAGTCCTCGACCGTGAGCTTGCCCCACTCGCGTCCGTCGCGGCGAGAGGTGCGCACGTCGGCCTCGGTCACCACGCAGGCCAGGTCCGCCTGCCGGTCGCGGCGCTCGGCCAGGTTCGTCGTGTTCACGTCGGCCGAGAACATCTCCACGATCTCCCGGAATCGCTCCAGGGGGTGGCCGGAGGTGTAGAATCCCAGCACCTCCTTCTCCCGCTTGAGCCGCTCGGCCTCGCCCCAGGACGCGACCTGCGGGACCTCCGGCTCGGGCCGCGCGGGCGCCCCGCCGGCACCGCCGAACAGGGAGGTCTGTCCGGTCTCCCGCTCCCGCTGCCGGAGCTGGGCCTCGCCCAGCACCTTCTCGAGTCCCGCCACCATGGCGGCCCGTTCCCCGAAGCTGTCCAGCGCCCCGGCCTGGATCAGCGCCTCCAGCACTCTCTTGTTGTTGAGGCGCAGGTCGATGCGCTGGCAGAAGTCGAACAGCGACCCGAACGGCTCCTCGGCGCGCGCCCCGAGGATGGACTGGATGGCCGAGTGGCCCACGCCCTTGATGGCGCCGAGTCCGAACCGGATGCGGTCGTCGTCGACGACGGTGAACCGGTACCCGGACTCCTCCACGCTGGGCGGCAGGACTTCGATGCCGAGCTCGGAGGCCTCGTTGATGTAGGCGACCACCTTGTCGGTGTTGCCGATCTCCGAGGAGAGGAGCGCGGCCATGAACTCGGCCGGGTAGTGCGCCTTGAGCCATGCCGTCCTGTAGGAAAGGATGGCGTAGGCCACCGAGTGAGCCTTGTTGAAGCCGTAACGGCCGAAGGTCTCGATGAGCCCGGCGATCTCGCCGGCCTTGCGGGCGGCGACGCCCGCCGCCACGCAGCGCTCCTTGAAGCGCTCGAGCTCGCGAGCGATGAGCTCGGCGTCCTTCTTTCCGACCGCCTTCCGGAGCACGTCGGCCTCGGCCAGCGAGTAACCCGCCAGCTCCTGGGCCACCCGCATCACCTGCTCCTGGTAGACGATGATCCCGTAGGTCGGCTCGAGGAGGTCGGCCAGGTCGGGGTGCGGGAAGGTGACGTTCTCCAGCCCTCGCTTGCGCCGGATGTAGACGTCCGTCATGCCCGAGTCGAGCGGTCCGGGACGGATGAGGGCATTCACCGCGGTGAGGTCGTCGAACCGATCCGCGTGCATGGCGCGGAGCTTCTCGGTGGCCAGGGACGACTCGAATTGGAAGACCCCCGCCGTCCGCCCCGAGGAGAGGAGCCGGAAGACCTCGGGGTCGGAGAGGCCGACCTCGTCCCAGTCCACCTTCACGCCGTGGCGCTCTTCGACCATGCGCACCGCGTCGGAGATCACGGTCAGGGTCCGGAGCCCCAGGAAGTCCATCTTGAGCATGCCCGCCTTCTCGAGGGCGGTCATGTCGAACTGGGTGATCACGGAACCGTCGTCGCTCCGCGTGTCCGTGCATACCGGCACGTAGTCGGTGAGCGGCCCGGGCGCGATCACCACCCCGGCCGCGTGCACGGAGCTGTGGCGGGAGAGCCCCTCGATGCTCATGGCGTAGTCGAGAAGCTTCCGGTGGCGCGTGTCGTCCTCGTAGAGGTCGTGGAGCTCCTGGACCCTGTCGACCGCCTCCTGGACCGTGAGCGCGTAGCCCGGGCCCGAGGGGATGAGCTTGGCCAGCCGGTCGGTCTCGGACGGGAGGAAGCCGAGGACCCGTCCGACGTCCCGGACCACCGCCCGGGCCTTCATGGTGCCGAACGTGATGATCTGGCCCACCGAGGCCTGTCCGTACTTCTCGCGCACGTACTCGATGACCTCGCCCCGGCGCTCGTAGCAGAAGTCGATGTCGATGTCGGGCATCGACACGCGCTCGGGGTTGAGGAAGCGCTCGAACAGGAGGTCGAAATGGAGGGGGTCGACGTCCGTGATCCGCAGGGCGTAGGCCACGATCGAGCCGGCTGCCGAGCCGCGCCCCGGCCCCACCGGGATGCCGCGCTCCCGGGCCGCGCGGATGAAGTCCCACACGATCAGGAAGTAGCCGGCGTAGCCCGTGCGGGCGATCACGTCGAGCTCGTAGTCGAGCCGCTCGCGCACCTCCGCGCCCAGCGGCTCCCCGTAGCGCTCGCGGGCTCCCTCCTGGGCCAGGTGCCTCAGGTAACGGTCGTCCTCGGCGAACGCCTCCGGCAGCGGGAAGGCCGGGAGGTGGTAGCTCTCGTCGAAGGAGACCTCGCAGCGCTCCGCGATGGCCAGGGTGTTCTCGAGCACGTCGGGCCGGTCCGGGAACAGCCCGGCCATCTCCTCGGGAGACTTGAAGTAGGTCTCCTCCGTGTCGAAGCGAAGCCGGTCGACATCCTCCTTGTCCTTGCCCGTCCCGATGCACAGCAGGGTGTCGTGGGCGTCGGCATCCTCGCGCCGGAGGTAGTGGGCGTCGTTGGTCACCACCACGCCGAGCCCGAGCTCCTCGGCCAGCTCGAACACACCCCGGTTCACCTTCTCCTGGGCGGGGATGCCGTGGTCCTGGACCTCGAGCCAGTAGTTGTCCTCGCCCAGGAGGCGGGCGTACCAGGCGGCAGTCTCGCGGGCCTCCTCCCAGCGATCCATGGACAGGTACTTGGCCACCTCGCCCGACAGGCAGGCCGACAGCACGATGAGCCCGTCGGCGTGCTCCTCGAGGGCCTCGTGGTCCACGCGCGGCTTGCGATAGAAGCCCTCGGTGAAACCGATGGAGCTCAGCTTGACCAGGTTCTCCCAGCCCGTGCGGTTCCGGGCCAGAGCCACGAGGTGCGCGTAGGGGGCGGGTGCGTCGCGGGGTGGCTCCTTGGAGCGGCGGTCTCCGTAGGCCACGTACAGCTCGCAGCCCAGGATGGGCCTCAGGCCGCGGGCGCGCGCCTTCTCCTGGAACTGCCAGGCGCCGTACAGGACGCCGTGGTCGGTGAGCGCGACGGCCGGCATACCGAGCCGCTCGGCCCGGTCCACCAGGTCGTCGATACGGTTCGCCCCGTCCAGGAGCGAGTACTCGCTGTGCGTGTGAAGGTGGACGAAGGACATGTCGATGCCTGTGGCGTCCGCGGCTTCCCGGCGGCCGGGTCCCCGACGCCGGCGGGGGTCAGCCGCCGGCGCCGCAGGAGAACGAATCGAGGATGTCGCGGACCTGGATCACGTACTGGTACTTGCTCTTGCCCGGGGCATACACCCAACCGTCCAGGAAGTAGGTCCGGTCGGGACACTGGACGAGTCGAGCGATGAAGGGTCCTCCGGCGGGGTAGCCGGTGCCCACGTCGCGCCAGGCGCCGGTGCCCTCCAGCGCCGGGCGTCCGTGGAGCTCCATGCGCTTCACCGTGCCCTGGGCCGTGTCGATCGCCTGCGGGACCCCGTAGTAGACGGTGTCCACGGCGCGGCGCCAGCCGTACGCCGCCGCCGCCGTGAGCGTGTCGAGCGAGGGGCGCCACGCCACGAGCACCGACCGGATCAGCTCGGAGGGGTCCGGGTTGTCGTTCACCAGCACGACCACGCTGTCCGTGAGCGTGTCCACCCGGTAGACCGCCGGAAACTGGATCCCGAAGCCCAGCGTCCGCCGGAGCTTGGCCTCGTTCGCCGTGTCCTCCCCGCTCACGAACATGCGCAGGTGCACGTAGGAACGGTATTCGGCGTCGACCAGCGAGTCGAGCTCGGGCAGCTGCGACCTCCAGCTTCCCGCCTCGTCCTTCGGGTCCAGGACGACGGCCGTGGCCAGCTGGTCGGTGGCCCACACGTCCCGGGCCTGGATCACCGAGGGCGCGGTGGGCGGCTTCCCGGCCGCGGACGCGATCTTGCGCACCAGGCCGTTGTCGGGCGTGCCGAACACGACCACCTGCCGGAAGAGCTTGAGATGCGCCACCTGGGAGGAGGCCGTGTCGGCCTGCTCGACGTAGAACTTCTGCTCGGAGCGCACGGTGAACACGGTGGGCTCGAGGGCCGCCCGCGTCGTGTCCTCCAGGCGGTTCCACAGGGAGTCGTTGGCGGTGAGCACCACCAGCGTGTCGACCTTTCCCATCGCGGGCGGCTTGCCGCATCCGGCCGCCCCGAGGCCGGATGCGAGGACCGCGACCACCAGGCCGAGGCGGTGGAGGATGGGACGTTTCAAGGTCGCTCCAGGGGCCGGGTTCACGCTGATCGCGGGGCGGGAAGGCACCCCCCGCGCCGGTCCCGCAAGGTACGAATCGGCGCGACCTGCAGCAACGGCCCCGGCCTGCCCGGAGGGCCCCTCGATGACCTCGTTTCGGCTCCCGAGAACATCGCCTCCGAGCCCGGGTACGAGGACGGCCCACAGCGTTCGACGGAGGGTGCCGTGGGCCGTTCATCTTCCCATGCCATAGGGAGTTTCACGCTGCCGTGACCTCGATCCGTAACATCGCGATCATCGCGCACGTCGACCACGGGAAGACCACGCTCGTGGACCGCATGCTCCAGTCCACCGGCACCTTCCGGGCGGGCCAGGAGGTGCGCGAGCGCGTCATGGACTCGGATCCCCAGGAGCGCGAGCGCGGGATCACCATCTTCTCCAAGAACGCCGCCATCCGGTGGCGCGACCCCGACGGTCGCGAGTTCAAGCTCAACCTGGTGGACACGCCGGGCCACGCCGACTTCGGGGGCGAGGTCGAGCGGATCCTCCGCATGGTGGACGGCGTTCTCCTGCTGGTGGATGCGTTCGAAGGACCCATGCCGCAGACGCGGTTCGTGACGCGCAAGGCGCTGGAGCTGAGGCTGCAGCCCGTGGTGGTGATCAACAAGGTCGACCGCACGGACGCCGAGCCGCTCCGGGTCCACGACGAGGTGCTCGAGCTGCTCATGGAGCTCGAGGCGGACGCCGCGCAGCTGGACGCGCCCTTCCTGTACGCCTCCGGGCGCGAGGGATGGGCGGGAGAGGAGCCCGACATCCGGGACCGGGGACTGGAGCCGCTGTTCCGCACCATCGTGCGAACCGTGCCGCCCCCTCCGGGCGACCCCGAGGGGCCGTTCCGGATGCTCGTGTCGACGCTCGACTACTCGCCGTACCTGGGCCGGCTGGCCATCGGCCGCATCGAGGGGGGACGCATCGCGGTCGGGGACCGGGTGGCCGTGTGGCCGCTGGACGAGGAGGAGCCTGCGGCCACCGACCGCGTGCCCAAGCTGTACGTGTTCGAGGGACTGGAACGCCGCGAGGCCGAATCGGTGGTGGCCGGGGAGATCGCGGCGGTGGCCGGTGTGGAGGGGGCGGAGATCGGGACCACCCTGTGCGACCCGGTGCGGCCGGGCCGTCTGGAGGGGATCGCGGTCGAACCACCCACGATCGCCGTCGAGCTGCGGCCGAACGACTCGCCCTTCTCGGGGCGGTCGGGCCGCTACGTCACCTCCCGCCAGATCCGAGAGCGCCTGGAGCGCGAGACCCTCAGCAACGTGGCGCTCCGCCTGGAGCCCACGGGCGATCCGGACCGATTCCGGGTGGCGGGCCGCGGCGAGCTCCACCTGGCCGTCGTGATGGAGAGCATGCGGCGCCAGGGCTACGAGTTCACGGTCTCCCGCCCCGAGGTGATCACTCACCAGGGGCCGGAAGGCCTGGAGGAGCCTTACGAAGAGGTCGTGATCGACGTGCCGGCCGAGGCCATGGGGGTCGTGATCCAGAAGCTCGGCGAACGACGAGGCGAGATGGTGGACATTTCGCGCGAGATCGGTGGAACGGTGCGCCTGCGCTTCCTGGTCCCGTCGCGGGGGCTGACCGGCTACCGCTCCGAGTTCCTGACCGACACCCGCGGGGAGGGGATCCTCCATCGCCAGTTCGCGCGGTACGGCCCCTGGGCCGGGAGCATCGAGGCCCGGAGGACGGGAGCCCTGGTGTCCATGACGGAAGGAACCGCGACCGGCTACGCCCTGTTCAACCTGCAGGACCGCGGGCGGCTGTTCGTGGGCCCCGGCGACGCCGTGTACGACGGCATGATCGTCGGCGAGCACGCCCGGGAAAACGACCTCGAGGTCAACACGACCCGCGGCAAGAAGCTCACGAACATGCGGGCCGCCGGGTCCGACGAGAACATCCTGCTCGAGCCTCCCAGGGAGGTCACCCTGGAGTTCGGACTCGAGTTCATCCGCGAGGACGAGCTGGTCGAGGTCACCCCGGCGGCGATCCGGTTCCGGAAGCGCGCCCTGACCGCGCACGGACGCAAGCGGGACCGTCGTCAGGCGGCGACTTGACAGCCGCGGCACCCCTTGTAGCTTGCCGCTTGTCCGCTCCCTGCCCCGAACCACCCAGGAGGAGTCCCATGTCGCGCTCGATGCTGGCCGAGTCTTTCCTCGTCGAAGAGGATGTGCTCGCTCCCCGTTCCGAGTGGGAGGAAGACGAAGACGAGGACGAGGAATTCGACGACGACTTCGATGAGGAGGAGTTCGACGACGACTGGGACGATGACGACGAGGACGACGACTGGGACGAGGACGAGGACGAGGAAGAGTGGGCCGTGTACGAGGAGGCGTTCGAGGAGTCCGATGAGGACGACTCGGAGCGCGCGGCCCCGGAGGACTGGTAGCGCCTGACGCGCCCGGGCCTCTCCGTCGTCGGGGATGCGAACGGCCCGCCGCGAGGCGGGCCGTTCGTGCATCGGGGTGGCGGGCGCCCGGGGGCAGCGCTTCCGTCAGATCTGGGTGACCTGCAACGTCATCGAGGACGCGACGTTGCCGGCCACGAGCGCTTGCAGAGAGTCGCTGCTCGCCACCGTCGTGGGATCGATCAACTGGCCCGTGGCCGGGTCCTTGAACCAGCTCAGCACATCGAGCGTGACCCCGAGTCCCAGCTGTGAGCCGTCCCCGAGGACGACGGGGTTCTTGAAGGTCAGCTTCTCCGTCTGTTCGACCGAGATTCCCACCTTGAAGGCCGTGCCGTTGAACGTGCCCGTGACGTAGACGCTGGCGCCCTGGAGCTCCGGCCGCTGGTTGATCAGGGAGGCGTCGTTCGCGTCGTTCGGGTCCAGCCGGTGCAGGCGGAACCAGAAGGACGAGTAGGTCTCCTTCTGTGCGAAGCCGATCGCCACCCGGGTCGAGTTGCCCGGCGTCTGGATCGGGAAGTCCGAGACGATCGGGCCGAGGTTGAACTCGTCGCACTGGTCGGAGTCCGACGTCTCTCCCGTGGGCGTGACCGTGCAGTCGCTGGTCGCCGAGGCGCGCTGCAGTTCCATCTCCTTGAACACGGCCTCGACCGCGTTCACGGTCAGCGTCGAGTCGCCCTGCTTGGTGGAGATGATCGGCCGGAGGTAGGTGCTGGACTTGGACATCCGGATCAGGTGGCTCCCCGTCGAGGCCTGCCCGTTCTGCTGCGGGACGGCGATGGCGAAGGAGATGGCCGGGGGGCCGGTCGCCGTGTTGGTGACCTTCAGGCTGCTACACGACGTCAGTCCGAGGGTCACGGCTGCGCACAGGGTTCCGAACGCGAGTAGTCGTCTCATGGGCTCCAGGCCGTCCTCGAGGTGCACCGACCCGGGCGAGTGCGGGGAGACATCGGAGGGTGCGCTCGCGCCGAGCACGATTCTGGCTACGTGCAACCCCCGTGGGCCGCGAGAGGTTCCTCGGCGGAGCTTGACTTCACCGGTCCCGGTCTTAGGTTGCCTGCCCCCCGGCGGCTCCGGCCGCCACCACTAGGGCCCGTAGCTCAGCCTGGTTAGAGCGCACGCCTGATAAGCGTGAGGTCGGACGTTCGAATCGTCCCGGGCCCACTTTCCAGCTCCAGCCCGTTCAAGCTGTCGCGAAGGTCCAGACCGCTCGCCTTCCTCGGCGGGGTGCGGCCATGGCCAGCCTCGCCGGGGGGACTCCAGCTCACTTTGCGATCTTCGCGCCCGTAAGCTCCGCCACCGCGCCAAGGGTGGTCTGCGCCGCATTGAGCCCGAGCATGAAGTCCCTGTCGCTGTAGGTGGTGAATACGTCGGTGGGCTGATGCCAGTTCGGGTCCCATCCGGCGCCGATCTGGGCGCCGCGCTCGTTTTCGCGCAGGCTGATGGCGGGCACGAGATTCTTGAATGGATCGGAATCGGTGTTCGTCATGTGTCGGCCGACCTGTGCCGGATAGGTCGTGGCGTACTTCTCGTTGGCGTCCTCGAACACCCACGCCAGTTTCTGGGAGGCCGCGGCCATCTTGGAGTTCGACTGGAACTCGATGTTCACGTCGGCTTCGGGACGCTGCTGCTTGCTCACCGTACCATCGGCGCGCGGCATGCCATGGTCCCACATCATCATGTCGTGCTGAATCATACCCAGCCACCTGGGCTCCGGATACTTTCCCGAACCTGGCGGAGATTCCCGGGCCTGCAATGAATCGCGTTGCGCCACGTACGCGCGGCTGCCGTTGAGCCCCGTCTCTTCGTTGTTCCACAGAATGAACCGGATCGAGCGTTCCGTCTTCACGTCGGGGCCGCTGAACACGCGGGCGAGTTCCATGACCAGCGCGGCGCCCGAGCCGTCATCGTTGGCGGCCTGGCCCCAGCCGATTCCGTCCATATGTCCGCCGACGATGTACATCTCGTCGGGGTGCGTGGTGCCGACCTTCGTGCAGTACACCTCCTGCCGCTCGCCCGGCTTGCTGGGTTCGGCGTCCTCGGCGCGGATGGCGGGATCCGGTTGCTCGAGCGAATCGTTGTTGACGCCTGTGCGACCGCGCAGACCCCGATAGCGCGCGCCGCCGACGGCGAGGTTCCTGGGACGGGAGGATCTCCGGCGCCGCCCGCGTGCGCGCCGAGAAACCGGCTCGAAGTCGTACGTCAGCCGGGAGACGTCGCTGCATCCATAGCTCTTGAGCCGGGCCTCGATCCAGTCCACGGCCTTCCGGTTTCGCTCGGTGCCCTGACGGCGGTCTCCGAAGCTCGTGAGGCCCTTGATGGTGGCCTTGTAGCGGGCGAGGCTGAGTCGGCCCACGAGCGCGGTGATCGTGCTGTCGGCCTCGGCAACGCCCCCCTCCGAGACCTGAATCTGAGCTCGTGCCGGGGCGGCGGCTGCGGTGAGGGCGAACGCGAGCGAAAGGGTAGTGGCGAGGTACGGTGCATCGCGCATGACACTCCTCTGGGTCGACGGTGGGTCGGCGAACGAAAAACGATACGGTACGGTACGCAGGGTCGCCAGCGCCTCGCCCCCGGCTACCTGGCTTCCTCGACCCCGGACCAGCCGTCAGTTCACGGGATAGCTCGTGGCGAGACCAATGAACACCGCCAGCTGCCCGATCTGGATGGCGCAGGGCCGATGGAGGAGGCCCGACGCCCCGCATCTGCTCCCGCTCGTGCGAGCCGGCGTTCCGTTCTAGCGGGCTTTCCCTGCCTCCCGCAGCAGACCGTCCACCAGCCAGTCGGCGACCGCCTGGCGATTCCTGGATCGAGTCAGCCGCCTCTGGTCCAGGCCGTTGCGGATGTTGCCCAGCTCGACCAGGACGGCCACGGGGCGGGTGTGCCGGAGCACGTAGAGGTTCCTGACGTCCACGGTTCCGTCGTAGCCCCGGCCCGGCTGCACGCGGGCGTACTGGTGGCGGAAGGCGGCGCGCAGCCCGCGGGCCATGCGCCGACCCCGCCGGCTGGCCACCAGGAAGTGGACGTCGATCTGAGGCTCCCGCCTGGAGCCCCGCGCGTCCACGTGGAGCGACAGGACGCGCTGGACCGTCGCGGAGCCGCCGTGCTCGGCGTACAGGCGGTTGATGAGGCGGACGCGGTCCCGGAGGCGCGCGAGCTGGCTCCGGGGGATCCGGCGACCGTCCACGTAGCGTTCGTCGTGGTCCAGGGGGAACCGGCTTCCGTCACGGATCCCGTCGTCGGGATCCTGGACGATCAGATAGACCGTGGCTCCCTCCTCGAGGAGCCGGCGGGCCAGTCGCAGCGACACGTCGTAGGCGATCTCGTCCTCCGGGAGTCTCCGGCCGGCGTAGCGTCCGACGGTTCCCGGGTCGGGGCCGCCGTGTCCGCTCACGATGTAGTAGATGCGGCCCGAAAGGCGGTCGGATTCACGCTCGACCCTCGCGTACTCCGATCCGAAGATGGGGAACGTGCCCACGCGGGAGCCACCGGCCGGAACGGTGTAGGAACGGCCCGCGAGGAGCCCGTCCCCGTGGATGAGGCGGCCGCGGTTGCGGCGCTTGAACGCCGCGATGGCGGCCGGCGTCGGCGCGATGCCGGCCCGCTGGAGGAGGTCCCAGATCCCGTCGCCCCGCGCCGCCTCGAGGGTCGTGATGCTGTCGACGGCGGCCGCATCTTCCAGGGTGAGAGCGTGGGAGGCCAGCTGAGCGGTCGCGGGCCCCGTAGCGGCCCCGAGCACGAGGGCCGCCACGGCAGTGCATCGAACCAGGCGCACCCGCGCGCGGGCTCCGGCTTTGAGGAGGCTCGCCATGCCTTCCGCTCCCGAAACGGAGGTGATGGCGAATGGGGGGACGCACCAAGCCTAAAAGGCGTCACGACGCCGGGTCAAGGCGAGGGTATGTTTCGCATCCGGTGGAATGGGGAAATCAGGAGGTCCAGCGTGTCGCGCACGACGGCCCGAGCGCATCGGATCGCACTCCGCGACGGGTTCCACGTCCGGCTCTCCGAGCGAGGGGGGGACGGAACGGCCCTCCCCGTCGTTCTCCTGCACGGCTTCACCGGCTCCGTGGAGGCGTGGGGCGAGGAGCTGGTCGAGGGGCTGGTGGCGACCGGACGCCGGGTGGTGGCCGTCGACCTCCTGGGCCACGGCGGGAGCGACGTCCCCGCGGAGCCGTCGCGCTACGCCATGGAAAGGCAGATCGCAGACCTCGAAGAGGTGCTGGACGAACTGGGGGTCGAGCGGGCGGCATGGGTCGGCTACTCCATGGGAGCGCGCCTGGCCCTGGGGCGTGCCGTCCTCCAGCCCGAGCGCGTGGCCGCGCTCGTGCTGGAGAGCGGCTCGCCGGGCCTGGCCACCGGGCCCGAGAGGCGGGCCCGGCGGGCGGCTGACGAGGCGCTGGCCGCCCGGCTGGAAGACGCGGGACCGGAGGCCATGGCCCGCTTCGTGGACGACTGGATGGCGCGGCCCCTGTTCGATACGCAGCGGCGACTCCCGGACGAGGTCCGGCGACGGGAGAGGCGTCGCCGTCTCGACGCCCACCCCCGGGGTCTCGCCGGAACCTTGAGGGGCTTCGGCACGGGCGCCCAGCCCTCCCTGTGGGAACGCCTGGACGAGGTCGAGCCGCCGGCCCTCCTGCTCACGGGCCGGCTGGATGCGAAGTTCGAGGCCATCGCCGATCGCATGGCGGCTCGAATGTCGGCCTCGGTTCGCGCTTCGGTGCCGGACGCGGGCCACGCCGTCCACCTGGAGCGTCCGGAGGCGTGGCTGGCGCGGGTCAGCGCTTTCCTGGCGGAGGCGGGGGCCACCTGAGACGGACGGAATCCCGCTCCCGATCCGGGCGCACCGCCCCTGGCCGGCCGTCCCCGGCTTGAGCCCGGCCGCCGGGCACCTAGGTTGTTGAGGTGCCGCGGGCACCGCCGCCCCGGACACTGCGACTCGAAGGAGATGAATGATCCCATGGACGTGAAGCTCACGGGCACGGTCAAGCAGGTGCTGGAAGAGCAGACGGGGGAAGGGCGGAACGGACCCTGGCGGAAGCAGGAGTTCATCCTCGAGACCGAGGGCGACTACCCGAAGGAGGTCTGCATCGTCCAGTGGGGCGAGAAGATCGAGGAGCTCGGCGTGAAGGAGGGCGAGCGTCTCACCGTCCACGTGGACATCCAGAGCCGGGAATACGGGGGCCGTTGGTACACCGACGTGAAGGCGTGGAGGGTGGAGCGCCAGGCGGGCGCCGCCCCCTCCGGGCCGCCGCCCGCCGAAGAGCCCTTCCCGGCGCCGTCCGACCCCGGGGCTCTCGACGACGACCTTCCGTTCTGAGGTGGGCGCCGGCGGAGCTCGCCGGCACCACCACGGTGATCCCATGAGACGGACGTGGCTCGCACTCGTCGCTCTCGCCCTGGTCCCGGCGTGTGGCTCGGGCGGCCGAGGTACCGGTGCGGCGCCGGACACCGTGCTCGGGGCCGGTGCCGGCACGGACACCCTCCTCGCCGTGAATGGGACGCACCTGTGGGTGCACCGGGAGGGGGCGGGCGATCCCATCCTCGTCATCCACGGCGGGCCGGTGCTCGACCATGGCTACCTGGTCTCGCCCCTGCGCTCGTTCGCGGCCGACCACGAGCTCGTCTTCTACGACCAGCGCCTCAGCGGACGCTCCGATGGGACGGTGGACAGCTCCTCCCTGACCCTCGAGAACTTCGTCGAGGACATCGAGGCGCTCCGGAAGGGACTCGGGCTCGTCAAGATCGACCTCCTGGCCCACTCCTGGGGTGGACTCCTGGCCATGGAGTACGCGCTCGAGCACCCCTCGAGCCTGCGGTCGCTCGTGCTGGTGAGCCCGATGCCCCCGTCCTCGGCGCTCTGGGGGGCGGAGCAGAGGGTGGCCGCCGCCGCCCTCGAGCCGGAGGACACGGCGGGGATGGGGGCGCTCCGCGCGTCGGCGGCCTACCGGGCCGGGGACCCCCGCGCGATCGAGCGCATGCTCCAGCTCTCCTTCCGGAGCGAGCTCGCCGACCCGGCCGTGGCGGATTCCCTCCACTTCCACATCGAGCCGGATTATCGGGAGCGCTCCCGGCAGTTCGGGCTCCTGATCCCCGATCTCTCGACCTACGACCTCACCTCCCGGCTGCCGGAACTTCGCGTTCCCACGCTCGTGGTGTTCGGCGCCGAGGAGACGGGAGCCCGGAGCGAGGCCGACACGCTGCGGGCGCTCCTCCCCCGGGCCCAGGTCGAGGTGATTCCGGGGGCGGGCCACTTCTCCTTCCTGGAGCGCCCGCAGGCGTTCCGGGGGATCGTGCGCCGCTTCCTGCGCGACGGACCGCTCGCCGACCCGCGCTGACGCGCTAGGACGCGGGGGCGGGCTCCCCGGCACGGGTCTCCGCGAGCCGCTCCCACAGCCGGGCCCACGCCTCCAGCCCCTCGTGCAGCCTGCGCACCCGGAAGAACTCGTTGGGCGCGTGGAAGTCCTCGTCCGCGGTGGAGAAGGAGAAGAACAGCGTGCGGAGCCCCATGTGCCGCTCGAACAGCTCCGAGATCGGGACCGTGCTCCCCACCCGCACGAGGAGGGGCTCGACGCCGTAGACGTCGGAGAGCGCCCGCCGGGCCGCCCGCACCACGAAGTGGTCGGGCTCGATGCGGGCAGCGCCAGCCCGGCCCGCTCCGGGCCTGACCGTGAGCCGGACCCCGGCCGGCCGGTGGGACTCCAGGTGGCGGGCCACCCGCTCCACGATCTCGTCGGGGTCCTGGTCGTGCACCAGGCGACAGGTGAGCTTGGCGTGGGCCGCGGCCGGGATCACGGTCTTCCCGCCGGGCCCCTGGTAGCCACCCCACATGCCGTTCACCTCCAGCGTGGGACGGATCCACTGGCGCTCGAGCGTGGAGTATCCGGCCTCGCCGACGGCCGCCGGCGCGCCGAGCTCGGCCAGGTAGGCCGCCTCGTCGAAGGGCATGGCCCGGATGGCCTCGCGCTCGGCCGGCGGGAGGTCGCGCACGCGGTCGTAGAAGCCCGCGACGGCCACCCGGCCGTCCGGATCGTGCAGGCTGGCGACCAGCTCGGCCATGGCGTGGAGCGGGTTGGCGATGCCGCCTCCGTGCCGCCCGGAGTGGAGGTCCTTGGCCGCCCCGGTGAGGGTGAACTCGAGCGCGGCCACGCCCCGGCTGCCCAGGACGAGCGACGGCTCGTCGGGGCGCCACATGGCACCGTCCGCCGACAGCACGGCGTCGGCCGAGAGCAGCGCCTCGTGGCCGCGGATGAACGCGTCCAGGCTGGGGCTGCCGACCTCCTCCTCGCCCTCGAACATGAACTTGACGTTCACGGGGAGCGCGCCGTCCGTCTCGAAGAAGGAGCGCGCCACCTCGATCGGGATGAGCATCGGGCCCTTGTCGTCGGACACGCCCCGCGCGTACAGGCGGCCATCGCGCAGCGCGGGCTCGAAGGGCGGGCTCTCCCACTTCTCGACCGGGTCCTCCGGCTGCACGTCGTAGTGCCCGTACACGAGCACGGTGGGCCTGCCGGGCGCGCCGAGCCACTCGCCGTACACCACCGGCTGGCCCTCCGTCTCCACGGTCCGTGCCGACAGGGGGCCCGCCGCCGCCAGCCGGCCGGCCACCCAGCGGGCCGCCTCGCGCATCCGCGGAGCGCGGGCCGGGTCGGCGCCCACGCTCGGGATCGCCGCGAACTCGATGAGCTCCTCCAGCACCTCGTCGTGGCGCGACCGCAGGTGAGCGAGCACGTCCTCCAGCGCCATCACTTCCCTCCGTCGATCGACAGCACCTGTCCGGTGATCCATCCAGCCTCGTCCGAGGCGAAGAACAGGACACCCTGGGCGATGTCCTCGGGCGCGCCCAGGCGCCGGAGCGCGATGCGCTCGACCAGGGCGCGCTGCCCCACCTCGCCATAGGACTCCCACTGGCGCTCGGTCGTGGGGTTGGATCGCACGAAGCCGGGGGCGATGGCGTTCACGGTGATGCCCCAGGGGCCGAGCTCGTGGGCGAGCTGGCGGGTGAGGCCGATCTGGGCCGCCTTCGCCGAAGCGTAGGCCTGGATCCCGGTGAGGCTGACGCCCAGCCCGGCGCCGCTGGAGATGTTGACGATGCGGCCCCGGCGGGCGGCCTTCATGGCCGGCGCCACGGCACGGGAGAACCAGAAGGCACCGTCCACGTTGACCTCGAAGATCGCCTTCCACTCGGCGGGCGTGACCTCCTCGAGCGGCCGGCCCACCTGGCCCAGGACGCCTCCGGCGTCGTTGACCAGGACGTCGACCCGCCCGTCCGCGGCGAGGATCTCCCCGACGAACGCCTCGACGGCGTCCGGGTCGGAGACGTCGACCACGCGAGCCTCGCAGCGCCCGCCGGCATCGGCGCACAGCCGGGCCGACTCCGCGAGCTCGTCCCCCAGGATGTCACAGGCCCACACGCTCGCCCCTCGCCGGGCGAAGGCGAGCGCGATCTCTCGCCCGAAGCCGTGCGCGGCGCCGGTGACGACCGACGTGCGGTCGGCGAAGTCATAGGTCATGTCGGTGGCTCCCGGGCGTCGGGGATCCGGGCCCGTCCGCGGATCGGCGGCGTGTCCGCCAGCTCGTCCAGCGTCTCCCGCGACGGCTCGCGGGCGCCGGTCTCCATCTCGTGGATCAGCTCGACCAGCCGGGCCGTGAGCGGCGCGGCGACGCCGGCCTCGGCGCCCAGGCGCACGACCACGCCGAGCTGCGCGTCGACCTCGGTCGGCCGCTTCCGGACCGCGAGGTCACGCCAGATGCCGCTGTGTGTCTTGGCGGAGCGGCGGTTGAACGCCACCAGCGCGTCGAGGGACGCCGCGGCGGCGCTATCCGGGGCCGAGGGCAGATAGGCGGCGGGGTCGAAGCCGTCGAACGCCTCGGGGGTCACGCCCCGCGCGGCGGCGACGGCCAGCACCTCGCGGGCGAGGGCCACGTAGACGCCCCGGTGCTCGGGACTCGCCAGCGCGTCGGCGATGGAGTCGTTCGTGAGGGCGGTGGCGAACAGCATGGCGCCGTAGGCCTCCTTGCCCCACAGGTAGCCCCACAGGTTGGGCGACACCATCGCGCGCTCGTCGAAATCGGCCCACGCGTCGCGGAGGGCCTGGACACGCGGCGTCCTCCGTCCGTCGATCTCCCCCAGCACGACCGCGCCCCGGCCGCCGTAGTGGATCACGCCGGGCTCCAGGTAGTCCGCCCCGAAGTTGACGAACGCCCCCACCGTCCGCTCGGCGTCCGCCGTCTCCGCGATCTCGAGCTCGTTGAGGCCGTTCTGGGCCGAGACGACGCAGCCGGCGGGGGCCAGGTGCGGGAGCAGCATCGGGAGAGCGGCCCCCGTGTGGTGCGCCTTCGTGGCGAGCACGACCGTCTCCCACACGCCCTCCACGTCCGCGGGCGTGAAGGCGGGCGGGCGCGCCACGAACTCGGCGATCGGGCCCGTGATGCGCAGACCGCCTCGCCGGATCGCGGCCACGTGCCCCTCGGCCGCGTCGACCAGCGTCACATCGTGGCCGGCCCGCGCCAGGAAGGCCCCCAGCGTACCCCCGATGGCGCCCGCGCCCCAGATGAGACAGCGCACCCGAGCCGTCGCCGCTACGGGGCGCCCCAGGCGCCGTCCAGGATCGCGCGCGTCTCCTCGACCGCCACCTTCCAGACGGAGAGCACGTCCTCGTCCGGACGCTGGTAGAGGCCGCCGAAGTTGCCGTCGCCCAGGTAGCCCCGCAGGGCCGCCGGGGCCAGCGTCCGCACCCGTGCGAGGTCCACCATGGGCCGGCGCTCCTCCGGCATCTCGACTCCGGGCAGGCGCGTCCACGGGAAGTTCTCCATCCAGGACCCGTGCGAAGCCACCGGGTCGATCTCCTGGACCCTGGCCCACGTCTTCGGAGCCTTCCACCAATCGTGCACGACCAGCCGGCAGTCGGGATGATCGGCCGTCCACTCCGGCACGAGCTGGTGCACGGCTCCATTCCCGCCGTGGCCGTTCACGACCAGGATGCGGCGGAAGCCGCTGCCGGCCATCCCGTCCAGCACGTCGCGCACGACGGCCAGGTGCGTGGACACTCGGAGCGAGATCGTGCCCGGATAGGCCGCGAAGTAGGGCGTGACCCCGTAGGCGAGGACCGGGAAGACGGGAATCCCGAGCGGCTCGGCGGCCTCGGCCGCCACGCGCTCGGGAAGGATGCCATCGACGGTGAGCCGCAGGTGGCTGTGCTGCTCGGTGCTCCCGAGCGGGAGCACGGCGCGGTCGTCGCGCTCCAGGTACGCCTCCACCTGCATCCAGTTCATGTCGCCGATGCGCACGTCCTGCCCTCCGGTCGGGTCGACGGTCGAATTGCGGCCCCTGGGGCCCGGGACAAGCTACGGACGGGGTCCGACGGCGGCGAGCACGGACGCCCCGCGCCGTTGTGGCCGCTGCACGGGCGAGGGCACCATCGGGAGGAGCCGAAGCGCATGTGGCTCCGACCCGGATGCCACTGTCTCGTTCGTAGTTACAGTCCGTCGGCTCGCGTCTGGAGGTGTGGCGGCGCGCCCACAACGCGAGGCCGGCCGGACGTCGGTACGGTATCGCGACTACAGACGCCAACTCATTGTGACACAAAGCGCTGACCGTCAATTACGCGATGCCACGAACGGGGAACGAGGCCTGCATGTGGGCGGGCTCCCCAATGATGAACGTGCGCCTGTTCACCCTGCACCCTGGAGGTATCCATGCACATCCCGCGTACCCGTTCCCTCGTCGGGGGCGCGCTCGCGTTGTCGGTCGCCGCGCTGGCGGCCTGCAACCAGAGCGACTCGCCCCTGGCACCCTCGTTCGCGAAGAAGAGCGCCAGCGTGACGACGCTGTCCTCGACCAGCACGACGTGGGATTTTGCCCAGCTCCTCATCGACGGGACCGCCGGTCCCGTGGACCTCGGGACCTCCGAGACCATCACCAACGGGTCCTTCGGCTCCATCGTCGCCACGAGCCCCGACTCTCACGTCACCGTGAAGGGCGGAGACCTGGTCCTGACCGCCTCGGAGCGCGGCCTGGGCCTGTGCCACACCTCGGGCGCCACCTGCTCGTTCCCGGCCGATGGAGACGAAGTCGGGGATGGCGGTGCGGGAACCCTGCTCCTCACCTTCGACGGCGTCCTGCCGGCCGGCTCGCAACTCGAGGGCTTCTCTCTCGGATCGCTGCAGGACCACATAGCCTCACCACCGAACGGTGAGGGCTACCGTTACTCGATCTCGACCGACGGCGGGCAGACCTTCGGCAGTGTGATCCAGGTCCTTCCCGACGCGAGCGACACGATCGCGGACGTCACGCTGCCCTCTCCCGTTCCGACGGCCGATCTGGTCGTCAAGTTCGAGAAGGCCACCGCGGGCTCGGACGACAACGACTACACGGTGCGCTCGGTCACCATCTCGCAGCCCGGCCCCGAGCTACTGGGCCGCATGACGGGCGGCGGCGTGAAGGCCACCGGCTCGGACAACGAGGTGGTCACCTTCGGCCTCACGCTCCATTGCGACATCCTGCTGTCGAACAACCTCGAGGTGAACTGGCAGGGGCATCAGTGGCACCTGACCAAGCCGATCGAAGCGGCGACGTGCACGAACCAGCAGAACGACGCTCCGCCGCCAGCCTCGCCCATCGACACCTTCGAGGGGACCGCGTACGGCAAGCTCGATGGTGTCGCCAATTCCTACGCCACGTTCAAGTTCGAGGACCACGGCGAGCCCGGGACCAGCGATCGTGTCCAGATCACGATCTACCAGCCCGGCAGCACCTCGACCGTGGCGCTCCAGGTCCCCGACCAGCTCATCAGCGTCGGGAACTGGCAGATGCACTACGACCAGCCGCACGGGCAGCATCCGTAGAGGCGTTCCTCCAACCGAGACAGGTTCGCGCCCCCCGGCACTTCGGTGCCGGGGGGCGCGTTACCATCCGGGAACGGACGAGCCTATTCGCGGTCCCGGACCGTTCCGCGAGCGCGGGCCGTAACCCTTTCGTCACCGGTAGTGTCACAGCACGTGGAGACGACCCGCTGGCGCCTCGATTCCCTCAGGGTGGTGTGCACGAGCCGGAACTGATCGAACGGGTGCTGGCGGGGGACGCCGCGGCGGAGCGCACGCTCTACGACGCGCACGTCGACCGGATCTACCGTCTGGCCTACCGGATGACCGGCGAGGACGACCTGGCGCAGGACTGCACCCAGGAGACCTTCCTGCGCGCCTTCGAGCGGCTGGCGGAGTTCCGCGGCGACTCGGCCCTGGGCACGTGGCTCCACACGGTGGCCACCTCGGTCGTACTCAACGCGCTGCGCAAACGGAAGCGACGCTGGAGGCGCGAGGTGGCCATGGAGAAGGCCGGGCCGCTCGGCCGCCGAGAGATCGGGGAAGACGTGGGTCTCCGCCAGAGGCTGCATGCGGCGATCGACGACCTGCCGGACAAATACAGGATGGTGTTCGTGATGCACGAGGTGGAGGGCTACACGCACCGGGAGATCGGGTCCGCCCTCGGGATCGAGGTCGGGACATCCAAGGCGCAGCTCTCCCGGGCCAGGGCGCGGCTGCGGGAGGCGCTCGCGGTCTACGCGGGAGAGGTGACGTGAGCAGCGACGACCGGCTGGACGAGCGCATCCGGGCGGCGGCTTCCGACTACCGGGAACCGCCGGAGACGCCCCGGGAGGCGATGTGGGAGCGGATCCAGGCGGCGCGCGCCGGACGTGAGCTGCGGGAGGCCGCCGCCCGGCGGCGGCGTGGACGCTGGATGCGCCGGGGCATCGGAATCGCCGCCGTCTTGGTGGCCGGGATCGCGATCGGACGGCTCTCCTCCCCGGCCGGCTCCCGGGCCCCGCAGGTGGCGACGACGGCGAGTGGGTCGGGGGCCGGGGGCGCCGCGGCCGGCCGGGCGCCGGCGAGCGCCGCGGGCACCACGGGGAGCCGGGCCCTCGTGGCCTACCGCGTGGCGGCGGCCGAGCACCTGGGCCGGGTGGAGGCGTTTCTGACCCTGTTCCGCCGTGAAGCCGCGACTGGCCGCGTGGACGGGGACTTCCGCGCCCCGGCCCGGAGCCTCCTCTCGGACACGAGGCTCCTGCAGGCCTCGCCGGCGGCCGATGACCCCGCGCTGCGTGCGGTGCTCGGTGACGTCGAGCTCGTCCTGGCGCAGATCGCCCAATACACGGAGGAGCCGTCCAGGCGGCAGGATCTCCGGTTCATCGATCAGGGCATGGAGCAGCGAGGGGTTCTTCTCGAGCTGCGGACCATGGTCACAACGGCGCGCCCGTCCGGGCTCGCGCAAGGAGCTCTCTGATGAAAGCGACGACGTGTTGGACGGCGGTGATGTGCGCGGCGGCCCTCGGAGCCGGTGTGGTGCCGGGCCGGGCCCGGGCCTCTCAGGCGGCGATGGGACGGATGGAGGCGAACGGGCCGGCGATGGCGGTTGCCGAGGCGCGGCTCGCGTCCGCGACGGCCCCGGCCGCCCGGCCGCACCGGGCGCTGCGGGACCACTGGTTGCCGGGCGACGCCGCGGATTCGCTCTACCGGCTGGCCCGCCAGGAGCTCAACGCGGCCGACTACGAGCAGGCGGCCCGGCACTTCCGCGAGGTCCGCGTGCGGTTCCCGAAGTCGGGATACGTGGCGGACTCGTACTACTGGGAGGCGTTCGCGCTGTCGCGTACGGGCTCCAGCGACGACGCCCGCAGGGCGCTCCAGGTCCTGGCCGAACGCCGGGAGCGATTCCCGAAGGCGGCCGGCGCGCAGGACGCGCGCGACCTGGAGACCCAGATCCGCGGGCAGCTGGCGCGGGGGGGCGATGTCCAGGCCGCCGAGGTCCTCGCCCGGCAGGCCGCGAGGACGGCGGCCAGCAGCGCAGGGGTGGCGTCGGAGGCCTCGTCGGCGGAGGCCGAGGCCCGGGCCGTGGCGCGGTCGGCGGGCGCACAGGCGTTTGGCAGCGGGTCCTGCAACGACTCGGATGACGAGCGAATGATGGCGCTGAACGCGCTCCTCCAGATGAACTCCGACCAGGCCGTCCCGCTCCTGCAGAAGGTGCTCGAGCGGCGGGACGCGGGCTCGGTGTGCCTGAGACGGAAGGCTCTGTTCGTCCTGTCGCAGAAGCGGACCCCCGAGACGGAATCGCTCCTTCTGCGCGCGGCCAGCACCGACCCGGACCCGCAGGTGCGGGAGAAGGCCGTGTTCTGGCTTTCCCAGGTCGACACGCCGCGCGCCACGGCGGCCCTGGACTCGATCCTCCGGAACGCAGCCGACGAGTCGATCCGGAAGACCGCCGTGTTCGCGCTCGCCCAGCAGCACAGCGACTCCTCGAGCGCCATCCTGCGCCGCTTCCTGGACGGTTCCAAGGGGTCCGCGGCCCTCAAGGAGAACGTCGTCTTCTGGCTGGGCCAGCAGGACCTGGAGTCCAACCGGACCTTCTTGAGGAGCTACTTCGGCCGGGTGGCCGAGCCGGAGATCAGGAAGAAGATCGTGTTCTCGCTGGCCCAGTCGGGCGACAGCGCGGATGCGCGGTGGCTCCTCACGCTCGCCCGGGACCCGAAGCAGGACATCGAGCTCCGGAAGGACGCGCTGTTCTGGGCCGGGCAGATGAAGGCGGTGGACGTGGCGCAGATCGCCGCGCTGTACGACAGCCTCCAGAGCCCGGAGCTCAAGGATCGGCTGATCTTCGTCCTCTCGCAGCGGCACGAGTCCGCGGCGGTCGACGAGCTCATGGAGATCGCGAAGAAGGAGCCCGATCACGAGCTCCGCAACAAGGCGATCTTCTGGCTCGGCCAGTCGCACGATCCGCGGGCGGCGAAGTTCCTCATGAAGATCATCGGAGAGTGAGGCGGACGATGAGCGTCGAACGCAAGATCGACTCGAGGGGTTCGTCCGGGCGCCGGGGCGCGCCGAGCCTCGTCGCGATGCTCGGGCTACTGGGACTTCTGGCCTCGCCGATACGGGCCCAGTCCCTGAACGCGCGGGTCGCGGCGGTCCAGGACGGGAGGGTGCGCATGAGCTTCGCCGCACGCCCCGGTGTCTGCGGTAACGGCCGCAACATCAGCGTGCACCGCTCGAACCGCGACTGGGAAAGCGACTGCGCGCACGGACCGGTGCGCGTGGTGCTCACTCGCCGTGACGGGAAGGTCGTCGAGGTCGACACGTACGTCGGCGGCCACTGGCGGGCCGCCTCGGACGCCCGGGACCTGGGAACCGTGTCGGCGCCCGATGCTGCCAACTACCTGGTCTCCCTGCGGATGAAGGGGGCGGTGTTCCCCGCCACCCTGGCCGACAGCGTCACCATCTGGCCTCGCCTGCTCGACGTGGCGCGGGACGCCTCGGTCCGCAGTTCGGTGCGCCGGGACGCGGTGTTCTGGCTGGGTCAGGCAGCCGGCGAGGCCGCCACGAAGGACCTCGTGGCGCTGGCGGACTCCAGCGACCGCGACGTCCAGGAGGCGGCCGTGTTCGCCCTGTCTCAGCTTCACGACGGGGCTGGGGTGCCCGATCTCATCGAGATCGCCCGCACGCACCCCGATCCGGAAGTCCGCCGGAAGGCGATGTTCTGGCTGGGTCAGTCCCACGATCCGCGTGCCCTGGCGTTGTTCGAGGAGATCCTGGCGGGGAAGGGGAATCGGTAGGGCGCAGGCGCGTCCGCCCGTTCGTACGCGTCCCCGCCCTCGTTCGTCGCCGCCGCCCGGGCCGTGGCCGCCGAAGCTAGCGGCCGCCGTCCGGGGGGCGACGCGCTCCCCGCAGCGGTCTCCGGCGCCGCGAAGTCTGGAGGCCGCGGCGGATGTCATCGCGGGTGCTCCCCGGAACCCGGCCGGTAAAGCAGCCCAGGATGTAGGGGTACTCGCGGGTCATGTGGTAGGCGTATCCGTACGCGCGGCCGCCGACCCTCACCTCCTCCTTCCGGCCGTGGCACGCGTCCAGGTCGGCGTCGGTCATGTAGGCCCCGCTGGCATCCTTCAGGCCCAGGATCGGGAACCCGTCCAGCGCCCACCCGACCAGCGAGTCGCCCTCCACGCCGGGCAGGCAGGGCGAGGCACTGTGGTAGTGGTACTGGGCGTTGGCCTGGGGGTGTCCGTCGCAGTCGTCCTGGATCTCGTGGGCCGCCGCATCGCGACCGGCGTCGTCGAGCGCGTTGTACAGTGCCACGCCGGTCGTCGTGAAGCCGACCATGCCCATCGGCAGGCATCCGGGCCGCCCGGCGATGGCGGGGGCCGCGGGGATGGGGAAGTCCAGGCGCTGCGCTCCCACGTGGTTGGGATTGGTGTCGTACCGGTACACGCTGTCGGTCGGCGAGATCGGGAACGCGCCCGTGAGCTCGCGGATCGGAAGCCCGTTCCCGCGGATCTCCAGTTCGTCCCCGTCCGGCGTGATCGACAGGAAGGCGTCGGGCCACGACACGTGGCCGGAGACGTGCGGCTTCTCGCCCGGGTCCCACAGGTCGCCGTGGAACCAGGGGCCCGCGTGCCGCGCTCCACCGCCGCGGAAGGTCGCGCGGCACGCGTACACGTCGCCCCGGGATGGATGGTCGGAGACGTGGCCGTCCCCCAGTGGCAGAGACTGCGCAAGCATGCCCCCCGGGGCCGCGGCGCACAGGCACGCGAGCGCGAGGGAGCGTCCAAGGGCTTCCATTCTCCGGCCGGGTGAGTTCGGCATCATCCAGGCAACTCCCGGTTCGATCTAGTCGAGGCCGTAGGCTTTCATGCGACGCCAGAGCGTCGTGCGGCTCATGCCGAGCCGGCGGGCGGCCTCCGCCCGGACGCCCTCCGCTTCCCTCAGCGCCGCGCGGATCGTGGCTTCCTCGTCGCGATCCGACCCGGGCGCCCGGTAGGGCCCCGCAGAGCCCGACGTGTCGCGCGCGCCGTTCCCCGGGGGGACGCCCGCCCCTTCGTCCTCCGGTCGGCGAATCTCGTCCGGGAGATGATGCGCCTCGATGCGCTCGCCCCCGGCCTGTATGGCCGCGCCCTCTATGACCGAGAACAGCTCGCGAACGTTGCCCGGCCACGCATGGGAACGCAGCAGCCGCATGGCCAGGGGGGAGCAGTCCGAGGGAGCCGGCCGGGCCGAGCGCTCGCCCAGGCGGCGCAGCGCTTCGGCGACGAGCAGGGGGACGTCTCCGGCCCGCTCGCGCAGAGGGGGCAGGACGATCCGGAACACGTTGAGACGGTAGTACAGGTCCTTGCGGAACCTCTCCTCCCGCACCTCCTCGCCGAGGTCGCGGTGGGTGGCGGCGACCACGCGAACATCCACAGGGACGGTCTCGTGGCCCCCGACCGGCATGACCTCGCGCTCCTGCAGCACCCGCAGGAGACGCTGCTGCAGGCGGAGGCCCATGTCACCGACCTCGTCCAGCAGGATCGTGCCGCGGTGGGCGGCCCGGAACAGACCCTCCTTGTCGGCATGAGCGCCCGTGAAAGCGCCCCGCACGTGCCCGAACAGCTCCGACTCGAGGAGACCCTCCGCCAGGGCGGCGCAGTTGACCGGCAGGAACGGCCCACCGGCCCGATCCGAGTGCTCGTGGATCGCGCGGGCCACGAGTTCCTTGCCCGTTCCCGTCTCGCCCGTGATGAGGACCGTGGTGTCCGTATTCGCCACCCGATCGATCCCGCGGAACACCTCGAGCATGGCGGCGGAGCGGCCGACCATGCCCGCGAAGCGAGCTTCGTGGACCGCCGCCTCCGAAGGGCGCCGCTGGAGGAGCTCGGCCACCTTGAGGCTGAGGGCCTCCGGGTCCACCGGCTTGAGCAGGAAGTCGTCCGCCCCCGCGTGTAGCGATTCGACGGCGGATTCCACGGTGCCGTAGCCGCTCACCATGAGCACGGGGGTGCGGAATCCCCTCCGCCGCAGGACCTCGACCACCCCGGCGCCGCCGACCCCGGGCATGCGTAGATCCATGAGGATCAGGTCGTACGAGGCTTCCTGCAGTCGTCGGCCCGCCTCCCCGGCGCCGCCGGCCGTGTCGACCGCGTAGCCATCGTCCCGGAGGAGCTCCGCGGTCGAGCGCCGGAAGCTCTGGTCGTCGTCGACCACCAGGATCCTCGCGGCAGGTGGCGTCACGGAGCGGCCTCCGCCCCGGTCCCGGACGGACCTCGGGACGGGCCGGCCGCCGGCAGCCGGATCACGAAGCGGGCGCCGCCCTCCAGGCGGTTGGCGGCCTGGATGTCCCCTCCGTGCCGGCGCACGAGGCCCTGTGCCACGAACAGGCCGAGCCCCACGCCCTGCACCTCGTCCTTGGTCGTGAAGAACGCGTCGAACAGACGGGAGCGCACCTCCTCGTTGAAGCCCGGCCCGGTGTCCAGCACCTCGATCCGAACCGGCCCGTCCCCGTCCGTCGATGCCGGGCCGGAGACGACGATCTCGATTTGGCCCGGCTCGGCGGCGGGATCGGCCCCGATCGCCTCGGCCGCGTTCTCGACCAGGTTGAGGAGCACCTGCTTGAGCGCGTCGGGCGCCATGGCCGCCTCGAGGTCCGCGGAACCGCGCACGGTCACGGAGGGGCCGCCGTTCCGCGCCATGCCGACGAGGTCCGCCACCTTCGCCGCCACCGTCGCCGGCCGGCAGACCTCGGCGTCCGGGTCCAGCGGCCGGTAGGCGTCCAGCATCTGCTCCGAGAGCCGGTGCATGCGCAGCAGTTCGTCGATCGCCATGGAAGAGAACTCACGGAGCTCCGAGTCGTCTCCGAGCCGTCGGTGGATCAGTTCGAGACAGTTTCGCACGCTGGCCACCGGGTTGCGGATCTCGTGGGCCAGCTCGGTGATGATGCGGCCGGTGGCCGACAGCCGGTCGCGCTGAATGAGCTCCGACTGGAGGGCCTGGAGACGTCCCTGGCGGTCCTCCAGCTTCCGGTTCGCCGTCGTGAGCTGCCGGATCTTCTCCTCGAGCCGGGAGCGCATCTGGCGGAAAGCCCGACCGACCTGATCCAGCTCGCGGATGCGCGAGGTCGGCACGGGCGCCTCGAAGTCCCCGGCCGTGAGCCTCCGGGAGGCCGCCGAGAGCGCCTGGACGGGCCGCGTCATGCGGGCGGCCAGATACCCGCCCACCGCCAGGGCGAGAACGAGCGCGATGGCGACGGCCAGGAGGCCGCTGCGCCGAAGTTCCGGGAGCAGGGCGAGCTCCTTCGAGACGCTGCGCAGGAAGGCGGCCTCCCCGGCCGCGCCCAGCGGGGCGACCGCCGCCCAGTAGCGGCGGCCCGACGGGTCCGACAGCTCGTGGACCGCGTCGGCCTCGCGTGACCACGCTGCCGCCGAATCGGCGAGCACGGCCGGCGCCGGAGCCTTCGAGGTCGACGAGTAGACCGTCCCGTCCGGGCCGAGGAGCACGACCTCCGAGCGGGTGAGGGCGGACAGCTCCCCGGCCACCCGCGGGCCCATGGGCGCCAGCACGCCGGCCGCTCCTACCCAGCGTCCGTCCACCCGGAGCGGAGCGAGCGACAGCCGGTAGGGGACCGAAGCGGAGTGCCCGAACACCACCGGCATGGCGCCGCCGCGGGTGCGCGCCACCACCTCCGGACCCGGGGCCGGATCGGTCCACGGCTGGCCGTCGGGTCCCACGACCACGGGCTGCTCGTCCGGTCCCTCCACCGAGGCCCGGGCGATGCCGAGCGCCGCGGAGCGGCTGCCGGAGGCCACGGCCTCGGCGAGCCCGTTCGCATCGGCCAGCTCCTTGGCCCGCATCATCAGGGCGTCCGAGCGGCCGGCGTTCCGGTCCACGAGGATCATCGGCGTCATGGCCAGGTCCGCGCGCGCCTGGTGCTCGAGCTCGGCCGCCAGCCGGCGGTCCAGCGCGATGCCGCCGGGGACCAGGCCCAGCAGGAGGGCTCCGCCGATCAGCGCGATCCACGCCTGACGCAGGGATATCGTACGCATGGCTCCCGTCGGTCGATGCACGGTCCGGTCCCCTCCGTCCCGCGCGGGTCAGGGTGCCCGAAGCCCAGTCGTGGCGCGACCCGCGGCCCGCCCTCGCCCGGCCGCGGGTCGCGCCGGGCCCGGGCGTGCAACGTCGCGCCGCCGAGCGTGAAACACCTGGAACGTTTCACGAAACAGCGACCGGGGGGAAGGCCCGCCGACGCGCCGGCCGTCTATGTCTTGCATTACAAGGAGATCGGGTCGCCCTTCCGGTCACGGCCGGGAGGGATCGTGGCTTGCACCCCGGGCCGGGCGCTACCGCGTCGAACCGGCGCGACCGAGGATTCCACGAGCCCGGCGGAGGTAACCCATGCACGTCTCGAGAAAGCTCACGGCCCTGGCCCTGGCGCTCGGCGCCGGCGCCCTGCTCGCGGGCTGTTCCGATCAGCCCGCGCCCACGGCCCCTGAGGCGAGTTTCCACCGGGGCGGCAACCTCTCACACGTGGGCGCTCACCGCAGTTCGGGCATGGTCTATCTCATGTCCAACGCGGACGGTCCCAATGAGGTTCTGGTCTTCAGCCGCTCCGCCGACGGCTCCCTCGCCGCGCAGGCACCGGTACCCACGGGTGGCCTCGGGACCGGCAGCGGCCTGGGCAACCAGTCGGCCGTCGTGCTCTCGCGGGACGGTCGCTGGCTCCTGGTCGCCAATCCCGGCAGCGGCGATGTCACCGTGTTCCGGGTGCGGAGCGGGGAGCTGGAGCGCACGGACGTGCAGGCCTCCGGCGGCGCCATGCCCGTCAGCATAGCCCTGCACGGCTCCCTGGTCTACGTCCTGAACGCCGGGGCCCCGAACAGCGTCACCGGCTTCCGGCTGCGGACCGACGGCTCTCTGCGACCCATCCCCGGCTCCGCCCGGCCGCTGAGTACCGCCTCCACCGGGCCGGCCCAGGTGGGCTTCGATCCGCGCGGCCGCGTCCTGGTGGTGACCGAGAAGGCGACGAACACGATCACGACCTTCGTGGTGGATCGCCGCGGCCTCCTCTCGGGCCCGAACTCGCAGGCGTCGGAGGGGCAGACTCCGTTCGGATTCGGTTTCGACTCCCGCGGCCTGCTGATCGTGTCGGAGGCCACGACGGGCAGCGTCTCCAGCTACCGCGTGGGCCGCGACGGCGGGCTCACGGTGGTCAGCCCGGCCGTGTCCACGCACCAGACGGCCGCCTGCTGGATCGCGGTGTCGCGTAACAACCGGTACGCCTACTCCACCAACGGCGGCAGCGGCAGCGTCACCGGTCTCCGCATCGGGCGCGGCGGAAGCCTGCACCTGCTGGACGCCGATGGGCGCACCGGGGTGACCGGTCCCGGGAGCGTCCCTCTCGACGCGGCGTTCAGCCTGGATGGGCGCTACCTGTACGTGCTCAGCTCGGGCCTGCACCAGGTGAGCGTGTTCCGGCTCGGGCCCGACGGCAGCCTCACGCTCCTGCCGGGGGCCTCCGGTCTGCCGGCCACGGCGAACGGGATGGCCGTGCGCTGACCGAGGAGCGCGTTCGCTTCCGGGGCGGCCCCTCGCCGAAGTCCGGGCGGGGGGTCGCTTCACCTCCCTCCGGCTCGTGACGATCCCCGGAGCACGCGGCGTCGCCGACCGCGTGGACGCGCCGGGAGGCCCGCTGGCCGGACGGCGCTCCGTCGCCGACCTTACGGGCCCGCCGAAGTGAGAGGCGGAGGGCGAAATCTCACCGGGGACCGCCGGGTCCGCGGCCCCGTCGTCGTGCGGAATTGGAGGCCACGTGGACCAGCGCCGCGTCGCAGTCGTCGGCTCCGGCCCGAACGGCCTGGCCGCCGCCGCGGCCCTGGCCCGGGCCGGTCACCCGCCGATCGTGTTCGAGGCCGACGCCCAGATCGGGGGCGGCCTGCGGAGCGCCGCGCTCACCCGACCCGGCTACCTCCACGACGTGTGCGCGGCCGTGCATCCCCTGGGGGTCGCGTCCCCGTTCTTCCGGAGCCTCTCCCTGGAACGGTACGGGTTGGATTGGGTGCACCCCGATGCGCCCATGGCCCACCCGTTCGACGACGGCACGGCGGCCGAGCTCCGGCGCTCTCCCCGGGAAACCGCCGACACCCTGGATCCCCCGGACCGGGCGGCTTACCGGTCGCTGGTCGATCCATTGCTCGATGGCTGGGAAGCGCTGCTGGACGACGTGCTCTCCCCGCTCCTCCGGGTTCCCCGCCATCCGGTCGTCATGGCCCGCTTCGGGTGGCTCGCGCTCCGCTCCGCGGCGGGCCTGGCCCGGAGCCGCTTTTCCGGCCCCAGGGCCAGGGCCCTGTTCGCGGGTCTGGCGGCGCACACGTTCGAGCCGCTCGGGTCGATTCCGACGGCCGCGTTCGGACTCGTCCTCGGCCTCGCCGGGCACGCCGTCGGGTGGCCGTTCGCGCGGGGCGGATCGGGCCGGATCGCCGCGGCGCTGGCAGAGGTGATCCGCGAGCACGGAGGCGAGATCGTGACCGGGAGGGAGGTGGCGTCGCTGGCGGAGCTCGGAGAAGCGGAGACCGTCCTCCTGGACCTGACTCCACGCCGCGTCCTGGACGTGACCGGCGAGCGCCTGCCGTTCGGCTACCGACGCCGGCTCGCCCGCTGGCGGTACGGTCCGGGCGTGTTCAAGGTGGACTGGGCCCTGTCCGGGCCGATCCCGTGGCGGGCCGGGGCGTGCCGGCGGGCCGGGACGGTGCACCTGGGCGGGACCCTGGAGGAGATCGCGGCCTCGGCCGGGGAGGCGTGGGAGGGCCGCGACCCCGAGCGCCCCTTCGTCCTCGTGGCACAGCCCACCCTGTTCGATCCCTCCCGGGCACCCGAGGGGCGACACATCGCGTGGGGCTACATCCACGTCCCCCGCGGCTCGGACCGCGACTTCACGGACACGGTCGAGCGCCAGGTGGAGCGCTTCGCGCCGGGCTTCCGGGACGTGGTGCTGGACCGATCCACCAGAACGGCGGCCGGGCTCGAGGCCCACAACCCGAACATGGTGGGCGGCGACATCAACGGCGGCGCGGCGGACCTCGGCCAGCTCCTGTTCCGGCCCGCCGCACGGCTGGATCCGTACGCCACGCCGGTCGAGGGGCTCTACCTGTGCTCCGCCTCCACGCCCCCGGGCGGCGGCGTGCACGGCATGTGCGGCTTCCACGCGGCGCGCTCGGCCTTGCGGCGGCTTGGTTGAGGGCCCCGGCGGCCGAACCGAACCGCCGGGCCACCGGGTCCCGCGCGCAGCGCCTCCCGCTGGTCCGGCGGTCCGACTCGCCCCGGCGTCGGTTCAACGTTTTCTCGGTCCACCTGTAGGGAGGGGTGAGCGACGGCGGCGGAGATCGATCGCCCGACCGTCCCGGACACCCGATGGAGGAGGAGACCATGTCGCCGTTGAAGCGATGGACCACGATGGCCGCCGCCACGATGTTCGTGGGGCTGATGGCACAGACCGCGCTGACCGCCCAGGAGCCGACCCTTCCGAAGGACGGCCAGGCCCTGGCGACGCAGCTCGGCCTCTCGAGCGATGCGGCGAAGCCCCTGATGTCCAACCTGGACAGGCTCGCCGGCGCGCTGACGCGCGGCAGCGCGATCCACGAGCAGGCGATGGCCGTGCGCACCGACATGCACGAGGCGCTCACCAGCCTGATGCCGGAGCTCACTCCCGACCAGCGTCAGCAGCTCATGTCCGCGTTGCGCCAGGACTGGATGCCGGGTCTCGGCATGGGCCAGGGCATGCGTGGCGGAACGGGCCAGGGCATGGGCCAGGGCATGGGCCAGGGCATGCACCAGGGCATGGGCCAGGGTATGCACCAGGGCATGGGCCAGGGTATGCACCAGGGCATGGGCCAGGGTATGCACCAGGGCATGGGCCAGGGCATGGGCCAGGGCATGCACC